>Ga0126377_10000692_pt1 | contig 20963 bp, 17 predicted proteins | sample PanSoiMetPlot_22_FD_92647 | JGI IMG/M metagenome (GOLD analysis project Ga0126377, IMG submission 92647) | Tropical forest soil microbial communities from Panama - MetaG Plot_22 | ecosystem: Environmental > Terrestrial > Soil > Tropical forest > Bulk soil | place: Panama | collected 2016-02-17 | reverse complement strand
TACAGCGCCCGCGGCAAACAAGCCCAGGACCACCATGCTCAACACGATCTTTGACATGCTCATGGACTGTTCCCTTTCTCGTGGGGGGCGATCCGAGCCAGGGGCAAGAAACACACCAGCGCATTGGCGCGTATTCAGCAAGGCCTGACTTACAGGTTGCGCCACCGAGTGTGGCGACGACGCCGCACTCGGTGATGTCGTGATGACACTCCGGTGAACGGCGATTCAGTGGCCTCGGAGCACCCGCCTTCGTTGCCCTAAGGACACGGGGAATCGTGGATAGAGCGGAGAAGGTTCACAGGATGCGTGTCGGCGGCGGAGGTCACCGTGTCTCACTTAGTGCCACTCGGAGGCGTTCGACCGTCCGCCATGACGAGTACGATCTTCGCTGCCCGACTCATGGAACTCGCGTCGATCCGTGCGCTGAGCAAGCCAAGGACGCGACTCAGTTGCTCGCCCGCTGGGGTTAAGCGGTGCCGAGCATTCTCGCCGTTCATGTCGCCGGATTCGTCGGGCACGGTTTCGATGATCGGGTCGGGGTAGCGACGCCGATACAGGTAGTTCCCACCGACCGCCATCGCCTCAACGTCGTCGACGAACGCGGTAATGACCGCGTTCCGCTGTTCTTCGGTGAGCCTCTGCACGTGGCACTCCGTGCGAACCCTCCGAGCCCTGCGGAGAGCGTTCGCCCTATGCTCGGCTTGCGGTCCGCCTCTGCTATTGCGGTTTGTGTCTTCAGTATGAGGAGTAGGCAGGAAGGATTGACAATCGGGGGAACCCTGATTCCAGGCTCAGGCTGACTGGAACCTCGAGAGGGGTGCTGAACCCGCTCGGCCCTTTTGATCGTCGTGTCCTTCGTGGCGCCGCCACAGAGGAGCAACGGAGAATTCAAGCCACGAAGATCACGAAGATCACAAAGGCGAGCCACGGAGAGAAGCATCCCCAGCCATGTCGCCACGACGACTGATCGCGAACGCGCCTCTCCGTGCCTGACTTTGTGTTCTTTGTGATCTTTGTGGCCTGACCTCTCTGTTTCTCCTCCGCGATCTTCGTGATCTCCGTGGCCAATATCTCCGTGATCTTCGTGACCTCCGTGGCCAATATCTCTGTGATCTCCGTGGCCCGTTGTCACGCCCGCATCGCGCGCTCGTGAAGCAGCTTCAGCGCCTGCCATCCTGCTGCGACGGCGCCTTCCTGCCAGTCGGGCTCCGAATACGGCGCCACCGCCGCGGAGCCGAGAATGATCCGGTTGTCGACCTTTGCAAACTGCGCGCGACGCATGGGTGGCGCACCGGCGGCGTAGCCACCCTGGTTGTATTTGACCTTCCGCCACCACACGGCGTAGGCGCTCTCGAACTCCTGGCGGATCTGCGGATGGACCTTGCTTGCGTGCATCAGCACGTGCTCGACGCGAGCTCTGACGGGCTGATCGAGCAGATCGCCAATCGGCCCGTTCGAGTACAGACCGAGGAGCACGCCTTTCTTCGAAAAGTAGTCGCTCGACGGGTACGAGAACTCGCCGATCGGAAGGTTCGAGTACAGGTGCCCGCCGAAGATCTGATCGTCGTCCTCCCAGAATCGGCGTTTCATCGCGAGCCCCATCTTCGCGCTGTTGCTGTAGGTCGTGGCTCGGACCGCAGCCATCATCTCCGTCGAGAGGTTGACGTCGACGCCGGTGAGCACCGAGAACGGCACGCAGACGACGACGTAGTCTGCGGTGACCTCGGTCTTCTTCGAAGTTCTGGTGTTCAGGTAGACGACCTTCACGCTGCGATCGTCCTGATGCACCGACTGCACCTCGGCGTCGAGCGTGATGCGGCTGCTGCCGATCGCGCGTTGAAACCCGCGCGCGATCTGATCCATCCCTCCGACAGGATGGAACATCGGCGCGGCCTGCGTGCCGTCACGCAGCGGAATCGATCGCATGCGGCTGCCGAAGCCCGATTGCAGCAGCGCATCGAACGCATACGGATCTCCGGGCCCGCGATGGATGAAGGCTTTGTAGCGGCGATCGGATGAATCGAGATATCCCTGCGCGACGAGAAAGTTGACGAAGCGCTGCTTGTCCTCGTCGGTGAGCGGCAGATCCAGACTGCGTTGATCGATCGCTTTGACCAGCAGCTCGTTGGTGTGACCGATCAGGTCGGCTTTGATCTCGCGCAGGCGGACGCGGCGGTTCGAGAGCGGGCCGGCGGCGCGTCCCTCGTAGAAGAAGTACGACCCATCCGACTCGTTGACGAAGATCTGCAGCGGTACCCCGAGCTCTTTGCAGTAGTTCAGGATGCCGGTGTGGGTGTACGGGATGCGCCACGCGCCGACGTTGACGTGCAGACCCTCGTCGAACGTGCACACCTGGCGCTCGCCTGTCCCGAGCGAGCTCACGCTGTCCGCGCGAGTCAAGGGGAGCTCGGTATGCTCGCTCCCGCGTCGGACCGTCCACGCCAGCCCGCCCACGCGATCGCGGGCTTCGAGGATACGGAAGTCGTATCCGAGCTTCCCGAGCTCGTATCCGACGACGAGGCCGGAGATGCCGGCGCCGAGAACGAGGACCCTCGCTGCGCGCGGTCGTCCCGCGAGCGCCGGACGCTCGCCGGCCTGTCCGGCCATCAGATCCCATGACGACATCGCCGTCATGACGAGCGACGAGCCGCCGACGACGCCGAGGTGTCCGAGGAACCGGCGTCGGGTCAGGTCAGGACGCAGATGGCGCCCATGCATGGGACTCTATCGTCGCACGTACTTCTTCAGTGCGCGCGGACCGACCTCGGCGCCGTACACGTTACCGTCGCGATCGACGGCGACCCCTTCCGCCGCGCTCGTCGTCGTTGCCTTCTCCGCGGGATCGGGAATGAACGCCGTGACCTTGCCGTCGGTTGCGCTGCCGATGCGGATGCCGCGCTTCCAGCCGTCGTGATTGCGCGAGACCGACTCGGACTCGGAATCGGCGACATACAGCACGTCCTTCTTGTCGATGTAGACGCCGCTTGGTCGGCTGAACTGCGGCCAGATGTCGAGCACCTCGCCCTTCTGGTTGAGGATGACGATCCGGTTGTTGCTGCGATCGCCGACGAAGAGCCGCCCCTTCGAATCGAACGCGAGCGCGTGCGGCTGATCGAACTCGCCGCGAGCCGATCCCTTCTTCCCCCACTCGGCGATGAACTTCCCGTCCTTGCTGAACTTCACGATCCGCGAGTTCGCGCCGCCGTGACCTTCTGATACGTAGATGTCGCCGTTCGGCGCCACGACCACATCGTTCGGCTGATAGAAGGAGTCCTGTTCAGCAGGTTTGCCGGGCTGATTTCCTCCGGGTTTGCCGAGCGTCATCAGGAGCTTCCCTTCGGGGCTGAACTTGAAGACCTGGTGTCCGATCACTTTCGCAGGCGGCGGGGGCAGCGGCGCATCCGGGGCCGCACCGCGCGCCGGGCGGGGAAGATTGTCCTGCCCGTCAGTGACCCAGACGTTCCCGTCGCGGTCGACGTAGATGCCGTGCGGGAAGACCATCAGCCCTTTGCCGAAACTCCGCACCAGCGCGCCCGACGCGTCGAACTTGAGCACGGTGTCGAGGTCGGAGTTGAGACACGTGTTCGCTCCGCACCGCTCCGCGACCCAGATCGAACGCCCATCCTTGTCGATCTCCACCGCACTCGTCGATCCCCACGTGCGACCCGCGGGCATCTTGAAAAAACCGGCGATGGCCTGATACGGGTTCGGTGGGTCGTTGACGGGCGCGGGCGAGCCCTGCGCAAAGGCGACCGTTGCCAGTGACAGTGCGGCAATCGTGATCAGTGTCGATCGTGTCATCGCTGCTCCTCCAGAGAACGGAGGGTACGGAGGGAACGGATTAACAGGAGAAACGGAGTAACGGAGAACGAACGAAGTTGCGCCACGTCGACACCTACAATCACAAACCCATGATACTCACGTGATTGTGGGTGTCGACGTGGCGATCTCCGTCCGATCTCCGTTGCTCCGTTCCTCCTGTTGATCCGTTTCCTCCGCAACCTCCGTTTTCTCTACGCGCACAACTCCGAAGATTACCCACGCCGCACCAGCGACTGCGACGGCGAGCATCAGCCATCGCAGCGTCAGCGCGAAGAATGCCGCGTCGAGCACCGGCCACTCGAAGGGGTAGCGCCTCAACAGCGCGAAGCGCTCGGACATCCAGTGCCAGCCGGTGTGCGCGACGAGCGCGGACACGATGATCGTCGCGGTGCGCTCGGACGGTACTGCGCGGAACAGCAGGTTGAGCGCTGGCACGACGGCAAGGAGCACGAGCAGCTGGCCGATCTCGACGCCGACGTTGAACGACAGCAGCGCGGTGAGCAGATGGCTGCCTGCGAACTGCATCTCCTCCCGCAGCGCAAACGAGAAGCCGAAGCCGTGCACCAGCCCGAATCCGAACGCCACCATCCATCGTCGTCGAATGACAGGCGACACGATGTTCTCGAACGCCATGTAGACGATCGAGACGGCGATGAGCACCTCGACCAGCGGCGGGAACCAGAGCGCGCCCGGCGCCATGTCATAGGCGGATGCGATGAGCGTGATTGAGTGCGCCACGGTGAACGCCGTGACGACCGGCACCAGCGGCGCGACGCGGCGGAACGGGATCACGAGGCAGAGCAGGAACAGGAGGTGGTCGATGCCGTCGAGGATGTGGAAGAAGCCCCCATCGACGAAGCGCCATGCCGCCTGGTACCAGCGTGGGTCGAGTCGGACGATGCCGGGCTCATCGTGAATGGCGAACGCGCGTTCGCCGCCCTCCGCCGGCAGGAAGCGCAACACTGTCAGCGAGCGGACGCCTGCCTTGTCGAACCGGCTCGCGATCGCAAAGCGCGACCGCTCGGATTGAATCGGGTACTCGAGCACGACATCGAGAAGTGCCTGTCCGATGGCGATTCCGGTGTCGGGCGTCAGCGGGGCGCTCGTGATGTGCGCAAGCGCGCGATCGTACGAGTCGAACGACGTGTCGGAGTTCGGCGAGGGCCTTACCGCGATGAGATGCGGCGGACCGAGACGGCGGTCGTCTTCGTAGAAGTCGACGCGGCCGCCGATCCACTCGGTCGCGGCTTGACGGAGCACGGGTTCTGCGCGCGCCAGATCGAGGAACAGCCCCGACGTGGGCCAGTCCAACTCGTTCATCGCCCCGATCGGCGCACGGATAACCGCCCGCAGCCGGTCGCCCTTTGGGACGACGTAGATCTGGACACGAACATCGCTGGGGATTTCGTGCGCAGACGCCTGCACCGAAGCCGCGAGACTCGCTGCCACGGCGAGGAGAATGGATGTATATTTCACCGCGGTGATCCTAACCTACCGGCCGTACGGGAGGGTGAATGATGTGGCGGACAGTTGTCGGGTCCGGCTGTAGCCGGACTGTCCTCGTTGTGGCGGCCGCGTTGCCGCTGCTTGCGCCCGCTGTTGTTTCGCAGGGACGCGCCCCGAAATACGAGGTGCAGGCGCTCTGGCCGCGACCCTTCCAGGAGCAGTCCTGGGTACTCGGCTCGATCACGGGCGTGACCATCGACGGCCAGAACCATATCTGGGTCGTCCACCGCGGCGCCGATTCGCTCGAGAACAACGAGAAGGGGATGATGCTGACGCCGCCCTCGTCGAGCATCTGCTGCAAGGCTGCCCCGTTCGTCCTCGAGTTCGATCAGGGCGGTGCGCTGCTGACGAGCTGGGGCGGCCCCGGCTCGGGCTATCAGTGGCCGCAGTCACCTGGCGGTCTGGCGGTTGATGCAAAGGGCAGCGTCTGGATCACAGCCGCCGGACTGGAGGCGGCGCCTGCTCGCGGACGCGGCCCCAACGATCCGACCGCTGCCGAACAGCCTGCCGCGGCAGCCGGGCGACGGGGTGCCGCACCGACGGGGCCGCCGGCGCCAGGCGATGCGCACGTGATCAAGTTCTCACGTGACGGCAAGTTCCTCCTGCAGATCGGAACGCCCGGCAAGATGGACGGGCCCGACAGCCAGACGACTCTGAATCGCCCGTCCGCGATCGCCGTCGATGCCGCCGCGAACGAGGTGTTCGTGGCCGACACCGGCAATCGTCGCATCATCGTGTTCGATGCCGATACCGGTAAATACAAGCGACATTGGTTCGCGTACGGCGAGAAGGCGGCCGGTCCCGCGCCTGGAGCGTACGCCGCAAGCGATCCGCCGGCGAAATCGTTTCGTGATGTGACCTGCATCGAGATCGCGCGCGACGGCAACGTCTACGTCTGCGATCGCAGCAGCAATCGCGTACAGGTCTTCCAGAAGAACGGCACGTTCGTGAAGGAAGCGGTCGTGTCCAAGAACACGCTCGGTGCGACCGTCACCGGACAGTTCGGCGTCGTCTCGTCGTACGGCTCGGCGTGGGATCTGGCGTTTTCGAGCGACCCGCAGCAGCGATTCCTGTTGATCGCCGACGGTCACAACAAGAAGGTGCACATCTTCCAGCGCGATACGCTGACCGAGGTCGGGACCATCGGAAGCGGCGGCCGCTACCCGGGGCAGTTCCTCGCGGTCGGCAGCATCGCGACCGACGCGCAGGGCAACGTCTATACGGGCGAACAGCATCACGGCAAGCGCGTCCAGAAGTTCATAGCGAAGTAGGGCGGGTCTTGCTCTGTAGACCCGCCGGTGCGTGAGGGTAGGAGACCACTATGAAGCGGAACCTGCTGATAGGCGCGACATTTATCGCCGTCCTGACGGGGCTCGGCATCGCCCAGTACCTCCTCGAGGAGTCGGCGCTCGCCCAGACGAAGGGCGCCGTGATGGCGCCGCGTTTCGAAGTCGACCCGACGTTCCCCAAGCCGCTGCCGAACGGCTGGTATCAGGGGCAGAGCATCGGCCTCTGGGTCGATGCGCAGGACCACGTCTGGATCGTGCATCGGCCTGACGTGCTCGACGCCGCAGAAGGCGCCTCGAGCCAGAATCCGCCGACGGGCGAATGCTGCAACGTCGCGCCGCCGATCCTCGAGTTCGATCAGGCCGGGAATCTCCTTCGACACTGGGGTGGCAGCGACGGCCCCGGCTACCAGTGGCCCTCGTCGAACCACGGGCTCAACATCGACAACAAGGGCAACGTCTGGATCGGTGGCAACGGTACGGGCACCGACGGGCACATCCTGAAGTTCACGCAGGACGGCAAGTTCGTGATGCAGGTCGGCATCAAGAAGCAGGGGCTCGGGCCCGACAGCCTTGCGCAGGATCGCTTCTACCTCGTCGCCAAGACCTTCTTCTATGCGCCGGCCAATGAAGTGTTCGTCGCTGACGGATACGGCAACCGCCGCGTCGCGGTGATTGATGCCGACAGCGGCAAGATGAAGCGTTTCTGGGGCGCGTACGGCAAGCCGCCGGACGACAAGGCGGGCGCAGCGCAGGGGCCCTACGACCCGACCGCGACCTATCAGCAGTTCCGCGGCCCGGTGCACTGCGCTGACGTTTCGGTCGACGGGCTCGTCTACGTCTGCGATCGCACGAGCGATCGTCTGCAGATCTTCAAGACCGACGGGACATTCGTCAAAGAGGTGTACATCGCGCGCGACTCACGCGGTGACGGCGCGGTGTGGGACGTCGCGTTCTCGCGCGACAAGGAGCAGAAGTATCTCTACGTCGCCGACGGTCGCAATCAGAAGCTGCGCATCTTCGATCGCCAGTCGCTGGAGGAGCTCACGAACTTCGGGAAGGGCGGCCACTATCCGGGCGAGTGGTACTCGCTGCACAACATCGCGACCGATTCGAAAGGCAATCTGTACACGGTCGAGACCTACCAAGGCCGACGACTGCAACGCTTCCTCTACAAAGGCCTCGCGCCGGTGAAGGCGAAGCAGCAAGGCGTCGTGTGGCCAGGCACGCGCTGAAGCGCGACTGACGTCGCTGAGGCGTTCATGCTATCGTGACGGCGGTCTCCCTGGGCGTGTATCTCGCGCCGGGCGCGTGGGATACATGTCTCGCGACGAGAAATCGACAACCGACGCTCACACCTCGACGTCCGGCGCACCAATCCGCGGTGTGCCAATCTCTCCCGCACCGGCGAGCTCTCCTGACACCCTCAGCGGGATAGGCAGACTCGGCGCGTACGCGTTGTTGTTTGCCGCCTACAATCTCACCGCACTCCTCGGGTTCGGATTCCGATTTCAGAATACGCAGATCGGCGTCGTCGGGTTGGCGGGTGCTGTACTGTTGTCGGCGCTGCTGCTCACGTCGCGAACGCAGTGGTGGCTGGTGCTCGTGACGACGGGCGTGGCGCACGCCGCCGCCGCGGACCCGGCAGTCCCTGACTGGAGGGTGGCGTGGCAGATCGCGGGGAACTCGCTGTTCGCCGTGACGACGGCGGAAGTCCTTCGTCGCGTCGTCGGAGTTCCTCTGCACTTCAGCAACCGTAGCCAGGTGTTGCTGTACACATCGGTGTCGGTGGTGTCGCCGACGCTCTTCGGCTTGACGACACCCGCCTTCATCCGATCGCTCCTCCATCTCGATTCCGCGTACACGCCCGGGACGGCTCTTGCGCGGACGATGCTCGCGAATGGCACGTCGATGTTGCTCGTTGCCCCGGTCGTGATCTTGTGGGCGCAGCACGGCGTTCGGCGGGTCAGAACCATTCCCCAGCGTCGTTTGCTCGAAGCCGGGCTGATGATGATGACGCTGGTCGCCGTGGGCGTGCTCGCGTTCGGCTCGGGGCCTGGGACCGCGCAGTTTCCCTCACTGCTGCTGTGGGTGTTCCCTCCGTTGCTGTGGGCCGCCGTTCGGTTCGGGCCGATCGGCGCCAGCACGTCGCTGTTTTGTGTGGCTGCCCTCTCGGTCTGGGGCACCGCACGACAGCTCGGGCCCTTCGTGCCGGCGAGAGACGCCGACCTGGTGCTCTCGCTGCAGCTGCTCTGGATCGTCCTCTGCCCGCCGGTCATGCTCCTGGCCGCGGTCATTCAGGAACGGGAGCAGGTGGAGACGGCCCTGCAGGACCAGCGCAACCAGCTTGCGCACTTCACCCGCATGACGACGGTGATGGAACTGTCAGGCACGTTGACGCACGAGCTCAGTCAGCCGCTCACCTCGATCCTCGTCAACGCGCAAGCGGGCATCCGCCTTCTTGAACGCGAGCCGGTCGATCTCAGAGAGCTGCGGGACATCCTGGTCGATATCAGGGAACATGACAAACAGGCCAACGGCGTCATCGCTCACCTCCGCTCGTTCCTGAAAGAGAAGGAAGCGCGTTTCGAGACGCTCGGAGTCGAGACGCTGGTGCGCGATGCGCTGAAGCTTGGTCGCGCCACGATCAAGAGTCTGCATGTCGACGTGCAGACGCAGATTGCGCCGGGAACGCCGGCCGTCCACGGCGATCCCGTTCAATTACTCCAGGTGATGCTGAATCTGATCGTCAACGCCTGCGAATCGATGGCGGTGGTGCCCGCTGCCGATCGACATCTGCGGATACGTGTCGCGCGCATGGACGAGGGCTATGTCGAACTGCAGATCGCAGACTCTGGAGTCGGATTGCCGGCTGGCAGCGAGGAACGCGTGTTCGAACCGTTCTTCACGACCAAGCCCAACGGGCTCGGGCTTGGACTCGCGATGTGCCGATCGATCGCGACCACTCATGGCGGCCAGCTCTGGGCCGAGAACAATCCCGGGCGAGGAGCCACCTTTCATCTCGTTCTGGCCGCCGACGTCAACTGATCGTCGTCCACCTTCGCCGCCAGCGTCGCTGGCGAGGCGGTCACAGCTTCAGCGCACTGCGAAGGCGGGCGAGGTGATGGTAGCTATGACGGACCGCGTGATCCTCCAGCATGAACTGACACGTGATCGGCGCGTCGGCGTAGAGCGATGCGGTTGCGGCGCTGTCGAGCTCCGCGTCGCTGAGCGCACGGATGGCGGCCGCCGCCGCGGCGCTGTTGCGCCGAAGGAGATTGATCGCCGCGTCGCGCGTCACGGCGTCGTGCTCCTTGGCGTGGTTCGCGTTCATCTCGTGGATCGCGTCCATCGTCACGCCGACCATGGGCTGACCTTTGCCAAGTGCCTGCGCCAGTTCGATCTCGATCGGGTAGACGCTGGCGACGTGATGGACGATGACGCCGACCTTGCGGCCGTCCTTGGGTGTGCGCGTCTGCCACTGCGCATCGGTGAGGCCGACCGCGAACGTGGCGAGTGCCTGGGCCCCCTGTTCCAGGCGCATGGCAAGGGCATGGCTTCGTTGGCTCATATGGACCTGCGTGCTGTTTGATATGACCGACTCAGCGTTCGTTTTATTCCCGAAGAGCGATCACAGCGGGGCGCTCTTACCGTTCCGAGTTCGACAGCACCGGCTTGATGTCGACGACTGGCGTGCCGTCGATGGCTTCGATGGGCCCGATCCTCAGGCGCAGCCCGGCCCGGTCGCGCACCGTTACGCGATGAAGGCCCAATGGATTCGGCCGATCTGGCGACCGTGTCGCGAAGACACCGGCCAGTTCATTGTTCGGGTCGTCGCGCGGACGCACTTCGAGCACATCACGTCTGGCGCGGTGAAACCACGTCAGCACGAGCACTTCGTCGCCGGTGGCGACGCCGCGCAGCGCGGGCTCGAAGGCCGGCTCGATCTCGAGCCACGCATCGGGCGCGCCTTCGGGCCCCTGGCGGGGCGCATTCTTTCGTTCGACCAACGTTGATCGGATGTGTCCAATCAGTTGAAGCGTCGTGTCCATGCACGCGATCACGTTTTGAGGAGGCCGAGCGGCTCGCCGATTGAAAAGCCCGGAAAGACTTGCTCGGTCTTCTGTCCGAGATGTTGGTGCACGAGCTCCCCGAGCACGCTGCGGAAGTCCGTCGTCACCGCCAGGTCCCGGCGTTCGAAGAGTTGCTCGGACTCGAGCCCTGGCCAGTGGCCGAACATCCTGCCGCCGCGAACCGGCCCACCAAGCACGAACATCACGTTGCCATGCCCGTGGTCGGTTCCGTTGTTGCCGTCTTCGGCTGCCGTGCGTCCGAACTCCGACATCGTCACCAGCACGATGTCTTCCATCCGGTCGCCCATGTCCCTGGCGAACGCCGCGAGCGAGTTACCGAACTGTGTGAGCAGCGGTGGAAGTTGACCGTTCTCGTTGCTGTGATGATCCCAGCCGCCGATTTCAGCAAACGCCGCCTCGACGCCGACGCCCGCTTTGATCAGTCGCGCGATCTGCCGCAGGCCTGTGCCGAACTCGCCGAAGTACTGCGCGCCCACCGCGGGCGTGTAAGGTGTCCGGTTGATCGACTCGATGGTCTTGAGCGCGTCGAACGTCCGTTTGCCTTGCGCCGCCATCAGCGGCGCGTCAGCTTTCGCATACATGCTTTCGAGGATGGACGTGGCCGCATCATTGCGCACGCGGAACTGCTGAAGATCGCTCACCGCGATTGCGCCACGGTCGCCGCGCATCGTGCGCGGCATCTTCGCGCCGATCGCCACCGCGCGAACCGACGACGTCTCGGCCGTGAGCGGCGGGAGGGCGCGATTCAACCACCCATCCTCGGTCGTTCGACCGGGTGTGCCCGATTCCATCGAGTCCTGCGCCTCGAAGTGGGATCGATTGCCATCCGGTGACCCACATGCGTGGACGATGCCGAGCTGGCCGCTGTCCCACAGCGGCTTCAACGGCTGCAACGATGGATGCAGTGCGAAGCGACCGTCGAGATCGATCGCACCGTTGTTCTTGCCGGGCGCCGGAATCGCGATCGTCGGCCGCAGCTCGTAGTAGCGCTTCTCGAAGTGGGGCACGACGACGTTCAGGCCGTCGGCGGCGCCACGCTGAAAGATCGCGATGAGGATCTTGTTGCGCGTGCTTTCGCCAGGAGCGGCCGCGCGAACGAGCCACGACGGAGCCGCGCCCATGCCGGCCACGGCGATGGCGGATGCACGCATGAAATAGCGTCGCGTAAGCATGGCTACCTGCTCTGGAAATCGGGAGAGCTGATGACGAGCGTGGCGAGCATCGACGGCGTCGCCTCTTTTTCCTGAATGCCTTTTTCGATCGCCGTCAGCGTGGCCGGCGTTGGCGCTGCGCCGAGCAGATCGCTCGCGACCGCTGCCGGTGCTTTGAAATTGAACCGGCTCATGTCCACGCGGATGCCTGGTATGCCGCCTCCGCTCAATGCCGTGGCGAAGTCGATTCGCCCGATGAGCCCAGCGCTGCTGGCCCACGCTTCGCCGGTCGTCGGATATCCCGTCGGTTCCACTTTGCCGTAGAGCGGCTGACCGAGATCGGCGATGCGCTGGCTCAGAGCGAACGTGTCGGTGACGTCGGCGTTGAGCGCGCGCACGGCGCTGACGGCCATTTCGAGCGGCGACTTCAGCTTCGCGCGCCACGCGCCTTCCGAGAGAAACTCCGGCGATGAGAACATCGTCTGCAGCACCGCGCGAATGTCACCATCGGTCTTCGTGAACGTGGCCGCCATCCGATCGACGAGTGACGCAGGTGGCGCGTCGGCGACGAAACGCTGCGCGAGCTTCTTCGAGATGAACTTTGCCGTCGACGGATGCCGCGCCAGGATGTCGATCACCTCGAGCCCGTCCTGCTCGCCGCGGCCGGGCGGAAGTGTGTGCCCGAGGACGATCTTCTCTTTGCGATCGTGCGTGGCGGGGTTGAACTGGAATTCCGCGTACCGCTGCAGGTCGTAGACCGTCCAGCCTGTGAACGCGCGCGCAACCGCGATGACGTCCTGCTGGGTGTACCCGCCATCCACGCCGAGCGTGTGCAGCTCCAGGATCTCCCGCCCGTAGTTTTCATTCAGGCCCGGGCGGTTCAACGGAGTGCCGTTGAAAGATCCGGCCGGTGGGCGGATGTCATCTCGCTGAACCTGGGACTGCCAGTTGTCCAAATAGAACAGCATTGCTGGATGACGCGCGGTCGCGAGCAGCAGGTCGCGGAAGTGACCCAGTACGTTCGGGCGGATCGCGTCGCGCTCGAAGCTCGTGAGCAGCACACGCTCCTGGCCCTTCCCGTTGAACACGTTGAAGTGATTCATCCAGAAGTCGACGAGCACTTCCTCGAGCTGATGATTGGAGTAGAGCGCGCGGAAGAGTTTGTTGTCGACGAGCTCCGAATTCACATAGACCTGTGGTTGTCCCACCACCATCGACTCGCGTCGAAGATTCGGGAGGTTCACGAGCATTTGTGGACCGAGGGAGCGAATCACCTTCTGACGCTTCTCGGCGTCGAGGGAATCGAAGAGCGCGAGCTTTTCCGCGTCAGTGCCGTTGCGGGCGACTCGGATCTGCTCCGAGGTGAGGAGGTCCATCAACGGCGGCATCAGGCGTCTGAATTCCGCCTGTCGCGCTTGTTGATCCGCCTGGCGCGCGGCGGCCGCTTCCTGCTGGATGTCGGCCAACCCGTCCAACGCCTGCGTCGGTCCGAACGCAAGGAACTGTTGGCGGCGGTCAGACGACAGTGAATCAATCACCGAGCGGCGCTCGTCGACCGTGCCACCCTGCATCAACTTACAGACCTGCAGCGACGTCAATCCGGCGAGCGGCTGCACGGGCCGGATCATCAGGGGTGCCTGCTGATATTTCTCGAGGATCTGCCACGTGGCCAGTTGCAACGTGGTGAGCTGCTTCAGGCGGGCAGCGAGTTCGGGATTCTCAGGAATCCGCTCCGGATGCAGCTGCAGGTCGATCCACTTCTCGACGCCGAGGCGGCGCACTTCGGCGAGATCGCCGGGGCGTGCGCCGAATGTCAGACGGTTGATTGTGTGCAGGATCTGCTTGTCGGGTGTGAGCTTCTGATCGAAGCGGTCGGCGGAATAGGCCGGGACACTGATGGCGCCGGCGACCAGCGCGATTCCCAGCAAGCGTGTCATATCAATCCCCCTTCGTAGGCGGACGACGCGGTCCCCCTATTCTGCTCTAGGACGCTCTTCTGAGACATAATCCAATCCCTTTGAACCAGCGTATCGTCAGGTTCTTTCTCGCCTCAGTACTGCTGAGCGCCGTCCTCGTTCAACCAACGCCTGCCGAGAGTCAGGCACTCGATGGCTGGTTCGGGACATGGGTGCTCAATATCTCCAAGTCGATCTACCAGCCCGGTCCGCCGCCGTATACGCGTGCGTCGTATGCGATCGAGCCGTGGAACGGGGGCGTGAAGGTCACCTACGACATGGTCTACCCGCGCGGCGGGACCACGCACATGGAGTGGACCGGTAAGTTCGACGGCACGCCGTATCCGCTGCAGGGCGTCGACGAGTACGTGACCTACGCCTACACGCGCATCGAAGACCATACTTACGACGTCGAACTGCGGATCGATGATCGTCTCGCCGGGGTGTCGCGGGTGACGCTGTCGTCCGACGGCAAGTCGATTACGACGGCCACACGAGGACGAGATGCGACCGGGCGTACGGTCACGACGACGACTGTCTACGAAAGGCAGTAGCCCGATTACCCCGCAAATGGATCGGGCGGTCGCACCCATCTGAACGTGCTTCGCAACAGGCGGAACGTATCGAGCTCCACGCGCTGCAGGCGCATCGTGACACGGTAGTCGTCCATCTCCCCCACTAGGATCATGCGATCGTGTGACGGGCGCTCGACTTCGAATCGAGCCGACCAGATCTTGCTATTGCGCTTCGTCAGCGCGAGTGTCCGGCCGTCGTCAGCCAGCGATGCGCCGTAGTGCGCGAGCGAGTCGTCCGTGCGCTGAAACACGACGACGTTCGGCGTGTCGAAGATCACGCGTCGCCAGCGTCGGTCGTAGTCGTTCATGACGGCCGGACGAACCTGATCGTCGATCGACAACTGCTCGACGTTCCAGATGCCGTAGAGCGGCGATCTCGGTGCGCCCGGTCCGCCGTCGGCGTAGAAGTATCGTGTGCTGAGCGACCCGAACATCACGACGAGATAGAGTCCGAAGATCAGTTGCGCGGCGAGCGCTATCCGGTTTGCGCGCGGGGTCTCGAACAGCGGGGGCTCGGACGAGGGTGCCGCAGGGCGGTTCAACACGAGCACGTTCGCGAGCCGGCGGAAGTCCGGCGCCACCAGAAACACGAACATCAGCAGCAGGTGAAACGAGATCTGCTTCAGGCCGAAGTCGTACGTCATGTTGAGCAGGAACACCTGCGTCATGTCGAGCAGACCGATCAGCGCGCCGAGTATCGTCGTTTGCGGCGTGAGCAGGAGCAGGCCGGCCGCCATCTCCGCGCCTCCGGTGATGACCTGGTAGGAGGTGGACGCGCCGATGAACGTCCACAACAGATCAGAGAGTGATGCGCTGCCGACAGGCTCGATCAGTGTGACCAGCCCCGGCGGTGGGAACTGCGTCGGAATGATCTTCGCCATCCCGTAATAGAACATCTGCGCGGCCAGCGCGAACCGGAGGAAGACGCGAAACCATCTCCGCAGTCCCACGTATTCACTGCCCCTACGATCGACAGTCGTCCAGATCGCCGTCGCGCCGGTGGCGATCACGAACAGCAGCGCGGTCTGCACCCAGTGGAACGCCGTATCGCCGCTGTTGCCGGTGTAGACGAGCGGTGGTGTGAGGCCGAAGACATGTTGCGCGGCCCAAAGCGTGAGGTCGCGCAGCGGCCAGATGGTCCCGAGGGCGGGGAGTTGGAATCCGGGAAGGAGCAGTACGCCGCCAAGAATCTGCGTGGCCGCCGCGTAAAACCCGAAGTACAGCACTCCGAACCGGAAGACGATGGGCTTCAAGACCGACGAAATGTACACCTGTTTCTGCGGCGGGGAGCGATCTAGAATCAGCCCGCCACAATGTGACTTCAGTGGAGGTGGGACATGCAGGCTGTTGCTCGACGCGTGATGCTCGCCCTGGTACTGATCGCTCTCGTCGGAGGCGCCCCGGGTCTGCGGGCGGCAAACCCGACGGTCTCCCCCGATTCGGTCGGCTTCTCGGCCGATGGCCTCAAGCAGTTCCAGCAGACGATGCGCGCGCTGGTCGATGACGGCAAGCTCGCCGGCGTCACCACGCTCGTCGCGCGACACGGCAAGGTCGTGTACGTCGACGCATATGGCGTGCAGGATCTCGCCACGAAGAAGCCGGTTGCCAGCGACACGATTTTCCGGATTGCGTCGATGACCAAACCGATCGTGGGCGTCGCCATGATGATGCTCTGGGAACAGGGCAAATGGACGCTCGACGATCCAGTCTCGACGCACATCCCCGAGTTCGCCGGTCTCAAAGTCGCCACAGCAAGTGGACAGGTGCCGCAAACCAAGCCGATGACGATGCGGCAGTTGATGAGCCATACCGCCGGCTTCGACGTGAACGCAGGTTATGAGAAAGCGGGTCTGAGAGATTCCGATCTGCAGGGGATGATCGACAAGCTGTCGAAGCTGCCGCTCGCCGCCCAGCCAGGCACCGACTGGCGCTATGGGCCCAGCGTCGACATCCAGGGCTACATCGTCGAGAAGCTGTCGGGCCAGAAGCTCGATGTCTTCCTTCGATCGAAGATCTTGGAGCCGCTTGGAATGAAGGACACCGGTTTCTGGGTGGATGCGCCGAAAGCCAGTCGTGTCACGAACGTGTTCACATACGGTCCCGACAAGCGCATCGTGGCTGCGCCCTCGCAGCAGGTCGCCTTGTCGAAGCCGGCGTTTCTATCCGGCAGCGGCGGACTGTACTCCACCACCGACGACTACTTCCGATTCGCGCAGATGATGCTGAATGGCGGCGAAGCCAACGGCAAGCGGTTCCTGAAGGCGTCCACCGTGGAGCTGATGCGAACCAACGTTCTCGCTCCGGGAGTCAGCGTCGATACCTACGGTCCGCCACAGCCGGGCCTCGGCTTCGGACTCGACTTCGCGATCGTCATGGATCCGGCAGCGGCCAAGACGCCGGAAGCAAAGAACTCCTTCTACTGGGGCGGTGCGTTCGGCACGTGGTTCTGGATCGATCCGAAGAACGACGTCGTCGTCGTCGGGATGATCCAGAACGTTGCCGGCAGCTCGCCGACTGGGGGTTCACCGCAGGTGCGACCGCTGTCGCGACAGCTGGTGTATCAGGCGCTGGTCGATCCGAAGAAATGAGGAAGGATACGGCTGCCGCCCGCCGGTGAGCCGCCGCACACTCCGCCAAGCGACGGCGGTGTGGCTGGGATGGCAGACGCGTGAGCAAGGCCGACGTCAGCGCGACCTTGCTCTCTGGGAGCAGGAACGCGGACGTAGCGATTCATCGCGTCGACTTCCGTCAACGCGTTCGAGTTGCAACGAAATAGCTCGAACACTTTGAGCCGCGAGACAGATGTCGCATCGCGTTAGCAGCTAGTCGACGCGGCAGCGTCAGGGTACGAGCGGAGGCCACGTTCCCGGCCGCAGCGTCCGCGACTGCCATCCCAGCCACACCGCCGTCGCTTGGCGAAAGGCGATCCGCTCCCTATTGGCTGCGCGGTGCAGGCTTCGACAAATAAGCCCTCGACGCGGCCTCGTCCTTGAGCGGCGTGATCTTGTCCGGGTCGATGCGGACCATCAGGTAGTCGATGTGATCGTCGATCTTCGTGAACCAGTGGCCGGTGCCTGCTGGGATGACGACGACATCGCCCGGCTTGAGCTGATAGCTCCTGCCGTTACGGATCTCTGCGCCGTTGTTGCCCGGCCCGTTGAACTCGCGCACCGTCTGTGACGTTGCCGGCCGTCGTTCGCGATTCGTGATGTCCGGGCCGAGCATCAGCGTCGCCGTGCCGTCGACGATGTGATAGACCTCGCTGACCTGATCGTGTTCGGCGACGGAGTTCGGCGCGGGCTTATCGAGCTTGCCGCGATGCACCATGCCGATGCCGACGTGCGCCTTGCCGATGTCGATGTCCCTGACCTGCTGATCGATCAACTTCTCCTCGACCGCTTTCTTCGTGTAGGCCTGCAGCTCGCTGAGCGGGATGTAGGTTCCCGGGCACATGTTGCATGTCGGCTGAGGGTCGGTGGGGTTGATCTTCGTCTGGGCGACGAGCGCAGCGACGGCGCAGAGCGTGCCCGCAATTCCGATCAGGATTCTTGTCATAGAGCCCTCACGGGCCGCCTGAAGGCGGCCCCTACTTACGCGGCCAGGGGACGCCTTGATCAGCCTTCGCCACCGGGCCGACACCTTTGAAGATGAACCGCTGCACGCGCGCGCCGGTGTAGGTTTCCGTCGCGTACAAGTTGCCCTTCGAATCGGTGTCCAGGTTGTGCACGCCGAAGAACTGGCCGGGCTGACGTCCGCCGTCGCCGAAGGTGGTGAGTACTTCGAGCGTGCTGCGCAGCACGACGTTGATGTGCTCGTTCACGCCGTTGGCCATGTAGATGTAGGTCTGCTGCGGATCCTTGGAGAACGTCATGTCCCACACCGATCCTGATCGCAGCGTGTTCTTCTCGAAGAACGCTTCTTTCACGAACGTGCCGTCCTTGCGGAACACCTGCACGCGATCGTTCACGCGGTCACACACGTACACGAACCCGTCCTTCGAGACGTTGGCGCAGTGGACAGTGTTGAAATGTTTCGATGGCGGCGAGGCGGGATCGTACTCAGGCACCTTGGCGTCGTCCGGCTTGTTGCCGTAGGCACCCCAGTGCCGCTTGTACTTCCCGCTGTCCGCATCGAACACGATGACGCGCCGGTTGCCGTAGCCATCGGCGACGTAAATTTCGTTGGCGTCGGGATCGGGGTAGATCTTCGCGGCGCGCCACAGGTTCGCAGTGTCGTTGCTGCCGTTGTGCACGCCGTGCTTGCCGATCTGCAGCAGGAACTTGCCGCCCTTGGTGAACTTCAGGATCTGCGTGTCGGTGTTGTCGTTGCCACCGATCCAGACGTTGCCCTTGTGATCGACGGTGATGCCGTGATTGCTGACCGGCCATTCGTAGCCGTCGCCCGGACCGCCCCACGAGTTCACGAGGTTGCCGGCCTGATCGAACTCGAGCACCGGCGGAGCAACCTTGCAGCAGATGCCGATCTGCGGCTTCGTCTCAGCCGCCTTGAAGTTGTCTTCGACGCTTTGCGGCCGGTGGATCACCCAGACATGATCCTGCGCATCGACCGACAGGCCGATCGTCGAGCCCATCACCCAGTGATTGGGCAGCGGCTTCGGCCAGAAGGGATCCACCTCGAACATCGGGGCCTGCTTCTGACCGGAGCCGGTCGGAGCCGCCGCGCCCGGTCCCTGATCCGCCCACACGCCTGTCAGGGGGATTAACGCGGACACGCACGCGATCACGATCAGGACGATCCATTCCGCACGTCGTGTCATCGGTTCCTCCACTTGAAGGCCTCAAGGCTCAGGCCCCAGGCCTCAGGACTGTCCAAGGATTCGGGCCTGGCCCAGCCCTGAAGCCTGAGCCCTGAGGCCCGAATCTTAATACCAACGACCGGCGCGCGGGGCGTAGAATGCAAGGTTGAAACGGCGCGCGTACCCCTGGGCTCCCTCTTTCACAGGAGTCGGACCATGACTCGGTCGAACGCGTTGCGCATCCTGGCAGTGGTGGCTGGTCTGTTTGCCCTTGCCCCGTCACGCGCCTCCGCTGACGTTCCTGACAACCCGACGTTCTCGAAACACATTGCGCCGATCTTTCAGGAGAAGTGCGAGGCGTGTCACCGGCCCGACTCGATCGCGCCGATGTCGCTGCGCACCTTCCAGGAGAGCCGGCCCTGGGCGCGGTCGATCAAGGCCAAGGTCGAGACCAGGCAGATGCCGCCGTGGCACATCGACAAGACCGTCGGTATTCAGCACTTCAAGAACGATCGCTCGCTCACCGACGATCAGATCGCGACCATCGTGAAGTGGGTCGACAACGGCGCGCCCGAGGGCGACCCGAAGGACATGCCGCGCGCGAAAGAGTGGCCCGATGGCCAGGCCTGGATCTATGCCTCGTCGTTCGGACAGAAGGAACCCGATCTGATCATCCGCTCGACGCAGTGGACGCAGAAGAAAGGCGTCAACGACACGTGGTGGAAGCCGATCGTGCCGACTGGGTTGACCGAACCGAGATGGGTGCGCGCGATCGAGGTGCGTCCCGGCACGGTGAAGGGGCGGAAGATCACACACCATGCGAACTCCGATCTGATTCAGGACGAACCCGGCGAGCTGACGCAGGCAGGTCCTGGCCGGTTCATGGAATGGGCCGTCGGCAAGGAAGGCGAGTTGATGCGGCCGAACAGCGGCAAGCTGATGCTCCCTGGATCGCGAATCGTCTGGGACATCCATTACTCGGCGTCGCGCGATGAAGACATCACCGACTTCGTCGAGATGGGCATCTACTTCTATCCGAAGGGGCAGGAGCCGAAATACCGGCAGCACCTGCTTCGCATGGGGAAGACCGGTGATGGTGCGATCGATATTCCGCCGAATTCGATCGCCGCGTCGGAGACGTACTACCCGCTGCGCCAGGCCGCACGCATCGAGAGCTTCCAGCCGCACATGCACCTGCGCGGGAAGGCGATGTCGCTCGAAGCGATCCTGCCCACCGGTCAGACCGTGCTGTTGAGTCACGTCGATCAGTTCACCTTCAACTGGCACTCGTCATACGTGTACGCGGACGATGACGCGCCGCTCGTGCCGAAAGGGACGGTGATGAAGGTCACCGCGTGGCACGACAACACGGCGGCCAACAAGGCGAACCCGGATCCGAACGTCTGGGTTGGCTACGGCGACCGCACCGTCGACGAGATGGGCCACGCGTGGGTGAACGTGACGTACCTCACCGATGCGGAGTACGCGGCCGAAGTCGCCTCGCGCCGCGCCCGGCTGGCATCGAGTGGCACGCACTAAATCTGTAATGGGGTCGGGAGTCATTTTCGGGAGATCTGCGGAAAATGACTCCCGACCCCATTACACGCTCGTCATTCTGGCGACACTGATCAGCGGGGCGATTGCAGCACCACGTGCGCAGCAGCCCCGCGCTCCGCTCGTGCTCGAGCCACTGGGCACGCGCGGCGAGGCGATCTTTCCGGCGCTCGAATCATGGGGTCCCGACAAGAACGGCGACACGCTGATCCTGCTCGGGTACTACAATCGCAACAAGACGCAGGAGCTCGTCGTCCCCATCGG
>Ga0126377_10000691_pt1 | contig 20966 bp, 6 predicted proteins | sample PanSoiMetPlot_22_FD_92647 | JGI IMG/M metagenome (GOLD analysis project Ga0126377, IMG submission 92647) | Tropical forest soil microbial communities from Panama - MetaG Plot_22 | ecosystem: Environmental > Terrestrial > Soil > Tropical forest > Bulk soil | place: Panama | collected 2016-02-17 | reverse complement strand
CCTCCCGGTAGGGGTCCAGGGCCAGCTCGGGCCGGTCGAGCTGCCGGTAGGTGTCGGCGAGGCTGTGGAGGGTGTGGGCCTCGCCGCGGCGGTCGCCGATCTCACGGCGGATCGTGAGGGCCTGCTGGTAGGGCCCCAGGGCCTCCTCCGGCCGGTCGAGCTGCCGGTAGGTGTCGGCCAGGCCGTGGAGGGTGGGCGCCTCGCCGCGGCGGTGCCCGATCTCCTGGTTGATGCGCAGCGCCTGGCGGTACCGGTCGAGCGCGGCCTGGAGGTCGCCGCGGGCACGGTAGGTGTCGCCGAGCATGTTGAGGGTGTAGCCCTCGGTCCAGCGCTGCCCCAGCTCGCGGCTGATCGCCAGCGCCTGGTCCAGGTGCAGCACGGCCTCGTCGAACCGGCCCAGCTCCCGGTAGGTGTCGCCGAGGTTGTAGCGCGTCCAGCCCTCGCCCGGCCGGTGGCCGATCTGGCGGCGCAGGGTCAGCGCCTGGTGGTAGTGGACCAGGGCCTCGTCCAGGCGGCCGAGCCCCCGGCTGGCGTTGCCGAGGTTGTTCTCCAGCCAGGCCTCCCCGTAGCGGTCGCCCAGGCGCCGCGCCGCCTCCAGGCCGACGTCGTGCGTGGCGATCCAGTCGGCCCAGTAGCCGTGCAGGCTGAAGAAGTCCCACAGCAGCGCCGGCAGCTTCCAGGCGACGACGTCCTCGCCGCAGCGGGCGGCGTGGCGGGTGGCGGCGACCAGGTTGGCCCGCTCGATCCGGCACCACTCCAGCGCCCGCGCGCGCTCGGTGAACGGCGCCAGTGCGCTGGCCACACCCTCCACCGGAGGGTCCAGCTGCACCGGGAGGCGCATCGGCGAGAACACCCCCGCGGCGGCGTCGGCGGTGTGCAGGTACCAGCTCAGCACCTGCCGCAGCGCGGCGGCGCGCTCGGCCTCGGGGACCTCGGCGGCGCGCTCGGCGGCGTACAGGCGCAGCAGGTCGTGGAACCGGTAGCGGTCCCACTCGGTCTCCTCCAGCAGGTGCGCGCCGGTGAGCACGGCCAGCAGCCGGCGCGCGCGGGTCGGGTCGGCCCCGGTGAGCGCGGCGACCGCGCCCGTGCCGAAGTCGCCGCCGGGGTGCAGGCCGAGCAGGCGGAACATCCGGGCGGCCTCGGGCGGCAGCGCCTGGTAGGACCAGGAGAACACCGCGCGCACCGCGGCGCGCTCGGACCGCTCGGCCGCCAGCAGGTCCAGGCGGGCGCGCTCGTCGCTCAGCTCGGCCACGAGGCTCGCCAGGCTGGTGCTCGACGTCGACGCCGCGGCCCGCTCGGCGGCGATGCGCAGCGCCAGCGGCAGCCGGCCGCACAGGCGCGCGAGCGCGGCGGCCGCGGCGGGCTCGGCCTCGACGCGCGCCGCGCCGACGATCTGGCCGAGCAGCGCGTTGGCCTCCTGCGGCGGGAGCAGCTCCAGCGGCAGCGGCTGGGCGCTGTCGCGCGTGAGCAGCCCGGACAGGCGGTCGCGGCTGGTCACCACCGTCACGCTGCCCGGCGAGCCGGGCAGCAGGGGGCGGACCTGATCGCTGCTGCTGGCGTTGTCCAGCACCACCAGCACCCGCCGGCCTTCCAGCAGCGACCGGTACAGGGCCGCCCGCGCGTCCAGCCCGACCGGGATCCCCGTCCCGGCCACACCCAGCGCGCGCAGGAACCCGTCCAGGGCCTGCTCGGCGGTCAGCGGCGGGCCGACGTCGTAGCCGCGCAGGTCCACCTGCAGGTGCCCGTCGGGGAAGCGGTCGCGGACCTGGTTGGCCCAGTGCATCGCCAGGGCGGTCTTGCCGACCCCCGCCGTGCCCACGATCGTGGCCACCACCGCGCGGTCGCCGGCCGGCTCGTCCAGCAGCCGCATCAGCGCGTGCAGCTCGCGCTTGCGCGCGACCAGGCCGTCGGTCGCCGCGGGCAGCTGCCGCGGCACCTGGACCTGCAGCGGCGCCGCGCCGCGCCGCGGGCGTCCGGGCCGGGCCGCCGCGGACGGCCGGGGCGCGCCGCGGGGGGCCGCGCCCTTGCCGCCGCTGCGCCCGCCGCGCCGCCGTGCCGGTGCGCGCTCCAGGGCGCGCTCCAGCAGCCGGGTCGCCTCCTCGCCGGTGAGCCGCCGGGCGGGGTCGGCCCGCAGCAGCCCCTGCACGGCCAGGCCGAGGGGGCCGTCCGGCCCGCCGGCCTCCTCCTCGCCGGACGTGGCCGGGCGGATGCCGTCGCTGTCGTCGTCCATGAGGTGGGTCCAGTGGCCCTCCATGGCGAACTGCAGGGTCGCGCCGAGCGACCACAGGTCCGAGGCGGCCACGGCGGGCTCCCCGCGGACCCGCTCCGGGGCGATCCAGGAGGGCGCGCCCTCGCCGACGCCGGCCCGGCCGGCCGGCGTCTGGCTGTCGACGACGGCCAGGCCGAAGTCGGTCAGCACCGCGCCGCGGTCGCTCAGGACGATGTTGCTCGGGTTGACGTCGCGGTGGACGACCCCCGCGGCGTGCGCGGCCCGCAGCGCGTCCAGCATCTCCAGGCCGATCTCCGCGACCCGCCTGACGGGCAGCGGCCCGCCGGTGGCGACGACGTCGGCGAGCGGGCGGCCGCGGATGTACTCCATGACGATCCAGGGGCAGCCGTCGTGCTCGATGACCTCGTAGAGGGTCACGATGCCGCTGTGGTCCAGCCGCGCGACCGAGCGCGCCTCGCGCAGGCTCCACGCCCGCTGCTCCTGGTACTGGTCAGCGGTGAAGTGGTGCCGCAGGAACAGCCGCTTGGCCGCGACGTCGCGGTCCAGGTGCTCGTCGTGCGCACGCCAGACGAGCCCGAAACCGCCCCGTCCGAGCTCCTCGACCAAGCGGTACCGGCCGGCAACCAGGTGCCCCGCGCCCTCGGCCATGCCGGGAACCATACCCGACTTGCGAACATAGTTCCGAATTCACCTGTCGGGCACGGATACGAGCCGGCCGCCCGGCGGGAACCGGGCGGCCGGATCCTGCGCGCCGGCGGTCAGGTGCGGCCCAGGCGGAGGTTGTCGCGGACGTAGCGGAACCGCCAGTCGAGCAGGGCCGCGGGGCTGTCGAGCTGGTCGTGGAACAGCTCGTACCAGTTGTCGATCAGGGTCGCCTGCTGCTCGATGCCCCAGCCGCGCCAGCGGCGCTCCTCCGGGGTTTCGGGAACCTCGTAGGGGTCGTCGCCGGGCTCCACCGGGATGCCGTTGATCCAGAACAGCCACGGCGCCTGGTAGCGGATGTGCTCGACGAGTCCGGCGCCGGCCCAGTACGGCTCGGCGGGCCAGTGCTCCACCTGCCAGGCGTGGGTCAGCTCGTGGACGAACAGCTGGCCCTTGACCGGGTACCTGTCACCGTGGGTGGAGTTGACCGGGTCCTCGTGCACGCCCGGGCCGAGGTTGAGCAGGATCGTGCCGTTGAACAGCGGCGTCACGACCGCCCGGCCGAAGTTGGACAGCTTGGTGATGCGCATCCGGTCGAACGGCAGCGTGTCCTTCTCCGGCGTGTCGGGGTTGTTGAAGATCCTGCGGGCGAACTCCTTCTCGGCCGGGTGCAGCTCGCGCAGGCCGATCAGCTCGCGCAGCGCCACGCCGTCGATGAAGTCCCTGATGGCCAGGGGGACGATCCCGTAGGGGCTCATGGCGAACGCCGAGCCGTACTCGACGAACACGCCGACGAGCTCGCTGTCGACGCTGAGCTTCTCGGCGAGCTCCTTCAGCGCCCTGCCGATCACCGCGGCGGCCGTCGCGGCCGGGCCGAAGAAGGCCTGGGTCCCGACCCACAGGACCAGCAGCCTCGGCAGGTCGGAGATGAAGCCGCCCAGGCCGGTGTTCTTCGCGTGCGCCTCGTGGGTGACCACCGGGTCGACGAAGGCCGGCCACGACCTGGCGATCACCCCGTTGACGCCGAGGTCGCCCCAGTAGTCGTCGTTGTCGCCGCCCGGCGGGAGGTCGCCGTCGACGTCGCCGCCCTGGTAGCTGGTGGCGGCGAACGCGTCGACGTTGCTGCGGGCGGTGACCTGGACGGCGTAGTCGTAGGGGTCGATGCCCGAGTCGTGCACCCGCCCGTAGGCCGCCCAGGTGCCGTCGGACCACAGCTGGATGTCGACGTCGCCCCAGAGGTCGGCGTCGGTCTCGTCCTCGCTGAAGTGCTGGCGGCGCCGGACGGTCTGGGTGGGGATCACGTGGTCGATGTCCGCTTCCAGCGACCAGCGGCCCGAGAACCTGGTCCACCAGGCGTGGTGGACGGTGCCGTCGACGGACGGCCAGATGGCGTGCAGCCACGGGATGTCCCCGTCGGTGACGTTGTCCAGCAGGGCGACGATGGGCTCGACCACGCCCCAGCGGGCGGTGCCGACCGCCCCCCAGCGCTCGTTCCAGCCCTCGTCGTGGCCCCACCACCTGACGAACAGCTGGCCGGTGTGGTCGAACGCGGCGAGGTCGAGCTTGTTGGCGGTGCGGCCGGTCGCGCCGATCGGGTGCTCGTGGGAGAAGTCGCCGCCGAGGGAGCCCCACTCGGGGTTCCAGCCGTTGCTCCAGAAGATCGTCTTCACGTCGCCGTCCGGGCCGACGGCGAACACGTCGAGCTGGCTGTCGTTGCGCCCGACCATCGTGATCCGCGTGCCGGGCCGGAAGTGCAGGTCGGCCTGGCCGATCGGGCCCCACGCCTGGATGCCGCCCTTGCTGCCCTGCCAGATCGTGCGCATGCGGCCGTCGGGGTGGAAGGCGACCAGGTCCCAGTGGCCGAACTTGCGGCTGACGGCGGCGATCGGCGCGCCGGGCGCGAACACCTCACCCGGCAGCATGGCCGGGTTGATCGAGCCGTCGCTGCGGACCCCGGCGGAGTAGACCTCGCCGGTCGAGTCGATCGCGAACACGAGCCACTGGGTGGGGGCCACGAGGGTCGCGGTCACGTGTGCCCCCGGCGGGAAGGGCTCCCCCTGGCCGGGCAGCGGCGCCCAGGGGCCGTCCGGGGTGATGTCGGTCCCCCCGACGGTCAGCAGCTGGCCGGCGGTGTCGACCGCGAACGCCTGCCAGCGGCCCGGGCCGGGCGCGACCGCGGCGATCGGCGCGCGCAGCGGGAACGTCCCGCCGGGCAGGTCCACCCAGTCCGACCATTGCTCGTTCTCCAGGCCGTTGGTGTGGCGGGCCATGCGCATGACCTGGTCCTCGCCGACCACGAAGGCGTACAGGTTCTGGTCGGCGTGGGCCTTGGCGACGCCGAGCTCGGCGCCGAGCGGCGCGCGCGGCCTGACCGGCGGCCACAGCTGCGGGTCGAACTCGTAGACCGTGCCGTTGTCCCCGCCGCCGACGTAGATGCGGCTGTCGGCGGGGCTGACGGCCAGCGCGTGGACGGCGACGGGCTGGCCCGCGGCATCCTCGAACCGGTGCTCGGCGACGGGCAGGCTGGTCGCGGCGTCGATCACCGTCAGCAGGTCGCCGCCGGTGGCGTGGACGTGGCGCAGGTGACGGTCGGCCGCGACCACGGCGACCGTCCTGTGGACGTGCACGGTGGACACCGCGGGGACGGTCGCCGGGTCGCTGTCGAACACGAAGGGCACCACCGCCACGCCAGGGCCCGCTCCGGGCGCGTCCTCCTCTGCCCTGGCGACGAAGACCGTCTGCTGGTCCGCCTGCTGGGCCGGGAGGAACCTGGGCGGCTCCGCCGGCAGGACCGCGATCAGGCGGTTGCGGCTGACCGCGGGGTTGAGCGCGACCACATCCTGGACCTGGTGCGTGGCGCCCTCCAGCGCGACGATCCTGCTGCTGTCGGCCGGCCCCACGCCGGTGGACGCGGTCACGTAGATCGTGTCGGTGCCCTCGTCGTAGGCGACTCCGTAGGGGCCGTCGGGGAGGGTGACCGCCTCGCCGGTGCGCTCGGCGCCGGTCGCGCCGTCGATGACGTGCAGCTTCTTCTGGAAGGTGTTGGTGACGTAGGCGACGTTGCGGCGCTGGTCGACCGCGACGTCGATCGGGGCCTGCTTGAGCACCGCCTCGCCGACCACCGGCGCGGGGTCGCCGTCGAGGAGCTTCGCGCGGTCCAGGACGGTCACGCTGTAGCTCTGCTGGGCGTAGTTGACGACGTACACGCGCTCGTTGCGGGTGTCGACCGCGACCCGGTTGGGCTGCCAGCCGACCTGGATCCGGCGGTGTTCGGTGAGGCCGTCGCGGCGCAGCACGACCAGCTCGCCCGGCCCGAACGACTCGTGCTCGTGGTTGGTCGGGCCGCCGTGGTACAGCGGGACGTAGACGTACTCGGCGTCGCACCCCAGGATGCCGATCCTGCGGACCCAGCCGGGCTGCTCAGGGAAGGTGATCTGGTGCAGTGGTGCGAGCTGGTGCGGCCCGGGCACCCCGGGGACGTGGTGGGGCGGCGTGAGCGGGGTCGCGGTCCGGTCGTCGGTGGTGGTCATGGTCTGCCTCCGTGGCTCGGTGCGGTGTGTGGCGGCTATCGCCCCCAGATCAGCCTGGGCTCGACGACCTCGGTGTAGACCGGGCGCGTGATGGGGTTGGGCCTTTCCAGCGACCAGCCGTCCTGCTGCTCCTCCACCACCACGCGGGCCTGGACCCAGCGCTCGATGATCTCGGGCGTCGGCTCGGGGATCGGGGTGGGCGGCCCCGGTCCGGGCCCAGGGGGCAGGGGCGGCGGCTCCTCCTCGGCGCTGTCCTCTCCCCCGCCGACCAGGGTCTGGTCGTTGACCGGCCGGGGGACCGACAGGCCACCCTTCCACAGCAGCGGGGCCTGGTCCGGGGGCTGCGGCGTGAGGAACGCCGTCCCCCGGAACACGGGCCGCAGGTGCACGTCCAGCCCGGCGTCCAGGCGGTCGGGGAAGCGGTCGTGCGAGGTGGCCGTGACGCTGGTGCCGGGCAGTGCCGGACCGCTCAGCTCGAAGCGCAGGTCGCCGCGGTGCTCCCCGCGCGTCACGACCAGCCGACGCTCCGGCAGGACCTGGATGAAGTCGGTGTGGACGACCTCGGAGACGTGGCAGCCGGGGACCGACACCGGCTGGAACCTGACCAGCGCCAGCCGCAGGAACGTGAACGTCTCGTTGAACAGGCGCAGGTCCACGTCGGCGTACCACAGGTCCCGCTCGGGGTCGAAATGGACCTCGTGGCCGATGACGTCCACGCCGACCTGCTCGGGCGGGAGGTTGGGCAGCTCGACGAGCTGGACGTTCGTGCGCGCGTCCGCGACGTCCTTGAAGTCCCGGTGGTCGAGGACCACGGGCGTGCCGGACTGCGGGTTGCCGACGGGATCGAACGCGTAGCGGCTGACCAGGTTGCGGGCCGGGTGGCCGCCGGGGACGTTGCCGCCGTGGCTGCTGGAGAAGGCGATCACGCCCAGCCGCTCGCCCTCGCCGGTCTGGTGCCAGGTGCGCTCGAGGTACACGCGAACACCGGCCGGGACCCGCTCGCTGGTGAACACGTCGTCCTTGACCGTCCGCTTCCAGCGCAGCAGCGGCACCACGGAGTGGACCTCGGGCTTGGCGGGTCGGCGGGCGTTGGGCACGTCCACGACGCGGCCCTGCCCGGCCTTGCGCAGCGACGGGTCGCCGTCGGGCACGGGCGCGAAGTACTCGCGGAAGCGGGTGGTCGCGTCCGGGGTGTAGGTGATCCGCCGCCGGCGGGTGTCGTTCAGCACCTGCCGGCCGTTCACGGCCAGGTCGGGGCCGTGGAGGGCGGGGACGGTCACGGACTCGATCGGCACCTCGCGCGGCTCGGACAGGACCGGACCGCTGCCGGTGTCGGTGATCTCGGTCCAGCTCGCCACCACGTCCACCCGGCTCGTGGTCGGCCGGTGCGCGGCGACCGTCCCGCGCACCTGGACGGTGACGGTGTCCTCGCCGCGCTGCGGCTGGGTGGCGTCCAGCGTGAGCACCGGCGGCTCGACCGGCCGCCTGGTCGCGTGCAGCAGCGTGAGCGCCTGGGGCGGGGTGAACAGCGCGCTCTGGCCGTCCAGGACGTCCTGCTTGGAGTTGCTGATGCCGAACGCGGCGGCGCCCTCGAAGCTGAGCGCCGAGCTGACCTGCGTGATCGCCGTGACCCCGGGCGGCAGCGAGACCTCCAGCACCGGCCGTCGGGCCACGGTGGTCACCGCGGTCGCGGCGGCCTGGCCGGCGCGCAGCACCAGGCGGAAGGGCTCGAGGTCGGGCCACTGGGCGGTGCCGTAGCCGACCCGTAGCGGGCGGGTCTGGCCGGGCAGGCCGGTGAACGACGCGCCCGAGGTCGCCGCGTCGGGCAGGAAGGGCAGGCGCGCCGCGTCGGTGTCGAGGACGACGTACTCGCCCTCGGGCAGGTGGCCGCCGGGCGGCAGCGGCAGCTTGGCCTTGGGCGGCCGGTTCGCCGGGTCGTTGGTGGTGACCCGGAAGCCGGGGGCGGGCACGGGGCGGCCGTCCGGGCCGGGCACCGTCGGGTCCTGGAACGAGCCGGCCTCGCGCCTGGCGACCGCCAGCAGTCGCCGCCGCGCCTCGGCCCGCGCCGGGTTGTCGGGGCCGAACGCGGCGTCGAAGCGGCCGTGGACCTCGGCCAGGTGCTGGGAGCTGCCCGGCGGCGCGACGTGGCGCTCGCTGGTCTGCTTGAACAGCTCGCCGTCGCCGGTGCTGCGCACGACCAGGCGGGTCAGCGACTCGCCCGGGCTGAACTCGCGGCGCGGCACCAGGACCGGCGAGGGGACCAGCTCACGGCGCAGGTAGGCGACCGGCGCGGTGGCCAGCTCCGGCGGGCACAGCTCGGGGTCGATGCTGTTGCCGGCCAGGTCCACGGCGCGGGCGCGGAAGCTGTAGCGGCGCCCGTAGCGCAGCCTCGGCAGCGAGCCCGGTGCCACCTGGACCTGCATGCGCAGGTCGTGGCCGGGCGCGGCGCCGGGCGTCACGATCTCGGTGTTCGGGGTGCCCCGGCCCTCGGCGACGACCTTGGGGCCGGGCAGCGGCGCGGACGCCGCCCAGCCGCTCCAGCCGAACACCTCCTCGCCGACCATGACGTGCGCGTCGCCGGCCTCGTCGAACTGCTGCACGGCCACGACCGGGTCGACGATCCCCTCGTCGGCGACCTGGATCACCTCGGCGTCGCCCTTCGCCCTCCCGGTGGTGTAGGTGACCTGGCGGCGCATCAGCGACCGGAACCTGCCGTCGCCGGTACGCACGTCGACCCGGTAGCCGCCGGTGACGTCGTCGGCGAACAGCACGACCTCGCCGGTGCCGGGACCCTCGAAGCGGCCGGCGGCCGACAGCGCGGGCGCGACGGCCCTGGCATGCCGGCCGGTCTGGGCGAAGGTGAGGCCGACGTCGCGGCGGACCGGCAGCGCGACCGGCTCGCCCTTGGCGGACGGCTCGGCCAGCTTGGCCGCGACCGCCTGCATCCGGTCGGACAGCCCGACCACGTCCAGGTCGCTGACCACGTAGCGCGTGTCCGCGAGGTCCGGGCCGAGGTCGAGCATCCCGTCGCGGATCTCGCCCGTGCCGTCGGGCCCGGCCGCCATCAGGAAGCGGCGGTTGCGCGGGTCGCACACCACCCGCGAGTGCGGCTGGACGAGCGCGACCGGCCCGTACAGCCCGGTGGGGCGCAGGTCGGCGATGACCGTGCGCTCGCTGCGCCCGGTGCCCGGGTCGCCGGGGAACGGGTCCATCTCCAGGTCGACCCGCAGGCCGAGCCGCAGCGCCAGCGCCGGGTGGTCCAGCAGCAGCCCGACGAGCTGGTGGAAGTCGGCCCGGTCCAGGGTGGGGATGCCACTGAGCGGCCCGGTCGGCGGCGGGTCCCCCTCCGGCGTCGGCTCCGGGATCGGCCCGGGCGACTCCACCGGGCCGGTGTTCACCCGCAGCCGTGCGGACACCTGGGCCAGCGGGGCCATCGCCGCGGCCGCCGCGTTGCCCTGCTGCTCGAGCTCGCGCACCGCCTCGTCCAGCCGCCTGGGCGTCAGCCGGGCCGGGTCGAGCAGGTCGGCGACCGCGTCAGGGATCGCCTTGCGGGCTTTCGCGGCTTGATCGACCGGGGGACCCGCATTTGCTCCGGTCCCCCGGACCCCCTGATCCTCCGGGGGACCCGCATTTGCTCCGGTCCCCCGGACCCCCTGATCCTCCGGGGGACCCGCATTTGCTCCGGTCCCCCGGACCCCCTGGCCGTTAGCGTGCCCGCCGTCGGGGGCCACCGCGGGCGGGGCGAAGAAGTCGTTGAGGCCGGCGATCGTCCGGGCGAGCGGGTGGTCGCGGCGCAGCAGCCCGTCGGGGCTGGTCCGCTCGACCTCGTCGTACATGGCGACCAGGCGCTCGTGGGCGGGCCCGTACAGGTACGCCGGGGCGGCCTGCTGGTAGGCGGCGCCGTCCTTGCCCGGCTGCTCGCCGACCGGCGTGGCCGGCGGCAGCAGGCGGTCCCACAGCACCTGGTCGGGTGCCGGGCTCACCACGGTCGCGGTGAATCGCTCGCCGCTGTTGCGGTCGACGATCTGCGCGCCGCGCAGCGCGGCGGCGACCATGCTCGGCCAGCGGGCCAGCGGCGAGTCGCCGAGCTTGGTGCCCTTGCTCTGCGGGAGGGCGCGCGGGCTGGCGACCAGCGACAGCCGCGCCTTGCCGTTGTCGGGGTCGAAGCCGTTCGGCAGCAGGCTCCACAGGACGTTCCAGGTCATGGCGATCAGTCCTCCGCGAAGGCGGTGCAGTACACGTCCCAGGGCAGGTCGCCCTGCCAGCCGTCGGGGGCCATCAGCTCGGCGAACGTCGGGTCGCCGTTGCCGCCCGCGAAGGTCTTCTCGAACACGACCCGGACGGTCTTCTTGAAGAACAGGACCTTGACCCGGACGGCCATCTCGGCCCGGCCGCTGAGCTTGCGGGTGTCGGGGTCGTAGGTCAGCGCCATGAGCTGCTCCATGGCGACCGAGATCAGCCCGAGCACCTGGAGCTCGCCGCGGATGTGCAGGTAGGCGGTGAGCAGGGCGTCGCTGCCTTCGAGCAGGAAGCGGATGCCGCCCATCACCGAGACCGAGCCGCGCGCGACCTTGAGGTCCACGCTCAGCGCGGCGCCGAACTCCAGGGTGCCGTCCAGGGCGATCAGCCCGCCGGTGCCGACCAGGACGCCGAGGCTCCCGCCGCCGCCGAGCATCGACACCGTCATCCGGAACGGGTTGGCCGGGGTGGAGAAGTTCAGCTCCAGCGTCGGCCCGCCGCCGCTGAAGGGCAGCTCCAGCGCCGCGCCGAAGGCGATGTTCTCCAGGGAGAACATGCCGATCGCGACCTGGGGGACCGGCGCGTCGAACGACGACCGGACGCGCTGGTCGTTGACGTCGAGCGCGGGCGGGTCGCTGAACCCGAGCGTGTCGATCAGCTCGACGAGGGTCTCGACGAAGGCGAGGATGCCGAGGAAGCCGGGCTTGCCGAGCACGACGTCGACGTCCAGCTTCTTGCCGGTGGCGCTGACGAACTCCAGCCTTCGAAACGGGAGGACGACCAGGTCCTTGCCGCCGAAGCCGAGCACCAGCTCGACGTTCTCGATCTTGACGTCAGCCCGCGCCATCGGCGGGTCCACGGACGTGAACGACTCGATCGTCAGGGTGGGCGGGCCGCCGCTGCCGGGCCGGATGCGGCCGGACGCCGGCAGGCCCGGGGGCGGCGGGACCGGGATCCCGTCGGGCGGGATGCCGAGCTGCGTGCTCCAGGTGAACACCTGGGTGCTGATGCCGTCCATCGTCTGGGTCAGCACGCGCGGCACCTTGCGCAGGTCGCCGAGCACGTCCGGCTGCTGCAGGTCCAGCTCGGCGGGGAGCAGGCCGGCCAGGTCGATCAGGCCGAACAGCTTGACCGGGCCGAGCTGCTGGCTGATCCAGTCGCGCACCTTGAGCTTGCCGCTGGCGAGGTCGCCCGCGCTGCCGCCGACCGGGCCGAGCAGGCGCGACATGATGGTGGCGGCCAGCCGCGGCGAGGCGATCCCGCCCGACAGCTCGCGGGCGACGTCCAGGACCTGGGCCGGCATGGTGAGCAGCGCCTCGCCGGCGTTCTCGAGCTTGTCGAACCCGTGGTCCCTGTAGGCCTCCGCGAACTGGAGCTGGAGGTCCTGCGCCGCCTGGGGTGCGAAGCGGGTGAGCGCCGGCAGGGTCCCGGTGAAGCTCTCCACCTCCGGCAGCACCTGCCCGCCGACCACGGCCAGGCGCATCACGGCCTGCTTGGCGATCACCGTGGTCGCGTCCGGGGTGGAGGCGCCGGCCGCCGCCAGGCCGGGTTGCGCCTGGCCGGGCGGGGCCACCGCGATCGCCTGGCCGCGCAGGCGCAGCGTGGCCAGGTCGCCGCCGAGCTGGTCGCTGGCGGCCTTCCACGCGCTCGCGATCTGGTCGGGCGGGATGCCGTCGGGGACGAACGCCATGGGCAGGTCGAAGGTCGCGGTCCCGCCGGCCCGGTCGCGCACGCGGACCTTGTAGCGGAAGGCGCGGCCGTCGACGCTGAGCACGCGGGCGGTCCCGGCGCCGACGTCCCCGGGCGGGGTGACGCCGGTGAGGATCTCGACCGACGCCCACGGCCACTGGCGGCCGGAGGCGGTGCCGCCCGCGAACTCCCTGACCCGCGGGCCGCGGAGCTTGATGACCGTGCGGGTGTGCAGCGCGGCGGTGACCCGGCCACCCGGACCCTCCTCGAGGATCCGCTGGGTCGTCGTCTCCTGGTAGGCCTTGAAACCGAATGGCCACAGCTGGCCGGTCTGGGCCGTGCGCATCGCCTGGTCGCGGCCCATCACCGTCGAGTGGGTCCACGAGCGCAGCGGCTTCCCCGGCCAGTCGCCCTCGATCTCCAGCCACGCGCCGAGCGGCGACAGCCACAGGCGGTCGGCGCTCGGGCTGGAGGCCGGCGAGACCGACTGGTCCACGATCTGCTTGCGGGAGATCGCGTTCAGGGGGCTGTTGATCTTGTTCTCGTCCACGAGCGACAGCCAGGAGGGGGGCATGCCCGTGGGGTTCGGTTCGGTGAACGGCAGCGGCTTGAGGGGGGTGGGCGCCTCCAGCAGGCGGCCGTCCTTGGTGCGCCGCGCCAGGCGCGTGTGCCACAGCTCGGTCCGGCCCTCGTGCTCGACGGGCGCGGCGGCATGAGCCATGCGCGTGGCGTTTCCCGGAATGGCAAGGTGCAGCCGGGACGGGAGCCGTACCTCGGTCCAGGGCAGCGCCGCCTGCCCTGTCCCGGCCAGGTCGGCGGCGTCCGGCGCCGCGGTGGCCGGCGTGGCCGGCCCGGCACCGCCCGCGATCACGCGCTGGGCGGGCGCGGGGGAGGCGGCGGCCTGGAGGGCTCCGGCCCGCCGGGCGCGCTCGGCGAGCAGCTCCGCGCCGCCGGGGCCAGGGGCGCCGTCCCCGACCCCGGACGCCGCGGCGCGCGCGGCCGCGTCCGCACCGCCCCGGCGGGCGGACTCGATCGCGTCGCGGACCAGCGCCGCCGCGTTCCCGCCGCCCCCCGCCGGCGACGGGTCCAGCTCGCCGACGGTGCCGGCGGCGGGGGTGGTGACCAGCGCCAGGCCCGGCAGGGCGGCCAGGATCCCCGACACCGACAGGGGGATCGGCGCGGCGTCCGCCGGGACCAGGAAGGCGACGTGGCTCGGGTCGGTGAAGATCGCTTCGGGCTGGGGCGGGCGGCCCGTGGTCTTGGCGGCGTACTCCACCACCTGCTGGGACGGGAAGATGAGGCTCAGGCGGCCCGGGACCGGCTGGCCCGAGGAATCGAGCTTCGGCCGCAGCTCCCATCCGGCCGCGGTCTTGTGCGCCGCCAGCTTGCTGGCGTCCACGACGAGGCTGAGCTGGTCGTCCGCCCGGACCAGCTGCAGCTCCGCCGGCACGGGGAGGCCGGTGTCTGCCATTGTGAGCTCCCTGCTGTGCGAGTCGACGCAGGCAGCTCATCAGGCCGGGCTTGTGCGCGACTTGCGCCGCGCTTGCGTGCCAGGGCGGCGGCGGGGGGGTCCGGGGGACGGAACGGTGACCGGGCCGGATCCCCGGATCCCAGGATTGGGGATTGAGCGAGCCCAGGTATTCGGGACAAAGTAGGCGACGGTCCCGAATCGAGCGGCCATGCGGGAGGTGGGCTTGGAGTTCCGGATCCTCGGCTCGCTGGAGGTGGTCCGGGACGGCGGTCAGGTGGCGCCGATCCGGGCGGCCCGGCACCGGGCGGTGCTGGCGCTGCTGCTGCTCCAGCCCAACCAGCTGGTCGCGCGGGACGTGCTGATCGATCACCTGTGGGGCGGCACGCCGCCCGACGGCGCCGTCGGCACGCTGCAGAGCTACGTCTCGCGGCTGCGCGCCACCCTGAGGCTCGGCCGGGACGCCGAGGTGGCCCTGGTCAGCGGCCCCGACGGGCGCACCTACCGACTGGAGGTGGACCCGGGGCTGATCGACGCGGCCCGCTTCGAGCGGCTCGTCGGCGGCGGGCGCGACGCCCTGGCCGCGGGTGCGGCCGACCGCGCGGCCGAGGTCTTCGCCGCGGCGCTGGCGCTGTGGCGCGACCGGCCCCTGGCCGACCTCGCCGGCGAGTACGCGTTCGCCGACGAGGCCGCCCGCCGCTTCGCCGCGCTGCGCGCGACCGCGCTCGAAGGCTCGTTCCAGGCCGCGGGCGCGCTCGGCAGGCTGCCCGACCTGGTCGACCAGGTCCAGCGCGCCGCCGCCGAGCACCCCGGCCACGCCGGCCTGCGCGAGCTGGAGATGCTCGCCCTGCACCAGGCCGGCCGGACCACCGACGCGCTCGGCGTCTACCACGACTTCCGGCGCCTGCGCGGCGAGCAGGGGCTCGACCCGGAGCGGGCGCTGGCCGAGCTGGAGCGGCGCATCCTGCGCCAGGACCCGGCCCTCGACCCGGCCCGGCCGGCGCAGGGGCTGGTCGGCCGCGGCGCCCAGCTCGCCCGGCTGCGCGCGGCACTGGCCGGCGCGGAGACGCGCCGCGGCCGGCTGGTGCTGGTGCACGGCGAGGCCGGGATCGGCAAGAGCACCCTGGCCGGGCGGCTCGCCGACGAGGCGGCCGCGGCCGGCGCGCAGGTCGGCGTCGGCTCGCCACTCGGCGCGGAGGGGGCGCCCTCGTTCCGCCCCTGGATCCAGGCGCTCGGCGGGCTCGGCGCCGGCCCGGCCCGGGCGCTGCTGGAGGACTGGCAGGACGACGAGGGCGGCGGCCTGGCGTCCTCGGCCCGCGAGCGCCAGTTCGAGACCGTCACCGCCGCCCTGGCCGAGGCCGCCGCCGAGCGGCCCGCCGTGCTGCTGCTGGACGACCTGCACGACGCGGACGCGCCGTCGCTGCGGCTGCTGGAGCACGTGGGCCGGCGCCTGCACGGCACCCGCCTGCTGGTCCTCGGCCTGGCCCGCGACGGCGACACGCGCGACATGGCGTCAGACGGCGGCTGGCCCGAGGCGCTGCACCGGGTGCGGCGGCTGGCGGGGGTGGAGGACCTCGCCCTGACGCCGCTGGACGACGAGGCGGTCGGCGAGCTGGTCGCGTTCGAGCTGGGCCGCACGCCGAGCGCCGAGCTGCTCACCGAGGTCACCGGGCGCGCGCGCGGCAACCCGCTGTTCGCGGCCGAGCTGGCCCGGCTGCTCGCCGACGAGCGGGTGCTGGCCGGGCTGCGGGACGCGGGCGGCCGGCTGCCGGCCGTGCCGCCGCTGGTGCGCGAGGTCGTCCGCGACCGCGCCGGGCGCCTGCCGCCCGCCTGCCGGGAGCTGCTCGGGCTGGCCGCCGTGCTCGGCTTCGAGTTCGAGCTGGCGGTCCTGGAGGCCGCGGCGGCGGAGGTGGTCGAGCAGGCAGGCGGCCACGACGTGGAGGCGTTGCTCATCCCGGCGGTCGAGCGCCGCTTCGTGGAGCCCGCGCCCGGCCACCCCGACCGCCTGCGCTTCCGGCATCCGCTGGTCCACGAGGCGCTCGAGCACCAGGTCCCGCGCGGGCGGCAGGCGACGCTGCACCGGCGAGCGGCCGAGGCGATCGAGGCGGTCCACGGCGCCTGGACGCTGCCCCACGCCGAACGGCTGGCGGCCCACTGGCGCCAGGTCGGCGGGGCCGACGCGCAGGCCAGAGCGGTCGAGTACGCGCTGCTGGCCAGCCGCCAGGCGCGCTCGGTGCTGGCCTGGGAGGAGGCGGCACGCGTGCTGTCGCTCGCGCTGGACGGCACCCGCGAGCCGCTCCCCCCGGAGCGGCGCTGCGAGCTGCTGATCGAGCAGGGGGACGCCCTGATGCGCGCGGGCGAGCCGGGGCCGGCGGGCCAGGTGCTGCTGCAGGCGGCCGACCTCGCCCGCCAGCTCGGGGACGGCCGGCTGCTGGCGCTGGCCGTCCTCGTCGTGGGCGAGGCCAACGCGTTCCTGCCCACCGGCGGCCCCGACTTCGGGGTCGGCCTGCTGGAGGTGGCGCTGGGGATGCTCGGTGAGGGCGAGGCCGAGCTGCGCGTGCGCCTGCTCGCCTGCCTGGCCGGCACGATGGTGTGGACCAGGGACCGCCAGACGCCGGAGGGCCGGGAGCGCCGGGAGCGCCTCAGCGCCGAGGCGCTCGCGCTCGCCCGGGAGCTCGGCGACGGCAGCCTGCTGGCCCGCGCCCTGAACGCACGGGTCGCCGCGACCTGGTCCCCGGCGAACCCCGAGGAGCGGCTCGCCTTGACCGGCGAGGAGCTGGCGGTCGCCGATGCGGCCGGCGCACGCGACCTGGTCCTGTCGGCCCGCCGCGACGGCGCCGTCGCCCGGCTGGAGCTGGGCGACCTGGCCGGGTTCCGCGCCGAGGCGCGAGCGCACGCGGCGGGTGCGGCCGAGCTGCGCCAGCCAGCGCACCTGTACTGGGCCGCGGTCCACGACTGCACCCTGGCGATGGCCGACGGCCGCTTCGACGACGCCGACGCCGCCATGCTGCGCCTGCTGGCGATCAGCAGCCTGGACGTCTGGGAGGAGAGCGAGGTCCAGAACGGCGTGGCCACCCAGCTGTTCCTGCGCCTGCGCGAGCGGGGCCGGCTGGACGGGCCCAGCGCCGGCGGCGACCTGGCCGCACTCGAGCGGTCGATGCACGAGTTCGTGCGCCGGCTGCCCGAGCTGCCGGCGTGGCGGGCCGGCGTGGCGCTGTTGCAGGTCCTCGACGGCCGCGACGAGGAGGCGCGCGAGGGCTACGAGGCGCTGGTCGCCCCCGGCCTCGGCTGGATCGGCCAGGACGCGGCCTGGAGCTGCACGATGATGGGCATCGCCGAGCTGTGCGCGCACTTCCGTGACGCCGAGCGGGCCGAGGAGCTGCGCGCGCTGCTGCTGCCGTTCGCCGAGCGCTGCGGGGTGATCACGTTCGGCTTCGGCCTGCTCGGCTCGATCGCGCACCACCTGGGACTGCTCGCGACCGTGCTGTGCGACTTCAAGGAGGCCGACGAGCACTTCCGGCGGGCGCTGGCCACCCACCGGCGCATGGCGACCCCGCCGCTGGTCGCCCGCACCCAGGTCGAGTACGCCGCCATGCTGCTGGGCGCGGACCTCCCCGGCGCCCGCGACCAGGCCGCCGAGCTGCTGGCCGCCGGCCGGGCCACCGCCCGCCGCCTGGACATGGCGCCACTGGTCGCGCGCGCGGCGGGGCTAGCCGCGGCGGCGGGCGCATGAAGGCGCTCGCCGGCCTGCTGGGCGCGCTCGCCTCGTCGTTCACCGGCCGGTCGATGGCGACGGTGAGCCTGGCCTGGCTGGTGGTCGACCGCACCGGGAGCGCAGGCGCGGCCGGGCTGGTCGCCGCGGCGACCACGCTGCCGCTGGTGCTGGCCGGGCTGCTCGGCGGCGGGCTCGTCGACCGGGCCGGGGCCCGGCGGGCGAGCATCACCGCCGACCTGGTGACCTCCACGGCGCTGGGCGCGATCCCGCTCGGGGACCTGCTCGCCGGCGGCGCGGCCGGCGACGGGGCGGGGCTCGGCCTGGCGCCGATCCTGATCCTGGCCGCGGCGGCGGGCACCTCGGAGGGGCCGGGGGGCGCGGCCAGGGACGCGCTGCTGCCGGCCGTCGCGTCCCACGCCCGCGTCCGCCTGGAGCGGGCGAACTCCTGGTACAAGGCGGTCGAGGCGGCCACGTTCCTGGTCGGTCCGCTGGCCGCCGGTCTGCTGATCGCGACCCTGGGCGCACGCGCGGCGCTGCTGGCCGCCGCCGCCACGTTCGCCGCCGCCTCGCTGGTCACCACCGTCACCGTGCGCCCGGCCGCCGTGGCGGCCGGGGCGCGGGCGCCGGCCGGAGCGGGGCCCGTGGCGGCGCCGGCCGGGGTCGGGCCGGCGGTGGTGGAGGCGGCCGGGGCGCCGCCGGCCGGGCGGGTCGGCTACGCGCGGTTCGTGCGCGAAGGGCTGCGGTTCGTGTGGGCCGACCGGACCATGCGCGCGATGGCGCTGCTCGGGACCGTCCTGCTGGCGTGCAGCGGCTCGTTCACCCTCGTGGCCCTGCCGGTGCACCTGAACCGGACCGGCGACGCCGCCGGGCTCGGGCTGGCCCTCGGCGCGCTCGGCGGGGGGGTGGTGGCCGGCGTGCTCGCCTACGGCGCCGCCGGGTACCGGCTCCCCCGGCGGCCCCTGGCGCTGACCTGCCTGTACGCGGTCGCCGCCGGGAAGTTCGTCCTGGTCGCGCTGCCGCCGCTGCCCCTGCTGGTCGCGGTCATGGCGCTGAACGGGCTGGTGGCCGGGCCGCTCAACCCGCTCATCACCACCATCCTCCAGGAGCACACCCCGCCCGCGCTGCGCGGGCGGGTGTTCGGTGCCGTCGGCGCGGTGTTCCTGGCGGCGACGCCGGCCGGCGCCCTGCTGGTCGGGTTCGTCCTGGACGCCGTCGGGCTGCAGCCCACGCTCGCGGGCCTGGCCGCCGTGTTCCTCGCGGCGACCGTCCTGGTCCAGCTCTCGCCGGGGCTGCGCGACCTGCGCCCGCCCGCTCCCGCCGTGGCCGTGAGCGGTGCCGGCCACGGCGTTTCGCGGCCCGGCGGGGGCGGGTAAGCGCCGGCCATGGACGTCGATGCGTACCTCGCCGGGTCCGCGGCCGCCGCCGCGGGCCTGGCGGAGCAGCCGGGCGCGGCCGCCGTGGAGAAGGCGGCGGGGCTGCTCGCCGGCGCGCTCGCCGGCGGCGGGCAGGTGCTGTTCTGCGGCAACGGCGGCAGCGCCGCCGACGCCCAGCACCTCGCCGCCGAGCTGGTCGGCCACCTCGGGCTCGGGCTGGCGCGGCCCGGCTACCGGGCGGTGGCGCTGACCACCGACACCTCGGCGCTGACCGCCATCGGCAACGACTTCGGGTTCGAGCTGCTGTTCGAGCGGCAGGTCGAGGCCCTCGGCCGGCGCGGCGACGTGCTCGTGGCGCTGTCCACCAGCGGCCGGTCGGCCAACGTCGTGCGCGCCGCCGTGGCCGCGCGGGAGCGGGGGCTCGGCGTGGTCGCCATGCTCGGACCCTCCGCCTCGGAGATCGACGCGCTCGCGGACGTCGTCCTGCGCGTCCCCGGCGAGGTCCCCGGGATCGTCCAGCAGGGGCACATCACCGTCGGCCACGCGCTCTGCGCCGAGGTCGAGCATCGGCTGTCCGCGCCGGGACCCGGATACCCTGTGTCGCGCGAGAAATAGCGCTCCTCGATTCCGAAACAGCGTGCCCGGGACATCCGCGGCATGCCGGTCGCAGCCCTCGAGCACGGAGGTCCCTGCAGATGGTGGAGGTCGCCGACCGCTCCGCGGTCCCGGCGGACGGGCCGGAGCGCCTGGTCCGCCGGATCCTGCGCCTGTTCGCGCCGTACCGGCGCCGGGTCGCGCTGATCGTCGCCCTGATCGTCCTCCTCGCCGCGTTCGGCGTCGCCAACCCCCTGCTGGTCAAGGTCGTGTTCGACCGCGCCCTGTTCGCCCGGGGCGGGCCGCGGCTCGACCTGCTGTGGCTGCTGTGCGCGCTCATGCTGGGGATCGCGCTGGCCACCGGCGCCCTCGGCGTGTGGCAGACCGCCCTCACCAACCGGCTGGGCCAGGGCGTGATGCTGGACCTGCGCAACCGCCTCTTCCGGCACCTGCAGGAGCTGTCGCTGTCGTTCTTCACCGGCGTCCGGACCGGCGAGCTGCAGTCGCGCATCACCAGCGACGTGGCCGGCGTCCAGACGGTGCTGTCCACCACCGTCTCCAACGTCGTCTCCAACGCCGTCACGCTCGTGTCGGCGGTGGTCGCGATGCTGATCCTGTCGGTGCCGCTGACGATCGTGTCGCTGCTCGCGCTGCCCCTGTTCGTCCTCGCCGCCCGCATGGTCGGCGCGCGCCGCCGCAGGCTCACCGGCGCGGCCCAGCGGTCCACGGCCGACGTGACCGCCATCACCCAGGAGACGCTGTCGGTGTCCGGGGTCACGCTGGCCAAGCTGTTCGGCCGCCAGGACCACGAGGTCGGCCGCTTCGAGCGGGAGAACCGGCGCCTGTCGGACCTGGCCGCCCGGCAGCAGGTGCTGGGCCAGGCGTTCTTCACCCTGGTGTTCACGTTCCTGGGCGCCACGCCGGTGATCGTCTACCTGGTCGTCGGCTACCTGCTCGACGGGGGCGCCGCGCTCACGGCGGGGACCGTGGTCGCCTTCACCACGCTCCAGAACCGCGTGTTCTTCCCCACCGCCCAGCTCCTCCAGACCGGTGTGGAGCTGCAGTCGTCGCTCGCCCTGTTCGAGCGGATCTTCGGGTACCTGGACCTGCGGCCCGACATCGTCGAGCGCCCCGACGCCGTGGAGCTGCCGGCGGACCGGGCCAGGGGCGAGGTCGGCTTCCACGAGGTCCGCCTGCGCTACGAGGCGCCCGAGCGCCACGACGGCGACGGGGACGGCGCCGCGGCCGCGGTCCCCGGTGACGGCCGCACCCTCCTCGGCGAAGGCCGGCGGGCGTGGGCGCTGGACGGGATCAGCTTCTCGGCGCAGGCGGGGGCGCTGGTGGCGTTCGTCGGCCCCTCCGGCGCCGGCAAGTCCTCGATCGTGAACCTGGTGGCGCGGCTCTACGACCCCACCGAGGGCGCGGTGCGGATCGACGGCGTCGACCTGCGCGACCTGCGCTTCAGCTCGCTCGCGCGGCTGATCGG
>Ga0126377_10000690_pt1 | contig 20973 bp, 15 predicted proteins | sample PanSoiMetPlot_22_FD_92647 | JGI IMG/M metagenome (GOLD analysis project Ga0126377, IMG submission 92647) | Tropical forest soil microbial communities from Panama - MetaG Plot_22 | ecosystem: Environmental > Terrestrial > Soil > Tropical forest > Bulk soil | place: Panama | collected 2016-02-17 | reverse complement strand
TTCCGGCTCCGCCGAATCCGGCGATCGTGGCGCCGGCGGCGTCGAACAGAAAGACCTGTGAATCCGTGCCGCCGGTGGAACAGGCGGCCACCAGACGCGCGCCTGTCCATAGGAGACAATGGAAGTCATAACCGGTCCAGTTATCGATGCGTCGAGCGCCGAGCGGAGCGAACGCCGTATCGGGCTTGCCGTCTGCGGTTGTGCGTACCAGATGCAGTTCCGCTGCCAGCCCGGCCCCCTGGACGGCGCGCAGGTGATAAAAATCTCCGCCGCCCCAGGCCAGCGCCACGGCCGAAAGATCCAAAGCGTCATGTTCGATCAGTTGATGCGTTACGTAATGGCCGTTCTGGAGCAACGGCGTATTCGCATCCACCTGAGCCTGAAACGCGCCCTCCCTGGCCACGTTCAGCGCGTATACCCCGCGCAGATCGGAGTTGATCTCGTCGTCGCTCTGCCAGACCGGCAGCGCGCCATCATTGTCTACGAGCGCGGAGAATCCGCTGATGTCATTCGGCGTGTCGGAAATCTGCAACCGGTTCCCGCTGATGCGCCCGTCGGGGCCGCCGACATCATTCAGAAAAGTCAGGTAGAGGTCGTGCGTGCCCTGCGTATTGTCTTCCCAGAGGAGCATGTAGCCTGAAACCGGATGTGGCGCCACGCGCGGGCGCCGCACCGCCTGGGCCGCGGTAACCGTCACCAGGTCTTGCGACGCGCCGATTACCGTTCCGTCCGCGCGCGCGCGCAGGGCGGAAATGCGCCGCCCACCGGCGTCTTCACTTACCCACACTATCAGGTAATGATTCCTTCGCGCATCCCACACCGGATGCGCTTCTCGAATCGGTTGCGCCTGTGTCACCAGCGTGATGGGAGTGACGGCCTGCGGGTTACCGGCATTGTCGATGAAACGTAGCAAAAGTTTGTAATTGGCGCCGTCCAACCGCACCCACACGGCGGCGTATCGATCGCCGTTATGCACGAGGTATGGATGCGTGGAAGTGTTATCGCACAGGCCGAGGATCTTCTCGTTCGCATCGATTGCCGCTCCGGTGTCGGCGCGAAAGCGCTGAAAGAGCAGGTCGCTCGTCCCGGACTGGATCCAGGCCACGGCGGCTTCGTTATCGCGGACGCAAAGTGTCGGCCGCCGATCGTCTTCGGCTCGCGAAGCCTTGGCCAACGTCACAACGCCCGCCGTTCCGAAGGCGGCGACGGAGGCCAGCAGCGGATCATAGAGGCTGAGCCTGATGTTGTTGTCCGACCCCCGATGCGCCAACAGCGTGTTGTCGCCATGCCGTGCGACGGTGATAGCAGGGCGCCCGCCGACGTCGGCTCGCAATTGAACGATGGCGCCAATCTGCCGGAGGCGCCGATCGAAGCGCGCCGCTACCACATGATTCGGCCCGGCGGCGGCGGTAGGATGAACCCACGCCAATACACAGCCATCCCGGTGCGCGGCGGCCGAGGGTAAATCCACGAAAGCCAGGGCCGGCGCGGCGGTCGGCAGGGCTTCGATCAACAGCGGGCGCCGCAACTGACTGAAGCGAGTACGATAGAATTGGCGCACGAGGATCGCCGCGCCGGCTGCGAGTGGCGTAGCCATGCTTGTGCCCGAATCGAGATAGTAGAAGTTCGCCGGCGCCGTGTTGGGCCGACGCGCATCACCTGCGGCGAAGGGTAACATGGCGCCCGGCCCGCTCGAAATTACGTTGGTGCCCGGAGCAACGAGATCCGGCTTGATGCGGTTAGACGCCGTGACCCGTCCACGATTGCTGAAGAGCGCCAGATCGTCGGCGTTGTCGGAGATCGAAAAAGGCGCCACGACGCCCGCCGTGGCGTTGAACGCCGCATTCGTATAACGCCCGGGAAAGATGGTGCGGTAGTTTTGATTTCTCCCATCCTGGTTGGTCTCATTCTCGCAGGCCCCGATGCAGAGCGCGTTTTTCGTCGCCCCCTGCTCGGTGACGGAGATCATATCGAGATTGCCGTTGTTGTTCAGGTCGGCCTCGGCGTTCATCGATGCGAAGAGCAGCAGCAGATCGGGGTGTAAGAAGATAAAGCGGTCGATGGTCCCTGAACGTTGCGAGTAAGGATTGACCGCGGGATTGATGGTCTGCCACGAGTTGCTGTGCACGCGCGCGCCACCGGCATAGGCAGCCTGAAAGGCGTTCATGAAGTTCGCGAAGTTGAGCGCCGGCGGCGCAGCCGTGTTCAGGGAATGGAAGATAAGGCTGGCCCGCGGCGCTATGCCTCGCGGATTGGTAGGATTGGGCGGCGCGGGCGGCGGAGGGAAGCCTCCCGCCTGAGAGCCATCCCCGATGATGCTGCCGACGACATGCGTGCCGTGAGGGTTAGCGTCAATAGAGGGAAACGCCGCATTGTTGACGTTGGTGACACTCAACACGCGGGCGACGAAGTCAAGATGCATTCCCGGCGCCGGCGCTCCGCCGGCCGCGCCTCCAGTGTCCAGCCCTGAATCGAGCACACCGACGATCTCGCCGCCGCCGTCTAGATTGACCAGGAAATCGACGGCGCCGAAATTCCGCACCTGGTTTGCAGCCAGGATGCGCCCCGCTCTTTGATTGGAGAGAGAGCCGCCCGCATACGTCTCAACCGCCCAGACCCCGGGGATGCGCAGGAGGTCTTCCACTTTCTGAGCGGAAACATCAATCACCAGACTGTGGCCCGTGTCGGTCCTTACCGTTGCGCCGATGGCTTCTAACGCCGGGCCCATCTCAGCGGTCGTCCGGTCGAAAAAGAATGATACCTCGAGCGTTCCCGTGTCGGTCGCCACAACTCGCGCCGGATCTACTCGCATCGTCCGCAGATCGGCGGCCGTGAAAGGTTCGTCGCGCCCGGCAAGGTAGTAGTGCAGCGCGTAGGCCGGATGATAGAGGCCGACCCAGGTGACATATGCCTCCTCGCGCGATTGCGCCGCCTGAGCCGCTGTCATCCGGAAGACCCTCACCTGTGGAGGCACATCCTGGACCAGGCTCGCCCCCAGCTCTTCGATGAAACTGATCCAGTTCGGATCGGGCGGCGCGATGAATTGCGCCAGATAATAGGCCGTCTCATCGCCACTCGGCTCCCGCGCCGCCAGGTCAGACGGCGGCTCCGGCACGGCCTGCGACGGATCGAAGACCACGGCGGGCAATTGAATCAGGTCGGAGCCTTCGTGCAGTTGCACGAAGATGCCCTGCTCGGCGAAGCGCGCCGCCTGGTCTTCGGTGACGCTGGTCCAGACCTGGCTGCCGTATTCGTACAGATCGCTCACGCGCTCGCGGACGAACGCCATCTGCTCCTCACGGCGGTTCGGATCGAAGATCAAAGAGGCTCTGATCCGGCTCATCGGCTTATCCCTCCACGTCGATGAAGATGTCTATGGGTCGCTGCGGATCGAGCGGGCGGCTCGCCGTCCGAATGCGTTGAATCGGCCGCCCCTCGTCGGCCCCCAGCGCGCGCGTCGCTTTCAGTTCGATCTCGGCGCTGAATTGGAGCAGCCGCGTATCGGCCGCCGGCGAAGAGCCCTTGACGAGTCGAAACGATTTGACCTCGATCTGCGCGCCATAATCCCCGGCGCCGAAGCTGTCGCGCCCGTCTTCGATCAACTGCGCGCGATTGAGCGCGATGACCGCGATGGCGAGCGCTTCCGCCTGCTCCAGCTTGGGCGCGTCTGTAGACTGCAGCTTCAGGGTGAAGTCCTGCGTCGTCTTGAGCCTGGTATAAACGGCGACCACGCTGTAGAGGACCTGAACGCCGTCGATCCCCTGGAGGCCGCGATCCGGCCGCAGCGCGAGAGTGAAGCGGCGCGCGTCGTTCGCATCCCACGCCACTTCGCCGTCGGAGAGCGCGATCCGGTCTCCGAGCGCGCTCGTCAATCGCACTCGCCGCGGTCCGGGATCGGGCTCTTGCGTCAGCAGGTACGGCCCCTGCGGTTGAGCCGGATCGAACGGCAGGTCGTCCGTGCGGTCATCCGGGCGCGGCTCACTGGCGACAGGGTCGGCGGAATGCGGATCGACCTCGAAGAGGTCGCCAGTCACCGCCGCCTGCACTGCGGGCGCGGCTCCGCCGAAGAGCGCGGGGAGCGCCTGAACCAGCAGCGCTTTGATGGCTAGATCGAGGTTGCCGGTCATTGTTCGTCACCCTGGACGTGAAGGTTCGCTAAGAGGCGGCGGCCTGGGCCTGGCGCTCTTCGGCTTTCGCCAGTTCCTCTTCGAGCACCTGGACCGCGCCGCTGATGCGGAGCAGCGCCTGCCGCAGAGAGGCGGCCTGAGATTCCAAATCCTGGAGCTGTTTCTGCCCCATCTCGAACTCGGCCTTCAGCTCGGCCAGTCGGTTACGCAGTTGTTCTTGCATCACGATTTTCCTCTGAGTTGTTTATCCGCTTATGGCAACGTAAGCGATGGCCTCAATGCAACAGGACCATCACCGGAATCTTGCCCTGTCCCTTCCTCAATTTGCCGAGCGCCTTGCCGAGGATTGCGCCGACAGCCTTGCCCGGGTCTAGCGCTTTCTGCGCATGGCCTCTGGTCGGGCTGGTCGTGAGCAGATCGCCGACATTGATCGGAGCGATGTCGGCGTCCACTTTGCAGTGAGCAAAAGCTCCGAGTGTGACCATCCGGCCCATCTGCTGATTCTGAACTTCTGTGCGCTGTTGTCCTTCGGCGCCGGCAAATTTCATCAGCGGATTCAATATCGCCTTCTTGGTCGTCGCGTTCGGATCGGGGTCGACGCTGGGCAGATCCGCCGCCGAGACGAAATCGGCGACAATGCCGCAGACGCGCGCATCGTAAGCCTGTTGGGTCAAATCCGCTTCGACGATGGGAATGTTGCCGTGCGCGCCACAATACCGCACCGCGCCTTTTGTATTCAGCACTACCACATCTCCCAGTTCCAGGCGGTCACCAACCGCATTGATGAAATAATCGATCACGTAGCCGCCTTTACTTCCTCCGAAAAATGCGTTGCCATCCTGGTTAATGCTGAATCTCTTGATGAAAGAAGGGCCGCCACCACCAATTATGATGCCGCTAAAGACATGGCCGATGGCAAATTCATAGGTAAATGGCGGGGCGCCAATAATAATAAAACCCGAAGTACCCATGCTCAGCTTGACGTTGTTATTGGCAAACTCGGACTCGTTACTGAACGTCGTCCCCATGAAGCTGGCGAAGCTGCCACCGGTTTTGGGAACTAACAACTGCCCAGTCACCTTCAAATCACCGGCGACGACCAGCTTGGCGTCCGGATTCTGCGTACCGACGCCGACGTTGCCGTTGGCCTTGATTACCAATTTGGGATCGTTGTTGCCCGCCCGCAATTGCAGATCATGGTTGGTCATGGTCGAGACAATGCCGCCGGTCGAGTCCGCTCCCAGCAGAACTTCGAACGGCCCGCCAACTGCGGTCGATCTCACATTGAGGAAGGTCCCGGCGCCGCTTTCGATCGTCAACGGGCGACTCGGCGTCGTCGTGCCGATGCCCAGCGCGCCCGAAATGTTCAGCGGGCCGGTTATGGCGCCCCCGGTAAGATTGAGCTTGGCGGTGTCGAGTCGTCGAACCTCGCTGATCGCGTCGTTCCAATCTTTCGACCGTATGTTGTCGCCTTGCGATTTCGGAAATGGGGGATCCGGAGTTAGTGGCATAAGCGTTTCCTTTCCTTCAGAACGTGATGTCCCAGATCAAGGTCAGTTTGAATGCGTTGGTTTTGGTAACGGCGTCGAAGACCACGCGGTTATAAATCACGCCGCCCGCCGCCGCGTTGAAGATACCCGCCTCGCGCAGCGGTTCGGGTCCGTTGGCTTCGTTGAAATCGAAGACCGCCTTGAGCGTTACGCGCACGCGCCGCACCGTACCGCCGCCGCCCGCCTGTTCGTCGAACTCGCTGTAGACGACGTCCGATGATTGAATCTCTTTGCGGGGGGCGCGCTCATTGACGAGGCCGGTCTGGCTGTCTGCGGGCGCAGTGGCATCGATGCCCACGGCCATATGGGTGACGCGCGTCGGCGGCGTTCCGCCAGTGACGCCGGCGAAAAGCTTGGCGACCAGGTCGCGCCCCGACTTGAGGATTCGATTATGGCGCCGCTGTTCATGCCGCACGTGGCCTTCGCGGTCGGTAAGTTGCAGCGTTAAGCTGCCCTGCATCTGCATGGTTTCATTCATTGTCTGCTCTCCTCATAAAATAAGTTCGTAGTCCCGCCTTTAGGCGGAAGCTTCAGACGCTGATCCATTCCGTGACGCCCGACCATTCCGCCTAAAGGCGGTACTACGAACTTTTCATCGTTTCCGCGATTCGCGACATGTTTAACTCCTCATAAAAATCCGAATGGGCCGTCGAAAGGCGAAATGTCGAAGACTCCGGCGATGGTCAGCCGCTCGGTCATGGTTTGCGATTCGATCTGCTGGCTGACGTTGGCGACCAGCAGCGAATCCAGAGCGCCGGCGTCTTCGGTCGTTCGACGCTCAGCTTCCAGCCTGAAATCCTGGTCGCGCTGCGAGTGATCCTCTAAGAAGTTGAGCGAGAACTGCACGCTGCCGCGCACGCCCGCCGCCCGCGTTTGATCCACGACCTCCTGAATCCTTTCCAGCGGGATGCCCTCGAAGATAAACAGTTCGCCCTGATATTTGTGGCGCTGCTTGAGTTGTTCGACGGCCGATTTCAGGAAATACGGCGCCTGCACGTCGAAAGTGAGCGGCTGGAAGATCGTCCGGCTCAGCGCGACGTGAAATTGCGGAAGGTCGAACGCGTCGCTATCGAAGCGACTCACACCAAAGACGCCGCTCTTGGCTCGGAACTTCCACTGGCTGGCGACGCTCGGCACGGGCGGCAGCGCGGCGGGCGCGCTGCCATCCAGGTTGACAAATTTATCGCTCACGTCCAGGCCGTCGAGGACGGCGCTGAAGCGCCCACGATCGTCGGAGAAGACCAGCGTCGAACCCTCCGGGACGAGAAACTCCGGCTTCGATTTGACGCCGGTGTTCGTGTCCATACGCTCGAGCGAAAGGAGCCGCCCGTCGCCACGATCGAAGCTCCAGATGATTTGCGGCAGGCTCTCTCTGACAGTCGCGTCCGTCACCTCGAGAATCAACTCGCTGGCGTTCTCCACTTCGCTGATCGCGCTCTCCAGCACGCGAACGCTCTGTGGCGAAAATTCAGTCAGCGTGATCAGCTCCTCGATCCCCTTGCGCAGTTCGGCGAATTCGGCCGGCAGGCGAAGCTCGTCGAGGCTGAACGGCAGTCCTAGCGCCGAACGCACCGCGCCGAGAATCGCCTCTACCGTGCCTCCACCGGTGAAGAGCGGCACAGTCGCTTGCAGACGGCGGCGGAAAGCCTCATCCGGCTCCAGTTCGCCGTCGCGCAGTGTGCGCCGCGCCACTGCGAAGATGGCGCCCAGCCCGTCCAGCGCCGAGCCTTCGGCGTACTTGACCCAGTGTGATTTGAGCAGCCGCTTGATCCGATCGTCGGCTTCCATCAACTCGGCGCCGGCGGCGTCGAGGAGCCTATAGAGAAGCGATCCCCGTTCGTTCGCCGCGTACGCGTCGGGAAAAAGGGCCACCAGTCTGTCAGTCTTATACGACATGCTCTGATTCTTGCTTCAGGCTTCTTCTATACCGTGATATCGAATTTCCGTTTCGTCTCGCGCAGGCCCGGATAGGCGGCCGCCGTGATCACGAACTCGACCTCTTTCTGATGATCGGCCGGGTTGAACCCGTCCAGGTCGCCGGGCTCGATCGTGAGTTGAGCCGTCGCGCCGCCGATGAATTGCGCCTGGCGCGTGAAGCTGCCGATTCGCTCCGGCGGCTGGTCGGGATGCTCTTTAAGATCGGCGCGGAGCGAGACGTTGAGATCGATCTTGAAGCTGCGAAACTCTGCCGCGATATTGTCAGAGCCGATGATCTGAAGGTCGATCACAAAATTGGACGCTACCTTGCGATCAGCCGTCGCCTGCAACGCGACGAGGACGACGGCCTTGAGATTGGCTTTGTCCGGACGGACCAGTTCGGCGCGTGTAACCAGCAGAGGATCGGGCGCGTTCTGCGGCGCTTCGTTTGCCTGCTTCCGAAAACTGAGCGCGGCCTCGGCGACGTCGGCCAACCCCGTAACGTTATAGACCAGCGAATTGACGCGTCGGACGGAGAGCGGCTCGCCGATCGAGAGGGCCTGGATCGCGTCGATCGCCGCTTGCAGAAACTTGGCCGAGGCGGCGGGCGGCGTCTGCAGACTGGGCAGCAGAAAGAAGACGCCGGAGATCGCCACTTCGACGATCTCATCGAGCCGGGCCAGGACGCCCGCCGCCCGCGTCTTTTCGACGACGGCGCTCACCTGGTTGCGGTCCCCTCCCGAATAACGCACGCGCACCTCGCCGAGCGGGATCGCCTCGTCGGCCTGATGATCTATGACTTCGACCCCCTGCACGCCGTCCACGTCGAGCACCGCGAACTTGATCGCGTTGAGCGTGGAGTTGCCGGAACGTTCGAGCCAGTGCTTGGCGCGGTCGCGCAATTGCCCGTCGGATTCTGCCTCCAATCCGCCGCGCATCGGCTCTTCGTTCGTCGCGCCGTCGATATTCGGCGGCGGAGTGGGCATGATCGTGATCGTGCCCGCATTGACGTTCCCATCCGGGCCGGGTTGGAGAGCCTCTAGAGGCACTGTCACACTCTTCGGCTTGTAGCGAACGCGCAGATCTCCCGCCGGCAGCGGCGTCGCCGTGGGCGATTTGATCTGTCGATCATCTTCGTCGATGGCGGCTGGTATAGGCGGGTCCGTTTGGGGATCGTCTTCCTTGAGCCATACGCCGACGATCTCCGCGATGCGATTCCGGACCCGCAGATTGGCCGTGATCTCTTCGTTTTCGATCTCGATGCGGCCCGGCCCGGTCGTCACGAAGACGCGCCCGCTCTGGTCGGTCACCTTGGCGCCTGCGGAGACGACGACCGTTTGCGTCGCGGCGCGCTTGCGAAAGAAGGTGATCGATCCCACGGCTTTCTGCGCCGGATTGCGGACCACGCCGAGCAACGCCACTACGTTGTCGAGCGCCACGCCGTTGGCGTCATCGATGAAGGCGCGGCGGTAGGCCTGATCCATCTGGCCATAGAGCAGCGTCAGTTCGCGCGCGAAAGTTCGCAGCAGGGTGCCCGCGACGCTTCCCGGATTGAAGTCGGTCAGGCCCGAGGGCAAATCGCGATAGGTGAACTCGACCTCCAACCTTGAGCCTTCGTCCGGAAAGACGAGTTCGCTCGTCGCCGCGCCTTCGCGCCCCCAGATCAACCGGTTCCCGCTGAAGCGATAGTCCGCCCCCGCTTCAAAAACTGTGAACCTTCTATCTACCATCCCCGTCACACGCGTCACGGCGATGGCGGCGGCGGGAAGCTCGTAGCTGGAGACGTCACGTTTGAAAAAGAAGATGATGCTCGCCGGTTGTTCGACGCCGAAACGAAGCCGGTCCTCGAGCGAGTCGATCAAGTCCTGAAATGAAGCGGTGAAATCGTTTGGATCCTTCATGCCGTGCCCAGCCTCACATCGAAAACCAGATTCAAGGGTTGTTGATCGTGAATCAGCTCGATCTCCAGTTCCAGCCGCACCACGTCGCGCTCGCCCGGAAGAACTCGCGCCGCGACGCTTTCGACCTTCTCGACCCGCGCGTCCTGTTCGATGGCGGCGCGGGCGTGCGCCATGAGGATCGTGTGGGTGCGTTGATTGTTCGGTTCACCGATCAGTTCGTGAATACGCGAGCCGTAATTCGGCCAGCCCAGGAGCGCCAGCTCGCCTTTGCGCACCAGCAGCCGCATGGTCAGCGCCTGAATGATGTTCTCATTGCCCTGCGCCAACGCCAGGTCGCCACTCGGGTCTGAAGCCAGATCCATCGCGCCACCGCGGTCCGACAACCCGAGATCGGTTCCAAATAATAATTCGCGAACCACAGCCATCGTTCGACTCCTCCTGCGGCGTTCAAGCCGTCAATATCACGTTGCGTGAAACTTCGTGCCCTATCGCCGTGTTGTCGCTTCGCTCGACGCGCAGCGTCAGCGTGTAGTTTCCCAGGCCGAGCGCCGCGGGCAGCGCTCCCTGATACTTCACCACTGGCGTGGCGCCGGCCCCGTCGAAGGTCAGCGCGGGTATAAAATCCGCCGACGCGCGGCCCGCGGGCGGCCCGGACGGAGAGAAGCGCCAGCGATACCGAAGGCGATTGACCGAATTTTGATAGTCGGGGCTGCCCCATTGCGACGGCGCCTGCGCGGACAACAGGCTGTTGGCCTTGCTCAGTGTCGCGCCTGCCAGCGGCGCGCGGAGGTCGGCGATCAGCACGTGAACGAGGCACGGCTGTGGCGCGACGCCAGGAGGCCCGCCCGCCATCCCCCCGTGCCGCACACTCTGTAGTTCCGCGATCGAATCGCCCGCCTGGTCCTTCGCGCTCAGAATCAACACCTGCGACCCGAACGGCAGCGTCGTCACGAAATCGAGCGTCGCGCCGAGCGGCGCCGCCGAAAGGTTTGAATACCATTTAAAGAAGAGCGTCCCGTGGCCGGACGAGAGCAATGCGCCGCGTAAGTGCGCGCCGCCCGCGCCGATGTAATTGCGGTCGTTCTCCGGCTCATCGATCTTCAAGCTCACGACGCCCATCCGCTCCGCCTATTGTCCGCTGGTGTTGAAATTCGCCGACCCGCCCGAAGGAAAGACGACGCCCTGATCGCCGACCACATTGATCGGGATGTGGTTGATCGTGACCGGCCCGCTGTTGTTCTGGCTCGGCAACACCATCCCGGGCCAGGTCGGAGTGTTGCCCTGCATGAGGATGCCCTGGGTCACGACCGCTTTGGTCCCGGCCTTCACCGTCTTGTTAAAACTGTTGATGATGACCACGTTTGGTCCCGTATCCAGGGGGCTGGCCGGCGGAGGCGGCATAATCACTGGGGGCGCCGTGCCGTGCTGCTGCCCCGGCGTCAACTCCACCAATGCTTCGTTGGCGTCCACCTTCACCTTGCCGCCCGAGGCTTTGAGCGTGAGCAGGCCATGCAGTTCGAGTTTGCCCTTCAAAACCAGATCGGCCATTGCGTTCAACTCCCTTCGATAGTGCCGCCGGTGATGGTGGTGGTTGTCCCGCCGCTCTTGGCGGCCAGTTTGCCGTCGACGGTCACATCGCCCTTGACGTTCATCTTGCCCTCGACATTCAGCTCGTCGCATTTAACCTTGATCGGCTTGCCGTCGGCCGTGATCTGAATCTCGGAACCCTCCGTCAGCGTGATGGTCAGTTTATCGCCGACTTTGATCTCGAGATCGCCTGAAGCGCCGTCGATGCGAATGCTGGTCTTGGCTTCGCTGTTGTCTTCCGGCTTCGTCACGTCGCGCTGCAGGTAGATGCTGCCGTCGGCGGCGAAACGCAGATGATTGAGCTTGTCGTCCAGGCGCTGTTCGAACAGGATCTCGTCCTCCTTGTGCAACGGCGGCCGCTCGTCGGCGTGATAGAAGCGCCCTGTGACCAGGGGCTGATTCAGATCGCCGTTAACGAACTGGACGAGCACCAGATCGCCCACTCGCGGCGGCGCCGCGAATCCGACATGCGTCACGGCCATCGGAACTTTGCGCAACTGAAGGTCCTCGTGCTTGAGCTTGACGTCGATCTCATAATTGTTCTCGTCGTCTTCGGCCGTGTGCGGAAAGACGGCGCTCACCACGCCGAGGCGGGCGACGCGATGGCGCGCCAGCTCCTGCGCCACTACCTGGCGGACCAGTTCGAGGATACCGCTCATCCTCCCGCCTCCGGGACGATGCGCAGCTCGGTCAGAAAACCTGTCTCCGCGCCTAGACTATGGCGTATCGCCTGAATATATCCCCGGCCATTCGCCAGTCGATCTGGAATGTCGCCGACCTCGATCGTCTGGCCGAGCTCCAAACTCGGACGACCAAGCGTGGTGGCGAAGATATGCTGCGCCCTGCGCGCGAACGTCGCCCGGTAGCCGGAGGCAAACCGATCCGCCAGGTCTTTAGTGCGCGCCGACGCGTCGAGCACCAGCCGGGGCGGATCGCCATCGCCCGCCTCCCCACGAAAGTCGTCGCTCTCGGTAGTGAGCCAGTGAGCGGTCGTCTCGCCCTGCGCGGAGACCGGGCTTTCGCCGCCTACTGAAACTTTGCCAACGGGCTCGGCGCCTCTACGCGCCTCCGCCTCGATCAAGTGCTTGCCGAACTGATAGGTTTCGGCGCCGCCCGATCCGATCAACCCGCTGATCGCGCCCACCGCCGCGCCAATCAGTCCGCCCCCGGCAGCATCGAGGCCCGCCGCCGCGCCGAGCGCATGAAACATAATCCGGCCTTCACGGTCGGCGTACAGTTCATAGCCGAGCCGGTCGGCCAGGTCTTTGATGAAACGATAGGCGCTGCAATGTTGATCGACGGCGAAACGCGGCAACTTCGGCCCGTCGTCAATCGTGCCCGCATCGAGCCCGGCCTGGTCGACCAGATCCCGAACGATGTCGCCGGCGGTCCGGCCTTCGTAACTGTTCGCCGTCCGCAGCGCTAGCAGCCGGTTCATTTTTCCGAGCGCCAACACCCGCGCCCCCGACAGGGACGGGCGAATCTCGACGATGGCGCCGGTGAATACCGTTTGCCGTTCGCCGTCGTGCCCGAGTTCGATTTTCACGTCATCGTCGAGCGCGACGCCCGAACGATCGAAAAGCTCGACCACCGCGCTGTCGGCGGCGAAATTCATATCGCGATCCACGACCAGCCGGCTCGGCCCTCCGGCGGGATGGCCGTCGTCCGAATTGAACGACCCGATCGAGAGCGCAAATGTCGGTTTGAGGTTCGCCATTTTTCGATCGCCTTTGAATCTATCTCACGCGCCGCCGAAATCACGAGCGTTGCGTTCGAGCCATGCGTTCTGATACCCGTTGACGATGACGTCCCACTCGTAGACGCCCCAGAGCGGCAGGCCCAGGTGGAAGAATGGCCCGAACCATCCGTATTGGTTAGTGTGCCGCAGTTCATGTTCGTAAAGCGCCTCATCGCTCGGAAAAGAGACCGAGCCGTGATACGCCGGCGGCGAAACCACGCCGCCGCCCGAAAACATCGGATTGTTCTGCCAATCCTTATAGACAAAAAAGACATTGCCGAACGTGATGCCCAGCAGCTTCGGAAACGAACCGAGCCACCCGCCAGTGAAGACGAGCGCAAACGCGTTCAATCGACCCGACGCGGCGACGTCGAACCCCGGCGTCTGCCAGCTGACATTGCCGATCGTCACCAACCACACCAGCCAGCGAATCACCTCGCCGACCAGGCAGGTGATCTCGATCAGCAGACCGAAAAGCGTGTTCGGCAACGTCCAGATCGCGCCCAGCAGCGACAACAGCACGCCGCCGAACGACCAATGCCCGTTCGGGTCCACGCCGTTGACCGGATCACTGCCGCAATAATCATATGGGCGCCGCACGCCAGGCAGCTTCAACCAGTCCGGCAGCAGCTGCTCGCGCCAGACCGCCTGCGCCGACGCGGCGCCGAGCGCATTGACGATCCGCGCATCGTCGGGCTGCGCCGTATATGAATCCGGCGTCAGAAAGCGGGCCAGCTCCGGATCGTACCAGCGCGCGCCGAAGTAATAGAGCCGCACACCCGGAAACCATCGGCGCCCGCCGAATGACCGGGGCGAGGCGAACGGGTCGGGCGATAAGGGGGCGCCGAACGGATCGACCTGTGGCCGGGCGACGATCCGGCCCGCCTCGTCGGTGACGAGACGGCAAACGCCGCGCTCATCTTCGCAGGAAAAGAAAACCGCGCCTGATTCCACGTCTCCGTGAATCTCGGCCAGACAGCCGAACGGCGTACGGACAAATAGTCTCAACGGCTCGCCCGCTTCGTTCGTGACGGCGAAGAGTTCGTCCGCCGGGCCGTAGAGATAGCGTTCGAAGCCGTCGGGAGATTGCATCGCCACCATCCGGCCTTTGTGATCGTAGGTGAACCGCGCCGCCGTCTCCCCGTTGATCGAGACTTCGACTAGTTGTCCGGCGTCGTCATATCGATAGATCGTTTCGGTTTGCGGCTCCACCTTGCCCGTCAGTCTACCCAGACGGTCATGACGAAAGGAGACCGCGGCGCCGCCGGCGCGGACGATCTGCGCCAAGCGGTCTTGCGCGTCGTACGCCAGTCGATCGTCGCCGATCGCGATGATATTGCCTCGCGAGTCATAGCCGTACCGCCAACAGTCGCCTGTCGCCAGGCAAGTCGCGCCCGCCAGCCTGTTTTGCGCGTCGTATTCGTAACGACGCACACCGTCTTGCAGCAGCTTCCCGGTCGCGTCGTAACTGAGTTCGCGCCCGATCAGCCGTTCGGCGCCGAGCGCGATCGATTGCTTCGTCAGACGGCCGTCGATCTCATCGGCCCACGATTGCGCCTCGACGCCGTTGGCGAAGCGCACACGGCAGAATTTCTCCGGCTCGCGATAATCGAAGTCGGCGATCGGCCTCTCGCCTGAGTGGACCGCCGCCGGCCACCCGCGCTCGTTCCACCGGTAGCGGATCGGCGTCTCGCAGCCCGGCAGGCGCAACTCGGACAACCGCCCCGCGGCGTCATACGCCAAACGCAGAGTCAATCGCACTCCGTCCATCGTTTGATGAATCGCCGTGAAACGGCCTGACGCGTCGAACTCCTGCTCGGTCGAGACCCTCGATGTGCGCCCCACGGTCACGCGTCCCGCCGTGTCATAGCGATAGACGACCGCGCCGGCACTGCCCCTCCGCGCCGCCGCCAACCGCCCGGCCTCGTCGTGATCGAATTCGAATCGTACGCCGCGATCGTCAACGGCTGTGAGACGGTCGTTGGCGCCGTAATGGTATGACGTGGCCTCACCCTCGCCCCGCTCGACGCGGCGCAGCCGCCGCCGGTCGTCGTAGCAAAACAGAATCTCTCCGCCGCCTTCCTCGGAGATGCGCGACAGATCACCCGCCTCGTTGTAACAGTATCGAGAGTGACGGCCGTCGCGCTCTTCCACCTCCGTCAATAAACCGTCGCGGCGCGTCAGCGCGCGCTGGCGCTCTTGCTGCGCGAGCCACGATTGCAGACGGTTGAGCGCCTCGCGCGTCTGTGAAGCGGCGGGCGCCAAAGATGAAGTTGTCGAAGTCGCGCTCATCCTGGCAATCTCCATACTAGCGGTAAGCAAATGCGCGCACGGTGTGGGGCGATTTGTTTACAACGGTTTCCAGTTGCGTGTTCAGGAGCGCGGAGCGTATGGAGTGCGGCGAGTCATCGCCGCTTTAGTTTTCACTCAACGCAAAGCGGCGATGACTCGCCGCACTCCATACGCTCCGCGTCGACGCCCTGCATACCCATTCCGAAAAGGCTGTAATCGATGCATTCGCTAACCGATCTAAACGGACGCCGAAGCAGACGCCCCTCCCGAGAGTGGAATCGCGTTCAGCATCTCATCGAACGCGCTGCGCACACGGTCGAGTTCCTGCTCGAAGCTGACCCCGAGCGAGTCGATCACGCGTCGCAGCCGCTCCAGAATCTCGACGAAGACCAGATGCTCGATGCTATCCACAATCCCCTGGAAGGTCTGGGCCGCCCGCTCGATCGTCGCTTCGATCTTATCTACCACCGCCTTGAGCGCAGCGCGCAGCGCCTGCAGTTGTTCATCCAACGCGGCCACGATTTCATCCAGAATCGCCTTGACGTTGTCCGTGATGGCGCGCAGGGCCGACTGGAAGACATGGTCGAGTTGCGCCTTCAACGCCGCAGGGTCGATCGCCTGTAACGCCTGCGCCAGCGGGTCATAAATGCTGGCGTGCAACGAGGCGGCGAGTTGCTCCGGATCGAGGATCCTGACTTTCTGCCGAATCGCCGTGTAAATGTCGGCCACCGCGTCTTTGAGCGAGAGCGGATTGAGCAGATCGAACGCTTCCCGAATCGAGCCGAAAAAAGCCCTCATCGCCGGTTCGAGCGCCGCCTGCATCGGCTCTAGCTGCTGTAAAAAGCGATTGAGGATTTGGTCCAGTTCTGCGGCCTTGCGTGACGGGCGAAGGCTTTCAAAACCGCCGAGGATCTCCGCCGGCGTCAGCGCGGCCGCGCCGCGTAGAAAACCGGGCACGACCTGCTCCAGCTTTTCTCGCAACGCGCCATAGGCCGTCTCCGCCGCGCCCGGATCCAGCGCGTTGACCCGAGCCCGCAGCGCCGCCGTCAATCGACCGTGAGCGTCCGCGAGCGGCGCAAGCAGACTTTGCGACCCGGCAGGGCTGGTCAACTGAATCACCGCGTCAAAGCGGGCGAGCGTCGCGGCGGCGTTCGCCGGCGCCCCGGAGGCGAGGCGGGCCTCAAAGGCGAGCTTGAGGCTCGGAGTCCCTGACGGCGCCGCGAAGAGTTGCGTCGGCGCTAGATCGGCCAGCAGGCGTTCGCCGGCGCGCAGCATCTCGACGATGCGGCGCGGATCGAGCGCATCGAGCGCCGCCACGATGGTCGTCCGGATGGTTTCCAGGGCGTCAACCAGTTCGGCGCCCGGAACAGTCGCCAGCGTCCGCATCAATTCGTCGAATGCGCGGTCGAGCGGGGTGAACAATTTCGTCAGATCCAGTTGCGAGCGCAGGCTGTCGCTGAGTTGGATCATCTGCGCGTCGGAGTCCTGAAAGATCGCCCCCGTGATCGCTTCCAACACCGGGCGCAACGCGTTGAAGAATCCGGCGAGCGGCTCCGGCAATGAAAGGCCGTCGAGCGCCGAAAGCAGCGCGGCGCGCGCATCATCGAGGAGCGCTTTTTGCCGCCGGTCCAGTTCGTCGAGCAGCGGCGTCACGTCCACGCGATCGATCAAACCGTTGATCTGCGCGTAAAGAGAGTTGAGCGGCGCAATCAAGCGGTCCGGGTTGATCTCATCGACCGCCGCCAACACGGTCTGATACGGCTGTTGCAAGGGGTCGAGCAGCGCCCCGGGCGAGATCGCTCGCAGCCGCAGCGCAAAAGCATCGATCTGCTGGTAAAGAGGCTGGCAGAGCGAGCGTGCGCTGAGCCCGTCCGCGGCCCGCCGCGCCTGGTCGAGCAGCCCTTCCAGGGCGGCGACGAGTTGGCGCGGCTGAAACTCCTCAACTCGATCGCGCAGCCGGTTGAGCAGCGTGGTCACCTCGTCGAGCGCCGATTTGGCGCCGTCCTTGACGGTATTAAAACCGCCCTTGACCTGGGTGGTGATAAATCCTTCGAGGTCGATCGCCTGCAGCACGGCGAGCGCGCCCTTGATCGCCAGCTTCTCGACGTCGGAGAGCGCGTTCGGGTTGATCGCGCGCAGCCGGGTCTTCAGATCATTGATCTCGCCGATCACCTCGTCGCCGACGGGCTTGAAGCTGAGCTCCTCCAATTGCTCGGCGGCCTGCGAGAGTTGACCGATCCCCTCCTGCAGCACGGCCTCCAGTTCAGCGATCAAATTCTGCGCCTGGTCGATGACGTTCTGGATGTTACTCGCCAGCGTATCGATCGGCAGCCCGTTCAGATTGCCGACCAGCGATCGCACGGCCGAGCCCACTTCGTCGCGGAGCGCCTCATCGATCTGTTCGTTGATGAAATTTTCGAGGTCTCGAAAGGCCTGTTCGATGGTCTGCGCGATCGAATCGAGGCCGAGCCGGTCGATCTCTTCTTTGACGCGGCCGAGCAGATCCTCGATCGTCTGCTGTATCTGTTCGGTCGGAACGGATTCGATGGCGTGGCGGATCGTCTCGAGAAATTCGCGCAGCGAGCGGCGAATCTGGCCGAGCGGCGAATCGGCGAGCAGATCGTGAATGGTTCGATTGAGCGCTTCGACGCGCGGGATCAGATCTTGCGGCCCGACGAAGCTCTGTAACCGTGACAGCAGCGCGTCCATTACCGCCGCGATGCCGGAGATCACTTCGTCGATCGAGAGCGCCGGCGCGAAGTCGGCCGCCCGCAGCAGGTCGCGCAGCGTCGCGAAGATCGCGTCCCAGGCGTGATTATCTACGAGCGCCTGCGCCTGCTGGTAGAGCGGGCCGGCCGCCGCGCTCAGGTTCCGACATGCGGTTTCGATCGCCTCAAGCAGGTTATCAATCTGCGTGTATCCGGCAAGGTCCCCAGGGTCGAAGGTCGCGATGGCGCCGGCCAGATCGCGGAAAGCCGCGCTCATCGCCTGCCGCGCCGGACCGAGCGCGGCATCGACCGACGAGGTTTGCAGCGGAGCGATCACCGCCCTGATCGAATCGAGATGGCCGAGCGGGGCGCTCAGGATGTCGGGGGCGACTCCGAGCACATTTCGCGTCAAGAAAGGCAGAAAATCGTCGCGATGCGCTGCGAAATCCGTGGCGAAACGATTGAAGGAGTCGAGCGCCGAAACGACCGCCTGCAGCGCCGCCGTATCAATCAGGTTGTCGGTCAACTCCTGCCGCCTCTGATCAAACCCTTGCAGCAAATCGCCCACCAGGGCGAGCGCCGTCTCCTGCAAAGTATGACCGGGCTGCACGGCGGCGCCGAGACTGCTGTTCTGCAGGAAACCGCGCGCCTGATCGAAAGCCGACTCGATGGAGCGCACGAATGCGAGCGAATCGGCCGGCAACGCGTTGCGCATCGTTTCGAGCGCCGCCGGGAATCGCGTCGTCAGCCCGCCGGCGTCGACCGAGACCCGTTGATCGACGCCCTGAAACGCAGTAAAGACCGCGCCCAGCGGCGACGACGACTGAGCCGTTCCCGACGCGCTCAGCGCCGCCAGCAGACCGCTCACGCCGGATTCGGCGCTCGCGCTCGTTTGCCGCACGCCCGTCAAATTGGGAAGCCGATTGATGACGCCTTCAGGCATAACAATGCTCCGTCAAGGAACACGATCAAAAGAGATCGCTCAAGCCAGTCAAAGTCTGCAGCGTGTCGCCGCCGAGCAGATCGATGAAGCTCGCCGGCATCTCCGCGAGCCGCGTCGTCGGGTCGCCGAATGACGGGACGTTGGCGATGAGGTCGGCCAATTGTGAGACCTCTTCGAGCGCGCCCTGCACGTCATCCATAAAATCGGCGGCTTCGCCGAGCAGATCCGCGTCTAGCCCGGCCAGCCCGCCGGGCGCCGCCGGCTCCGGCGGTTCGACGTATTCGATCACCTCGCACGTGAAGTTGAACTGATCGAGTTCGCCGGCGCGCTGCGTCACTTCGAGCCGCGCGATGAGCACCTGTGAAAAGTAGCCTTCGCCGATCGCGTCGGCAAAGAAGTCGACGGGTTTGTGTTCGAGGTGTTTCGCCCGCAAATCTCCCATCCGGTCCGCCGCATCGGCGCCGTAGAAGATGCCGCGCAGCACGACCTCCACCGAAGAGCGCCCGAGCGTTTGCGCAAGGTCGCCCTCCAGTCCCGGCGTCGCATGACGCGCGATGCGCGTACGCTCGCGAACCGCGACCTCGGTCAAATTGGCCAAATCGATTCCGCCAAGTTGCACCGCCACGCTCTAGCCTCCCGATGTCCCGTAAGTCCGCAGAAATTCCAGCCTCAATCTTTCGTAGAGATCTTCCATCACGGTCTCGATCGCCGGGGAAGAAGGGGCTTCGAAAATATCGGCTTCAGCCGGGGCCTCGCCTTCACGGAGAACGAAAGCCCGGTTCGCATCACCCGCCTTCACGCCGCCCTCCGCGCCTTCCCCGGAGAGCGGCCCCGGCTTCGGCGACGCCGCGGACTGCATGGGCGCCTCCCGGCGCTCCAAATTCGAGTTAAGCACCGCAGAGAGCCTTGCCGCGCCGCGCGCCAGTCGCGTGCTCACTTCCTGGTCCCGCTGTTCAGGGCGAACAGCCTCATTATCTTGCCTCCTGAAGGGGACGATCTCCCCGGTAGCGGCCGAGAATGGCCGCTCGGGCGCGGCTACGAGGCGCGGGCGCTCTCTCTTCGTTACCTCCGATTGACCGGTAGATTGACGAATCGCGTACGGCGCGAGCCCCCCGGTTCCGTCGGCGCCCGCCGATCGTCCGGGCCCGCCGGTCCGCTCGACCTCGGCGATTGAATGGACCGGCGCCGGATACTGGCCGCGGCTTCGCGATGTAGAACCGGCCCCCGTCTGCGCCGGGATCTCGCCGTCGGCTCGGCGAACCATGTCGTCGCGCAATCGCGCCGTGAGCCCGCTCGTTCTTTCAGGCTCCGCCCCGTCCGCCGGCGGGAGATGGGCGCCGGCGCGAAATAGACTGATACCGGCCTTCCATTCTTTTCGCGCCGCCCGCGCGCGAGCCGCAGGCCCATTTTGAGCGATGGCGCGGCCCGGCCCGAACTCACTCATTAACGGGAGCGGCGCCGAACGAGGATCGCCGCCGGCAGAACCGGCAAAAGTCTCCTCGACGGAAACCTGGGAGACGGGCGAATCGGACGACATGACCATCAAGGACTCCTGCATCAACTCGAGCGGATCGGCCAGCAGCGAGACGAAAGCGTACGGCAAGCGCCCCGGCGAAGGTTGGCGATGCAACTGCCGCGAAGTCTCGATCAATCTCCGGCCGGCCGCCTTCAATCTTTCACTCACTGGCCTTCGATTCATTCGCACGCGCGGTTCCTTTCTTCCTCAAAGGCCATGAGGCGTTCGATGCCGGCCAGATAGACCATTACCTGCGCCGGCGTCAGTTGCCCCACCTGTTCCGGCGTCCAGCCGAAATGTTTGGCGAGCAGTAGGTGAGTTTGGCCGATCCCTGAATTGATTGCGTCTTCATAAGACTCGCCGTCCGGGCCGAGTCCGCTGATCAAATTGATCTGGCTGACGAGAAAATGGACCAGCCCGACGTGCATCTGCCGCGCCTGATCGAGCGAGAGCGCAGGCTCGACCATTGCCTCTTTGATCATGAGCAGCGGGACCAGACTGACGTCATCGCGCGCCGCGCGCGAGATCAGCGTCAGCGCATCGATGCTCAAAGGGCGCAGGCGGACGACGCCTGCGTAGACGCCGTCCGGCGCATGCGTCGGCTGCGGGCGCAGGATCGCTTGAGGGATCGAGACCTCATGGATGATCCGGCTGCCGGCCAGGAGGTCTTGCGCCGTAAGCGTCGTGGCGGCGC
>Ga0126377_10000689_pt1 | contig 20983 bp, 20 predicted proteins | sample PanSoiMetPlot_22_FD_92647 | JGI IMG/M metagenome (GOLD analysis project Ga0126377, IMG submission 92647) | Tropical forest soil microbial communities from Panama - MetaG Plot_22 | ecosystem: Environmental > Terrestrial > Soil > Tropical forest > Bulk soil | place: Panama | collected 2016-02-17 | reverse complement strand
TTCAAGTCCCTGGCCGAAGGCGATCGCGTTGAGTTCGAGATCGTTCAAGGCCAGAAGGGACCGCAAGCGGCCGACGTCACGAAAACGTGATCCCGCGCGAACGGTTCAGCGAAACGCCTCGGCCCGCCGCCGGGGCGTTTTCGTTTTCTGTAACAGCGCAGCTCGCGTGCGCAACGCCGTAGTCGCTGAGCTTGACATCTCGCTTTGCTCGAGTGCAATGAGCAGGCGACGCGTGGTGACGAAGGACGTGCTTCGGCCTCGTGGTCACGGCCTATTCCCTGCGTCGTCGCAAGAAGAGGCGAGGTGGACATGGATCCCCATCACGACCGGCCATCGGTGTACCGACGCGACCTCCCAGGCGGCGGCTACGTGGCCATCGAAGTTGAACGTGCGCTGCCACTCGCACGCACGCGAGTTTCCGTCGAGCGTCGCGCGATTGCCGATCGACGCGACGGACATAAACCCGTCGTCATCGCCGAGGCGGACGGAGACGAACGCTCGCCCTCGTTCAACGAGTTGTATCGCATCGCCGCCGACAATGCGGCGATTGCTCGCGCGCTGATTGCCATGGATCGGTTAGGAATGTCTCGAGGCGGGATGTCCGCCGACGGTTGAGCGGAAACGCCTCGACATTCACAATCACAAAAGATCGAAGCGAATCCCTCGCCGGTGGCGACGGCGGCGTGGCGGCGCGTAGCGAAAGAGTTGTGCAGGACGACCCCGGCCTTCGCTCCGCCATTCCTCCGTTGCTTCCACCAGCGCTGACGCGTGCAGCGATCGACGAAAGCTGGCCTTGTGAAGCCGCCGACCCAACAACAACTCGTAGACCGACTGAAGCTCACTGAGCGTGAACGCCGTCGGCAGCAGGCGAAATGCGATGGGCTGCTGATCGACCTGTGCGCGCATCGCCGCGACCGCTGAATCGATTCCCGCGCGCTGCCGCGCGGCGAGGACAGGGAGATCCGACAGCGCGATCCAGTTCATCTCGCGCGCGCCGACACTCGTGCTGGTGTCCGGCACGAGACCGAAATAGGTGACCGTTATCTGCGCGCCCGCGTCCGCATGACGCCGTGCGGCTCCGTGCGCGCCAGCCTGATCGAGCAGCGACGGTGCCGCGCCGAGCGCAACTCGAGCGATGCGAGCGGCAGCGGTATCGAGGGATTCGTCGGCGCGCAGTGCGTCCGATGGGAGCCCGATGCGCGCGCGCGGTCGTCCGTTGCCCATAGAGTTGAGGCTCGGAGCCAACAATACAGCGAGCTCGGTGCCGCGCGGAGTGAACAGCACGACATCGACCGCAAGCGATACGCCGCGAGCCATCTGACGCGCGGAAGCAGAGCGATCAGGCATCGCTCGCGAATTAGTAACACTTCGCTATAAAGTCAAGGCTGCGCCGGTTGCTTGGCGAACCCCGTGATCACGACGGAGCGCAGCGACCGAGGAATCAAGGCGACGGCGCCTGCGGGCCCGGTCGAGCGATTCCAGTACCGAAGCGCAACAGTGGTGGAATGCTAATCGGCAATTTGCCCGAGATCGGCGCGAGGCCGATCAACGCGCGCCCTGCCGCCGTTTGCGAAACGGGAAAGCCGCCCCATGCCACGAGGTAGCTGGAAACGGCCGGCACCTGCTGCAGGAAATATGGATTGCCGAATGCGACGACGATGGTGCGCGGATGTCGCTTTGCAAGATCGCGAATGAATTGCGCGATCGGTTCCGGCGCGCTCGCATTGGACACGGTCGTGCCAGTGGAGAGATACGAGCTCACAACCGCGACGTCCGACGAGTCGGCGAGCGCGAGCAGTCGAGCAAAGTTCGGCGCGGGGTCGTCAGGATAGAGCAACTCAGTGCGCAATCCCGTCGTCGCGCGTCGGAGCTCGGCGTTGAACGTTGCCCCCGCGGGAAGATCCGTGCGGTTCGCGATGGTGATCGACAGCACGCGCGTCGGCTGTGCGGACGATCGTGTGAGGGGCACGAGGTTCAGTGAATCCTTGGCGAGCGTTATGGAGCGCTGCGCCGCGGTTGCCGCTAGCGTGAGGTGCGCGGAATCCGACACAATCGAACGAACACTGTCGAGGCTCACGACGCGCTGGCGATCGAGACCGAGCGTCCGTTTCATCTCGAGTATGCGCCGAACGGATGAATCGACGCGCGCTTGAGTGAAACGGCCCTCAGCGACGCCTGCAACAACTGCATCGATCGCCGCCGGCACATCGCTCGGCATCAGCAGAACGTCTGCACCTGCATGGATCGCAAGCTTGCACGCTTCGGCGATGCCAATGCTGTTGTTGATCGTTCCGTAGTTGCCGGTCTCCGAACGCGTAACTTGGGCGGTCTGCGCCGTCGTTACTTTGGCGAGCACGCCGTTCATGTCCATCGCATCGGTGATGACGAGTCCCTTGAAGCCGAGTTGCTGCCGAAGCAGCGTCGTCATCATGGCTGGGTTCAGGGTAGCCGGCACCGGCGTCGTGTCGAGCGCGGGCACGAAACCGTGAAAGGTCATCATCCCTTGGAGTCCCGACGCGATGGCCCGGCGGAACGGCACGAGCTCAACGCTGTCGATGCGGGCGCGACTGGCGTGAACAGTCGCGACCGCTAGATGAGAATTCTCATCGGTGTCGCCATGACCGGGGAAATGCTTCCCGGTTGCGATCATGCCGTGCTCTTGCAGTCCATGGATCAGTGCGGCACCCATGTCGCCCACGAGGCGGGGATCTTCGCCGAACGAGCGAACGCCGATTACCGGATTCGCGGGGTTGTTGTTGACGTCGAGTACCGGCGTAAAGGCGATGTGCACGCCTAGTGCGCGCCCTTCGCGGGCTGTGATGCGGCCTTGCTCATAGGCGAGGGCAGTGTCGCGGGCTGCGCCCAAGCCCATCTGTGGCGGAAAGACGGTCGCGCCGCCGAGGTAGAGGTTGTTCGGGAGGAAATAACCGCCGCGCTGGCGCATTCCGGCGCCGTACTCGTAGTCGGCGCCGATGACGAGCGGTAGCGCACTCAAGCGCTGCATCGCGTTCAGCTTCTCGGCGGTTTCCAGCGGCGACCCGATGGACATGATGAAACCGCCGACGTGCTGCTGGGCGATCAGATCGGAGACGCGTCGCCAGCTTGCACTGGAGGTCGGAGTGAAATCGCCGAAGAGCTGAGGCCAAACGAGCTGAGCCGCGCGATCGCGCAGTGAAAGGGTGGCGAGGACGGAATCAGCCCAGGCGGCGGGAAGCGATCGGGAAGCCGGAGCTGGCGCGCTACGAGTAGGCGTTGGACTACTGGCGCAAGCGAAGGCGAACATGACGCCAACGGCTAGCCCACCGCGCGTCGCGAACCGTCGGCGCGCGCCGGGTGCGGAAAGAGCCGATAGTTCGGCCGTGTCCCTCTTCCCGGGCGCGGCTACCATTGGATCGTCCCCTTCTTCGACGTGTCGACGTCCTCTTCGCGACCGGACTTGAAGAGAAACGCCTCCATGTTCTGCTTGAGAAAGCTTCTGGCCTGCGGATCCATCACGTTCAGGCCGTAATGATTGATGAGCATGGTCTGCTGCTTCAGCCATTGCGCCCAGCAGTCTTGGCAGATGCCTTCGACGATGCGCTGTCCGATGGCGCCAGGAAACGGCGGGCGTTCGAAGCCGGGCTTGGAGAGGCCGCAGCGAGAGCAAGTAATTTCAGCCATAAGAGTCCTCGGGTCGTGCCGCAATTTAACGGCGGAGACCACCCGCACTAATACCAACGAAGAAGGGGTCGGCGCATGGCCGACCCCTTCTTTCCGATCTTCTGGCCGGGCACCTGGCGCCCGGCACCTATTCAGTGCCCACGCGCGTAGTCGACCTTCGCAAGCCGGAGCACCTGTAACAGTCGGATGTAGACCCAGCCGATGTCGAACTCGAACCACCGAGAGGCAAAGCGCGCGGACTTGGGGTCGGCGTGGTGGTTGTTGTGGAGCTCCTCACCGCCGAGCCAGATGGCGATTGGCGAGATGTTGCGGCTCTCGTCTTTCACTTCGTAGTTGCGGTACCCGAGCGCGTGTCCGACGCCGTTGACGATGCCGGCAGCCCAGAACGGAATCCAGAGCATCTGTACGCCCCAGACAACGGGACCGATGAAGAAGCCGAACAGGTAGATGTCGATGGCCAGCATGACGACGATGCCGAGCCAGTTGAGGCGGCTCAGGAGGTGACGCTCGATCCAGTCGTTCGGCGTCCCCTTTCCGTACTTCTCGAGCATGCCGGGCTGGCGCACGGCTTTCCGGTAATAGAAGGCCCCCTTGAAGACGATGTTGCGGAGGCCCTCGAGCAGCGGGCTGTGTGGGTCGCCCTCACGATCAGCGAATGCGTGGTGCTTGCGATGGCACGCCACCCATTCCTTCGTCACGATCGCCGTGGTGAGCCACAACCAAACGCGCATTGGAAGCGCCGCCAGGTAGTGTAGGCGAACGCCGCGATGGGTCTGTGCGCGATGCAGGAACAGCGTGACGCAAACGTTGGTCACGTGTCCAGCGATCACGATGAACAGGATCGGCATCCACCAACGAGATGCCCATTCGCCAAATTCCGGCATTGCCTCACTCCAAAAGAGACGGATGGTAAGACCCGACAAGCCATAAAATCTAACCGCCGCGGACTCGACCGGCTATACGGATGATTCCCGACAAGCAGGGCCATCAACTACGGTCGGGTTGGGCTCGCTGGAATCGGTGGGACGATTCCACCGGACGTCGACGCCGTTCCGCGTTCGAGCGGTGGCGCTTCGCCCCACGTGTCGTTCACGCGATTCCAGTCAGGTACGTGCGGATCCGGCCAGAGCCGCGCACCGACAACGGGGTGACTGACGATCACCGTTGCTGTGTAACGATCCGAGCGCGCCCAGATCTCGACCGGAAGTCGAACATCCTGCGTTGTTCCGTTGTTCAACTTGAGTCGCATCGTCACTGGAAACGGGACGTCCGTCGCGAGTCGCAAGCTGATCTCCGCGACTCTCTGGTCACCCGACTGCCGCATCGTGACCCCGTCAATTGCGACGTCGAGCACACTCGTGCCGTAGAAGAACGCATTCCAGAACCACGAGAGATCCGAACCCGACACGTTCTCGATCGTGCGGAAAAAGTCGGCCGGGGTCGGATGTTTGAACGCCCAGCGACGCGCGTACTCGCGCATCGCGCGGTCCATCGTCTCGCGTCCGATGACGTTGTCGCGCAGCGCGAGGAGCAGCGCGCCCGGCTTGCGATACCCGATCGCACCCAGTGCGCCTTCATCGATGTGATCCGGGGGTGTCATGACGGCGGATTGGCTTCCGTTCTCCACCACATCCCGCCAGCTCGCCATGTATGCGGGAAAAGCGTCAGTGCCTGGCGATCGTCGCTCGCTCGAAAACGCGTTCTGGTACGTGTTCAAGCCTTCATCCATCCAGGCGTATCGGCGTTCGTTCGAACCCACGATCATCGGAAACCACTGGTGTCCCTGTTCGTGGTCCAGCGTCGAGAACACGGATGGCGAGTTCTCAGCGCCGTAGCCGACCATGACGAACATCGGATACTCCATGCCGGCGACGGGACCGGCGACCGATGTTGCCTGCGGATAGGGATACCGCATCCAGTGTTCGGAGTACGTGCGAATCGACCACTGCGTTTGTTCGGCCGCCGACTCCCACGCGTGCCCGGCTTTAGGAAACTGATAAAGCGCTTGTGTGAGAATGCCTTGCCAGCTCGTGGCGTCCCAGCGAAAGTCCGGCGCCGCGGCCCAGGCGACATCACGAACGCGGTTGGCGCGGAAGCGCCACGTCCGCGTTCCCTGTGCCATTCGACGCTTGGCCGACGCGGCTTCGTCGGCGGTAATGACCTGCACGACCGACGACGTGTGTGCGGCGCGATCGAGACGCTCGATCTGCGCTGCGGTGAGAACCTCCGCGCGATTCTCGAGCACGCCGCTCCCAGCGACGATGAACCCGGCGGGGACCGTCACCGCGTACTCGATATCGCCGTATTCGAGATAGAACTCTCCTTGGCCGAGGTAAGGGTCGGTGTTCCACCCGCGCACGTCGTCGTAGACGGCCATGCGCGGATACCATTGCGCGATCTCATACAGCGTGCTGTCGCGTCCCATCCGATCCGAGCCGTGGTCGGGAATCATGAACGCGTACTGCATGCCGATGTTCACCGATCCGCCGTGCGGAAGCAGCGGCGTGCCGAGATCGACGCGCATCATCGTGTCGTCCGTCTTTCCCTCGGTTCCACGGCCGTTCACTTGCAAACCGGTGATCTCGTACCCACCACGGAATCCACGCACGCCCGAACGCGCGTCCGACGCGAACACTGACGAGCCTTTGCTGCCTGCGCGATAGAGGTTCTGGTCGAGCTGGATCCAGACAAAGCGAAGGGTGTCTGGCGAGTTGTTCGTATAGTGAATGCTCACGGTTCCGCGTAGCGCGCGGGATGTCGTGTCGAGCGTTGCCGCAATCGTGTAGTCGGCGCGCTGCTGCCAGTATTCGGGGCCCGGCGCTCCCGTCGCCGCGCGGTATTGGTTGGGGCCGGGCCAGTCCATTCCGTCGATGCGTCGCAACGGGTCGTCCGAAATGTGCTCCACTGGACGGGGGTCCACCGGCGTCGATTCGGTTAGGCGCTGCAGCCCGTTGTCGACGCGTATCGCCGTCATGATCTGTGGATGGTGCCAGGTGCAGCCACCGAGGGCGCAAAGGGCAACGACAGACAGGCGGATTGCCTTGCGACGCCCTAGACCGGCGGGTAGTTCTCGGTTAGCCATGCCGAAACGATCCTCTCCCATCGCAGCGACCTCGCCGAAGGTTGATCCACCGACGCTGCGCGGCACCGCGGCCGGCAGCGCGCGATTCCAGGAGCGATTTCACCAGCGTTTCATCGCTGACTTTTTTCGTGGCGCAACGAATGAGCTGGCGCTCTCGTCGATCGGCATCGGTACCTACCTCGGGGACAGCACCGACGACGTCGACGTCCAATACGAGGCAGCGATTCGGCATGCGATCGGTTCCGGCATCAACGTCATCGACACGGCCATCAACTACAGGTGTCAGCGCTCCGAGCGGGCCATAGGCGCGGCGATCCAACGCGCTCTGGCGGACGGCGTGGCAAACCGCGACGAGCTCGTGGTCTGCTCGAAGGGTGGATACATCCCCCTGGAAAGGGCGGCGCCCACGACGCGAGAGGAGTACCAGCAGTACGTTCGACGCGAGTTCATCGACCAGGAAATTCTGCGTCCTGATGAGATTGCGAGTGGGGGCCACAGCTTCGCTCCGCGGTTCCTCAGGTACTGCCTGGCCAAGAGCCGGCAGAACCTCGGGCTCCGCACAATAGACATCTATTACCTGCACAACCCCGGTCATCTGGTCTCGACGCTCGCGGCTGACGAGGCCCGGTCGCGGCTCAGAGCGGCGATCGTGGTTCTCGAGGAGGCGGTGGTTCGAGGTGAAATTGGCGTCTACGGCTGCGCGACGTGGGACGAGCTCAGGGTGCCGCCCGACGCACGCGGTCACCTGGCGCTAGAGACCGTCATCGAGATCGCACGGGACGTTGCGGGAAACGGCCATCATTTCCGCGTCGTACAGCTGCCGGTGAACCTCGCGATGCCCGAGGCCGTCAGGGTCGCGACGCAACCACTCGGCGGGAAACTGGTCACCGTCGTCGAAGCCGCGGCCGCTCTGGGCCTGACGGTAATAGGGAGCGCTTCCCTCATGCAGGGTACACTGGCCGCCGGACTGCCAGACGCGCTTCACGATCATTACCCAACACTCGAGACCGACGCGCAACGCGCGACCGCGTTCGCGCGGACCGTGCCGGGTGTGACGACCGCCCTCGTGGGGATGAAGCACGTCCCGCACGTCGACGAGGTTCTGGCCGCGGCTCGTTAGATCGCTGGCGCTCCCCTAGCGCTCGCTGGTGCCAGAGGGTCGGATCAGTCTGGCCCAGCACATGCCAGTCTCGTCTAACGAACGGTTGTTGTTTGGACCTGGCATGCGAGAGTCAGTATGCATGAGCCCGCACGCGCGCCGACGCGAAACGGCTTCACGATCAGCGAGCTGCTCGTCACCATCACCCTGGTCGCCATCCTCGCCTCGGCCTTCATGTCCAATGTTGCGTGGCAGGACAACGATGCCGAGCAAGACCATCTGGGCCAGAACGCCAAGGAGATTCGCGCCGCCGTCGAACAATTCGTGTCCGACGTGAGGCGATATCCCGCGACGGTTCAACAGGTCGCAGTGCCGATTAGCACGCGCGAAAACGCGCTGACGACGACCGGCCACCGCCACTACACGGCGGCTGACGTCGCGCGGTGGAAGGGACCCTATTTGAGAAAAGACTCAATGGGTGCGAGGCGAGACAAGGCCCGGGCATTCCAGCAGGCTTTCGAGATCGACACGTTGCTGCCCAGCGGCAGTGCGAGCGTGTCGGTCGGGCAACGCTACGTGGTCCTCAAGGCCGTTGTGCCGCCGAGCGACTCGCTCTCCATCTTGCGGCTCGACCGTCGTATCGACGATGGAAATCTCACCGCGGGAGCGATGCGCCTTCGAAAGGACGCGGTGGACACGCTGAAGTTCCTGATGCTCCCCATTTCGTGATTTCTCGCGTCGATCTCCGCGCGGGAAGCGCGATGACTGGCGGAGGCTATCCGAAACTCTAGTAGCCCTCGGGCGCCACTTGCCGAAGCGCCGCGACGTGACGCCGCATCGCCGCGATGTTCTCCGGTGTGAGATCGCCAGGAGACTTCTCGGCGCTCTCGACGAACAAATCGAACTCGCGAATGGCGCCGCGGTAGTCTTTCATCTCCTGAAGAAGGGATCCGTACGCATGATGCGCGCGCGCGTTGGCCGGATGAGCGCGGACAACCTCTTCGTAGATCTGGCGGGCGGCCGTGGTGTCGCCGATCTCGAGGTCCTCGGCGGCGAGGCGGAGCTGGATGGAGGCATTCGACGGATCGAGCTGGCGCGCGCGATCGAACGCGGAAAGCGCGGAGGCGTGCTGCCCGGCCACGATGAATGAGTCGCCCAAGTTCACCCAGGCGTCGACGGTGGACTCGTCGCGCGCGATGGCTTGCCGGAACATCTCGGTGGCCATCGTTGGATTGCCCTGCTGTACGAGCAGTACGCCGTAGTTATTGAACGCTTCCGCGGGCGCCTGTTTCGTCGCGATCGTTTGCTCATAGAGGTCCCGCGCGCGGTCGACGTTGTTTTTCACGTGTTCGGCGTACGCGAGACGAGCAAGAGAGTCGGCAGGACGCGAGCGTGCTTGATCCATCACGAGACGGACCTGCGCGGTGGCAAGGCTCACAGGCGTCGGGTGCGCAGCCGCTGGCGATACTGCGTCAATCGCAGCGACCGTCCGCCGCGGAGCGGGCGGAGAAGATGCGACTTGCACTGGCGCTGCCTTCGGCGATGACTTCTGTCGAACGACTGCTTTCTCCGCTGGCGGCGGGGATGACTGCACTCTCGCCGCGGGCCTTGTTCTCGCGCCTTGGGGTATGACCTCGGCCGCTCGCACAGGTGAGGAGCGGCGCAAAACGACCCACGCGGTTCCAACCGAAGCAACAACGGCGAGGACTGCCAGAAACAGTACCGCCCCGCGAGGCAAGCCTGCTTCTTCAGCGGAATACGACAAGATGGTGCGGGCCAGTGCGGGCGACGACCTGCCGGTGCGGGCTTCATCCCGCTGCCGCTGTGCCGCCTTCATCGCATCGTTGATGAGGCTCATGGCTTGGCACCGATGGGGCCGGCCGTCGTCGGCTTGCTCGGCGACGTCGGCGGCTTTGTGTTGGCGGCCGGGATCATCGGCTTCCCCTGGGTGACGACGGCTGCGCTGTCGCGACGAGGCCCCGAGTCCGCGGATGAAGGCGGACGGCCGGCACAGAGCGAGGACACTGTCGTGAACTGATGCGACAAAGCGCTATCGGCCCGGATGTCCGACGACAGGTCGGGCGAAATGCCCTGGCACGCCGCGGTGGTGTCCCCGTTGTCGATGTGCGCTTGCGCGGCGAGTACCAACGCGCTCGCGTGATGAATGCCTGATGGAGACTGCTCCGCGAGCTGCGAGAGGTTTTGGATGGCCGCCGTGCGATCACCGCGGGACAGTTGCAGACGCGCGAGCCGCAGCAACGCCTCGCCGTAGTGCTGAGAGTTGGGGTAACGCGATATGAAATCCGTCAAATCGCGCTCCGCGTCCGCCGCGCTGCTGGCGTAGACGGTCTGCGCATACAGCTGATCATCGGGCCCGAGGGAGCGCCAGCGCGGCCACAGGGCGGCGACACCCGTCGCCGCAATTGCCACGAATCCAAGAAACGCCACCGCAGCCGTGGTCGCCGTGCGGTCGCCGACCCCAGGCCGTTTCGGCGACGTGTTCGTGTGCACGTCGGCGTCTTCGCCGCGGAGCGCGGCGATGGCCTTCATCACGTGCACGGGCTGAATGTCATGTGTCTGCGCCGCGTAACCGGCGAGCAGCGCGCGATCACAGATCAGATTGATCAAACGTGGAACGCCCTGTGACCCGCGAAAGATCTCCTTCACCGCGCGCGGGCTAAAGCGAACCTGCCCACGTGCACCGGCGACGTTCAGCCGATGATGGATGTAGCGATCGGTCTCCTCCTCGGTCAGATCGTTGAGCGTGGACCGAATGGAGACACGCTGATCGAGCTGCGCCATCTTGGGTGTGCGGATCTTGTCGAGCAGCTCCGGCTGACCGACGAGGATGATTTGAATGAGCTTCTCTCGATTCGTCTCGAGGTTCGAGAGCACGCGAATCTGCTCGAGAAACTCCGGCGCGAGGTGTTGGGCCTCGTCGAAGATGGCGACACAGCTCTTGCCAAGGGTGAGCTGTGTGAGCAGGAACTGGTTGAGACGGTGGAGGAGCTCTTTCCGCGTCGCGCCTGGTGGAACGATGATCCCGAACTCCGTCAGCAGCGCTGCGAGCATTTCGATCCCGTTGAGGAACGGGTTGAAGATGAGCGCCGACTGAGACTTCTCGCGGTCGAGCTTTTCGATGAGGTTGCGACAGAGCGTCGTCTTGCCCGTCCCCGGCGGTCCGGTGACGACCATGAACCCTTCGCGATTGTCGATCCCGTAGATGAGCTGCTCTTCCGCCTGGTGGTACTGCTGCGAATAGAAGACGAAGAGCGGATTGGGCGTCAGCGCAAACGGCTTATCACGAAACCCGTAGAATTGCTCGTACATGATTACAGCCCTCCTGTGCCGGTCGTGGCGCGTGCGGCGGATACGACCGTCGGCGTGAGGAAGATCACGAGCTCCGAGCGGGTGTCGGTCCGGGTCACGCGACGAAACGGCCTGCCGATCAGCGGAATGTCCTTGAGAAAGCGGACACCACCGACGGTGCTGTCTCTGCGGTTCTGCAGCAGTCCACCGATGACCAACGTCTCACCGGCATGGAGCCGAGCGACGGTGTCGCTCTCACGTCGTGAGACGATGGGCGTGGTCGCCAATGTCCCGTCGGCCAACACGACGGAATCGACGCGAGCGATGCTCGTCACCGCGGGGCGAATGCTCATCGTGAGGACGTTATCAGCAGAGATTTGAGGCAGCACATCGAGAACGATGCCGACAGAAACTCGCTGTGGAACTCGCTGGTTCTGCACGCTCGTCGCGCCGCCACCAGTGCTCGGCAGCGGCGTCTGCGCGACGGAGAAGAATACCTCGTCCGTGCTCACGTTGAAGACCGCGCGCTGGTTGTTGAGCGCCGTCGTCCTTTCATTCGACAAGACGCTTACCGTTCCTTGCTCGCCCAGTGCCTTCAGCACCGCGTCGACTTGTGCGCCGCCACCCGACAACGCGAAGCGCAACCCGCCGTCCGATATGATCGGCGTTTCATCCTTGCGGAGCGAGAGGCGCGACGCTCCGGCAGTAAGAGCGTTCCAGTCGATGCCGAACGGGAAGTTGGTCGACAGGTCGACCTGGACGATCTTGACTTCGATCACGACTTGACGAGAGACCGATTGCTGGAAGTCGTTGACGAATGACTCGACGTCGCGAAGCCTATCGGGCATGGCCGTGACGCTGATCAGACCGGACATTGGGCTGACCACAAGGGACGAGCCATTTGCGAACGTCGTGCTCGACGCGATGGTTCCAATGCTCCCGGCGCTACTCGTCGAATCGACCGACGTGCTGCGAGGCGGCGCGGCTAGACCCGACTGCAATAGCCCTGTAAGCGCGACGCGGATTTCCTGCCAAACGTCGCCGACCGACTGCGACGTGAGGACGTCGTCGTCGGTGGGGGATGTGCCTGAGACGGCGGGCGCGTTTCCGGCAATCCGTCGATGCGCGACGATGTTCATCGTCCCGACGCGCGAAACCGCCACATAGTCGAAGTGGAAGGTCCGCGTCGTCATGCGGACTGGATCGACGCGGAGGGTAGTGCCTTCGATCCGGAATGCGTAGCCTCGACGGCCGACGAGCTCCTGGAGCGCGCTATCGAGCGTAATGTCGCGAAGCGTCGCGCCGGTCGTGCCCTGAACCTCTGGGTCGATCGCGGCTCCCATGCCGAGCAACGATGCGAGCTGAGAGACGGCGGCCGGAATTGGCGTCCCGGGGGCAACCTCGAGGAGTCGAATGCGCGGCTCCGGCGGCGGAGACATTGCCGGTTTGCTGGCCGCCAGACTAGGTACTGGCGGCGGGGCTGTCGGAGCGATATTCGGCGTGGTCGTCGGCTCGACGTGAACCGAGCTGTGCAGCGGGCCGGGCGGCGTGGACGCGCACGCCGCAAGTGCAACGAGCCAGACGACCGCCGGTGCACGAGAAACGCAAAACCTGCCTGGACGCGCGGATTTCATCGGACGCGCTCTCGCCATATGGCTGAGACGACTCCCTGCGAAATGCGCAAAACGGTGGAGCGGTGGAACGCCGGCTAACCGGCAGCTATGCAATCACTTCCAGTCGGCGATGTAAAGGTTCAGTCCGCCTTCTTTCACCACGCGTCCGGACGCCCACACGAGCTTCTTGCCATCTGGGCTGAACATCGGGAAGCCGTCGAACTCGGGGTCATCGGTGACCTGCTCGAGGCCGCTTCCGTCCGGGTTGATCAGGTAAAGCTCGAAGTTGCGGCTGCGGGGACTTTTGTAGTTCGACGAAAAGATGATTCGGCGATCGTCGGGCGTGAAAAACGGAGCGAAGTTGGCACCGCCGAGGTTCGTGATCTGCTTCTGGTTCGACCCGTCGGCGTTCATGACCCAGATCTCCATCCGGTTCGGGCGAACCAGCCGCTGTTTGAGAAGGTCGCGATAGCTCGTCAGCGCCGTGTCCGTGGGATGCCACGCGCGATACACAATCTTCTTGCCGTCGTGCGACCAGAACGGTCCACCGTCGTAGCCGGGTGCGGTGGTCAGGCGCTTCACGTTCGTGCCGTCCACGTGCATGGTGTAGATGTCCAAATCGCCGTCTTTGAGCGACGTGAACACGATCGTCTTCCCGTCGGGCGATAGCGTGCCTTCGGCGGTGTAGACACCGTAGCTCGTCAGACGTTTGAGGCCGGAGCCGTCGGGATTCGCCGTGTAGATGTCGTACGGGTCGAGGCCCCAGACGTAACCCTTGGACGGGTCGGGTTTGGGCGGACACTCGGTGTCGGCGGCATGCGTAGAGCCGAAGAAAATCTTCCGGTCGCCGTCGTAGAAGTAGCCGCAGGTCGTCTTGCCGCCGCCGGTCGAAACGCGCTTCACATTCGACCCGTCGATGTTCATGACGTACTGTTGGTCGCACGTACGGCCGTCGCGTGTCGACTGAAAAATCAGGCGTTTCCCGTCGCGGCTGAAATACGCTTCGGCGTTGTCGCCACCGAAGGTGAGCTGCCTGATGTTCGCGAGATGGGGCTCCTCGCGGGAAGCCGATGCGGAGCGAGAAAAGCTCGACGCCGCCGGAAGGAAAACCGCCGCCGCGAGGGCGGTCGCGGCGGCGGTGAGATGATATCGGGTCATGCCCTGAAATCTATGGCTTCTTTGGCGGATTTGTCGCCAGAGTTTCGCCTGCCTGCGTGAACAGGTCACGCTGGGTATTGGCTTTCTGCAGCATGTCGATGGCCTTGCGGAGCGGGGCATCGTAGGACAACGAGCGGCGCCGCGAGAGCGAATCGCCCACGGCGAAATGCGCCACCCGATCATCCAGCTGACGACCGATCCAACGGCTCGCGCCATCGTAGAGCTTACGGTCGATCCCCACGCCTTTCGCCTGGATCCGATTGTACAGCTCATCGATCCACGCCGGCTGGAGTGTGAAGTTGCCGCCGACGGTCTTCCCGAGCTCCATCGCGTAATCATTGAGCGCGGTGAAGAAGTCCGGCCCCTTGGGTGCGATGGCTTTCGCGAACTGCTGCTCGGCCGTCGTGAGGGTGTCGTCCTGAACGATCACGTCAGGTGTAATGCCGCCACCGCCGTAGACCACGCGTCCCCCATCAGACTTGTACGCCGGGCGCTTCGTCTTGGTAGCGTTGGTCTCATTGGTATCCGGCGGCGTCTCGACGAACTGGCCATTCACGAACTTGCGCGGACGTTGAATCGAGCGGCCGCTCGGTGTGAACCATTTGCCCGTCGTGAGCTTCAGCGCGTAGCCGCCGTCGAGCGGATAGACGCCCTGCACGAGGCCCTTACCGAAGCTGGTCTGACCGACGACAAGCGCGCGGTCATGGTCCTGAAGTGCTCCAGCCACGATTTCCGAGGCGGATGCCGAGCGCTCGTCGGTCAAAACGACGAGCGGGATGCTGGGGGCGATCGGTTGGGCTTTCGCTGTCTCGACAGACATCGGACCCTCGCGGCCCTTCACCGAGGCGATCTGCGCGCCTTGCTGGAGGAACAAATTCGCGATCTCGATGCTCTGCGTGAGGATTCCGCCTGGATCGCCGCGGAGATCGATAATGATTCCCTTCGCTCCCTTCGCCTGCAGCTCCGTGAGGGCGTCACGGACGTTTTCAGCCGCATTCTCGTTGAACGTCTGGAGCGGGAAGTAGCCCACCCGGCCGCCGGAGCCGAACGTCATGGAATAGGGCACCGCCGGAATGTGGATAATCGCACGCGTGAACGTCGCGGTGATCGGCGTTGGAACGCCCGGGCGCGCGAACGTCACGGTCACCTTCGTGCCCGGAGTGCCTGTGAGCGAATCCGAGACGTTGGTGGTCGTCCATTCCTGCGTCGAACGGTCTCCAACCTTGATGATCTTGTCGCCTTCGCGAACACCGCCGGCTTCCGCGGGCGTGTTCGGATAGACGGTTTCGACGTTGATGAGCTTCGTCTGCGGGTCCTGCGCGATCAACATGCCGAGCCCGCCGTAGCGACCGCCGGTGCGGCTGTTGAACTGCTTGAGATCCTTGGGCGAGAAGAGCTCGCTGTACGGGTCGTTGAGCTCGCGCACCAGACCGCGGGCGGCTTTTTCGTACACGTCGTCGCGAGGCAGCGTATCGACAAACCGATCACTGACGAGATTCATCACCTGGTCGAGCAGCTGCACACCTTCCCGCTGTGCGCGCCTCATCTCCGCCGTCCCGTTTTGCAGCATGAACCCGCCGGCGACGACGGGGAGGACGACCAACGCGCTAATGAGCGCGACCTTGCGTGAGCGTTTCATGCCAGTGTCCAGCGTGAGTTGTTCTGAACGTTAATGTGGTCGGGAAACTCAGACTGCTGTTCTTATCGCGTGTCGGGGGAGTCTGGCAAGGAGGAGGCCTCTCCTCCGAACTGAACCCATACGGATTTCCAAGACAATGCAACTCCCGAGCGAAAACGCTTGCGGGTCAGCCGAAACCCCTCGGGGGACACCGAAATGGTGAAGAGCTGACCGTCGATCTCGATCTCGCGCCGGATGGTCTTGTCGAGCTTGGGCATGGGTCCTGAGTAATACACGCATGTACCAAGTCAGTTCGTTGACCGTTATGCCCTCCGGCCGAGCATGTAATCGACGAACCACTCTCTCTGCTGCTGACGAACAACCGCCTCACGGATCACCCCGGTCGCTTGAAGCATCTCATGCGCCGGCTGGAGCACGCGCTGCAAGTGGGACGGATAGTGTTGCGAAAGTGGCAGCTGTTCGCGCAGACGATCCAAAGACACGCGCCAGGCCAGTGCACCCCCAGCCCGAGCGGCTTCGATCAGACGGTAGAGTCTGCGTGCGACGGGGGACGGAAGCGCCAGATAGCGAGACAAGTTGAGCGACGCGGTATGACGCGCTCGGACGTTTTGCCGAACGACAGGCGAGAGGACGATCCGGGCCTCCCCCGGCTCACCGACAACCGTTGAAGGGAAAAGTGCGAGCTGATCGCGTTCCAGCGACCGGCGACGCTCGATCATCACCGACGTCAGAATCGCAAAGTTCACGTCGGCGACGTCGGAGATGCCCGCGTCGAAGTAGCTGCGCTCGGATTGCAGTACCGTGTGCTCGAGCCGCGCCAACGATGCGCGCAGCTGCTCGTAGGTTCGGCCGTCGACCTGTCGGCCCATCGATCGCAGAAATGAATGAAGCGTGAACGACACTGCGCCGTCGCTGGGTTCGTTGGCTTCGTGGTAGCGTCGCATCAGCTCGACGTAGACGTCCTGGTCGAACGTGCCCGGCAATCGGTCGCCGGGGCTCGCAAGGACGCGCCAGCGTCCACCATCGCTCGTGGTGTACGAGATGGACGGCTCGTCGGATGTGTCGCTGAGTCGAAAGAGCGGAAGCTCCTCGAGCGAGCGGTCGAGCAACACCGGTCGCGCGTGGATCCGCCGCTTCTCGACTACGGTCATGAGAGTGCCAGCAGCTCGCCCGAGATGGCGCTCGCGGCGTCAGAGCACAGGAACGTAACCGTCGCTGCGACCTGTTCACGCTCGACGTAGCGCACCTTGTTTCCCATGTCACGTACGTTCGCCGCCGTGCGAATCGATGTTGGCGCAATCGCGTTCGCTCGGACGCCATTCGCGCGCTCCTCTTCGGCGATGGAGCGCATCAACGCAGCGATGCCCGTCTTCGCGACAGCGTACGCCGACAGGTCCTTCACGCTCGCGCCCGGGAGCGCCGCCTGTGATGCAAAGAGCACGATCGAGCCGCGGGCGCTGCGCACGAGCGGGAGAAAGGCCCGCGTCGTCAGGTACGCCGTCGTGAGATGCTGCGCGATCATTCGATTCCACACGTCGAGTGAGCTTTCGGCGACGGGCCCGCTCATAGCGAAACCACCGACCATGTGCACGAGCGCCCGCGCTTTGTCGCCGTGGTTTGCGATCACCTGTGCGGCGAGTCGTTCGACGTCCGAGACGTTGGTGAGGTCACAGGCGTACCCACGCGCGGAGAATCCGGATCCTTTGAGCGCGGCGGCGCGCGCTTCCGCTTTTTCGGCGGTGTGATCGACGAGCACAGTAAAGGCGCCGAGTTCGGCGAACGCTCTGGCGACGACTTCGCCCAGCTGGCCTTCGCCTCCGACGCCGGTCAGGACGACGGTCGAGCCGGCAAACATGTCGCTAAGGATGCGCGGTGCTGAAGCGTGGATGCTAGATGCAAGGGTGGAGAAGGGGCGATCCGGTCTCGAGTGCCGCCCGAGTCCGGCGTTGGCACGGCTCGTGTTATGTGTACGCGATACATGGCTTCAATCAAACAGATCGGCAAATGGGTCCTCGGAAGCGCCGTTGTCGCGTTCGCATTGATCGGTGTGCTGACCGTCACGCGGGGGACGCCCGTCGGAAAGGTCGTGACGTTGTCGGACTTGGGACCTCCAGCAGTCACAGATTCACTGTTCGAGCGAACATTCGAGCTGTTCACCGGCACACACGTCTATCCGGGAAATACTGTCGAGGCGGCCCTCAACGGAAACGGAACCTATCCACGGCTCTGGGCGGATCTCCGATCCGCGAAGCGGACGATCACGGTCCAGATGTATTTCTCGCTTCCGGGGAAGGTGGCGGACACGATGGCGGCAGTGCTGAAAGAACGTGCACGCGCCAAAGTGCGAGTGTTGTTTCTCATTGACGCATTCGGTTCGCAACATCTCTCCGACGAATACATCGATTCGATGCGCGCGGCCGGCGTGGAAGTGGCCAGGCTGCGAACGTTGCACTGGTACACGATTCACGACGCGCAGGATCGGTCGCACGTTCGGGTCGTGATCGTCGACGGGAAGATTGCCTACACTGGCGGCTTCGGGCTCGCCGACTACTGGCTGGGGGACGGGCACCAAGACGACCAATGGCGGGAATCGAACGTGCGCTTTTCCGGCCCGGCGGTGATGCAGTTGCAGGCCGCCTTCTCGAACGCATGGGCGGAAGCCACCGGTGAACTGGTGATCGGGCCGCTCTTCTTTCCGGAAGCCGGATTCCAGCAGGTTGGGCCGGTGCACGCGGGGTTGCTCTACGCCTCGCCGACGACGGGCAGCACGCCCGCGGAGCGCTTTCTCGCGTTGTCGATCAGCGGCGCGCGGAAGTCGCTGTACATCACGAACTCGTATTTCGTCCCTGACGAGGACTTCCGTGGACTGCTGGTGCGCGCGGCGAAACGCGGCGTCGACGTGCGCGTGTTGACCGTGAGCGAGAAGACCGATGTGAAGACCACATGGTACGCGGGTCGATACCGCTATGAGGATCTGCTCGCCCAGGGCATTCGCATTTACGAGTACCAGCCGACGATGCTACACTCGAAGACGATCGTCGTCGATGGCGTGTGGGGCACGATCGGGTCGATGAACTTCGACAACCGGTCGATGGCGTTCAACGCCGAGTCGAACCTGGTGGTGCTCGACCGAAGGTTCGGTGCGGCGATGGACTCGGTGTTTCTGGACGATCTTCGCTACTCGAAGGAGATCAGGCTCGCCCAGTTTCGACAGCGCTCACTTTGGGAGAAGATGCTTGAACGGGGAGCGTCGTTACTTTCAAGACTGCTTTGAAGTTGGGCGCTGGGCACTAGGCGCTAGTCACTAGAACTAGGCGCTAGATGATTCGGAACAAGATTTATGTGAAACAGCACACCGCACCAAACTTGGTGTGCCGTTTCACTTGGTGTGCCGTTTCACATGGATGCTCAATCCGGATTCACTCGCGCCTAGTGCCCAGCGCCTAGTGCCTATCGGATATCTTCCCGCCCCAGTGCCGCCCGAACGGCCTCGCGCATTGCCACGAGCGCTTCGTCGCGTGACGCGGGCGAGTCGTCGCGCACATGCAGCTCCACGCCGTCCGCCACCGCGACGCGACGCCAGCTCAGCGACGGTTCGTCGTCGGACGCTTGCTTACGGGTTTCGACCGTCGCGCCAAGCGCGGCGGCGAGAGACGTCGCGACGCGTCGCTCCAGTGCGTCGCCGGCGAACTCCGTCATCTCCTTCTTGATCACGTCGAGCGTCACACCCTCGCGCTGACGGATCTTGATCGCGAGCAGCTGAAGGAAGTGGCGGTAGTTGTACGTCGCGGCCGTGCCGGTTCCCTCGGGGCGCGCGAGCAAACCATTCGCGACATAGAAACGAATCGAACGAGCGCTCGGCGCGGCGCGCGCGGAGGCGTTCGTCGGCCGCACGCCGGCAGCATCGACGAGAGCGGTGACGTGAGCAGCAAGGCCACGCGCGTTCCAGGGGGCGTGCCGCGAATGGGCACGCAGGAGGACAATCGGTGATTCAGGCATGACTTGCGGGAAGCGTGAACGTCAACGTGGTTCCGGCGCCCGCGGTGCTTTCGAGCGAGATCGATCCCGCATGCTCGTTGAGGACTCGTTGGGCGATCGCGAGCCCGATGCCTGCATGACCGGGCTTCGTGCTCACCAGCGGGTCAAACGCACGGGCCAAGGTATCGGGGGCAATCGGAACACCATCGTTCCGAACGGTGCTGCGCCACCACCCCTCTTTCGCGTTGGCACTCGAGCCAATCACGAGATCGGTTCCCTCGGGCGCGGCTTCGATCGCGTTGACGAGCACGTTCGAAAAGGCTTGTCCCAATTGCAGTGAGTCGAGCCGGCAGATCATCCGAGGCTCGGCTGGGATGTGTCGAGCGAGCAACGCTTTTGCCTCGAGGGCTCCGCGATGCTCATGAAGGACCGACGTCCACAAGTCGTCGGGATTTGCTGGAGTGAGGAAAATGGGATCGGGCCGACCGAACTCGAGCAACGCGTCGACGATGCCGTTGAGGTGCTGCGCCTCGCGCATAATGCGGCCGATGTTTTTTTCGATGACGGGATCTTCGGCGACACGATAGCGAAGCAATCGCGCCGCCGACGCGATGGCGAACACTGGGCTCCGCAACTCGTGAGCGAGCGCGGTTGCCACGTCTTGAGCGATCTTCACGCGCTCTGGATCCATGCTGGATATTACGTGTCCGCCGCGCGAAGAAAAGCCGCTGTCGAGCTCGGAAGCGAAAAAACGGCAGCAAGGCGTGCCTGCCGACGCCTCACTGCCGTTCCGGGGCGGGTTACCGCTCCTGCGAACTTACCGCCGTTTTTTTGCGGTCTTCTTTCCAGCTTTTTTCGCGCTCTTCTTGGCGGCCTTCCGGGCCGGTGCCTTTTTCGCGGCCTTCTTGGCGGTCTTCTTGGCGGTCTTCTTCGCCGCCTTTTTCGCCGGCTTCGCTTTCTTTGCGGACGCCTTCTTTACTGCGGGCTTCGCGGGCGCCGTCTTCTTCGGTGGAGCGGTGATTACGACGGCCGGAACCGGAGCGGCGACCGGAGCGGCAGCCGCGCTCGCGGCGGCAGCGACCTTCGCGGGACGTCCGGGACGACCCGGTTTGCGCGGCGCGCCGAACGCGTCGCCTTCCTCTTCTTCCTCGTCGCCCGCCTCGAAGGTCGTCGCCGGTTCCTCTTCCTCGTCGTCGACGTCCTCGGCGGAGTCCCACAGATCATCGCTGTCGTCTTTGTGGGTCATCCAGCCGCCGTCTTCTTCGTCATCGTCGTCGTACGACGCCCCACCGCCACCACCACCGCCACCGTACCCTAGATCGTCGACGTCATCATCACGATCCGAGAACCGGTACTCCTCGTGCATCTCGTCACCTCGTGGCATCCCAGCCTCCTGAGGATTGTGTTTTCAGCGACAAAGATTTCGATCGGCAAGACGACTGACC
>Ga0126377_10000688_pt1 | contig 20987 bp, 21 predicted proteins | sample PanSoiMetPlot_22_FD_92647 | JGI IMG/M metagenome (GOLD analysis project Ga0126377, IMG submission 92647) | Tropical forest soil microbial communities from Panama - MetaG Plot_22 | ecosystem: Environmental > Terrestrial > Soil > Tropical forest > Bulk soil | place: Panama | collected 2016-02-17 | reverse complement strand
GGTCTCTCCCTTTTTTAGATATGAGGAATCCTATTTCGAAATACCCGAGTGACTCTTTGTAAAATCATTCCAAAATTGCAATTTGAGAATTCATCGGCTTTCCCTTTTCCATCTCCCGATGAATTGCGGTCTATTTTGAACTCCGAACCGACCAAACTAACCCCCTCCGGGCATCCATGCCGGAAGCCAACCCCATCGTAACCGTTCATCTTGAATCCATTTCTCGCACTCTTTGGAAATATCTCGACCTTGGTTCGCCGATAACAATCCCCGTGGCGCCGCAGTCGAGTTTTTTGAGCAACAGTCGTGCCACTAACCTGGAGCGACCTTCTCTCCCTCTGAGCGTTGCGGTGTGGCCGCGGCGCCCCACGTTGAGCTCGCTCGTACCGACGCTGAGCGAGGCACGAAGGAAATTTGCAAACCCTACAGACGATTTTAATTAACGCGGGATCCTGGTAAGGAAAAAATGAACTTGAGGGAGTCGTTGGGCTAATAAAGAGCAGGTCTTTGGAATTGAAGGAGGTCTCATGAAATCGCGCGCCGCAGTCGCTTGGGAGGCAGGCAAACCATTGGTTGTTGAGAACGTCGAAGTTGCCGGGCCTAAGAAGGGCGAAGTGCTATTAAAAATCACAGCCACCGGAGTCTGTCACACCGATGCTTACACGCTCTCCGGCAAAGATCCCGAAGGTCTCTTTCCCGCGATCATGGGTCACGAGGGCGGTGCCACCGTCATGGAAGTGGGCGACGGCGTCACTTCCGTTAAAGCCGGGGATCACGTCATCCCGCTCTACATTCCGGAATGCGGCGAGTGCAAATTTTGTAAGTCAGGAAAGACGAATCTATGCGGCGCCATCCGATTAACTCAAGGCAAAGGCGTCATGCCGGACGGCACATCGCGCTTTTCTCTCGGCGGCAAAACGATCTTGCATTACATGGGTACATCGACGTTTTCAGAGTATACCGTCCTGCCCGAGATCGCCGTCGCAAAAATAAATCCGGCTGCGCCGCTCGACAAAGTCTGTCTGCTCGGCTGCGGCATCACGACGGGGATCGGCGCCGTGCTGAACACGGCCAAAGTGAGGCCAGGCGCAATTGCAGGAGTATTCGGCCTTGGCGGCATTGGCCTTAGCGTTATTCAAGGCTTGGTCATGGCCAAAGCGCAGCGGATCATCGCCGTCGATATCAATGAGAAGAAGTTTGAGATGGCGAGAAATCTTGGTGCGACGGATTTCATCGTGCCGCGAGCGGATGGCACTCCGGTGCAGCAAGTCATCGTCGATATGACCGACGGCGGCGTCGATTATTCATTCGAATGCATTGGCAACGTCAAAACCATGCGTGCGGCGCTGGAGTGTTGCCACAAAGGCTGGGGCGAGTCGACGATCATCGGCGTGGCCGCCGCCGGCGAGGAGATCACCACCCGTCCATTTCAGCTGGTTACCGGAAGAGTTTGGCGGGGCACCGCCTTCGGCGGAGTCAAAGGCCGCTCCCAGCTGCCGGGATACGTTGAAAGATATTTAAGCGGCGAGATCAAGGTCGATCCAATGATCACGCACACGCTGCCGCTGGAACGGATCAATGAAGCCTTCGATCTGATGCATCAAGGCAAGAGCATTCGTTCGGTGATCCATTATGAATAAGGCAAAGCGCAATAAGCTGTTCTGGGACTCATGGTAACCCCGTATGTGAGGCACTAATTAGCAGTGAAGTCAGTGAAAATTTTCGCGCAAATACAGCTTGCAGTTTCGGAAATTTCTTTCTATAAGAAAGCCCTAGCGAGTTTTGCCAGTCCGCGCTGAGAACTCCGCGCCACCGATTCTCGAGAAAGGAAAAGCGATGAACAAAAAGATTAAATTTCGCGTCAACGGCAAAAAAGTCGATATGGAAGTCCCTACCAATCGCCTTTTGATCGACTGTATACGCTACGATATCGGCCTCACCGGCACCAAAGAAGGTTGTAGCGTCGGTGTCTGTGGTGCCTGCACCGTGCTGATGGACGGCGACATGATAAGTTCCTGTCTCACCCTGGCGGTCATGGCGGATGGCCACGACATTACCACGGTCGAAGGGTTGGCCAAGAATGGCGAGCTCAACCCGGTGCAAAAAAGCTTCATCCAATATGGCGGCTTCCAATGCGGCATCTGCACTCCGGGCCAGGTCGTCGCCGCCACCGCCTTGCTGAAAGAGAACCCCAGGCCCAATGAAGAAGAAATCAAGGACTGGATGATGGGCAACCTTTGCCGTTGCACCGGTTACTACAAGATCATCGAGTCGATCCAGAAGGCGCACCAGTTTGCCAAATAAGCCAGTAATATAAGGACACAGCCATGATACCTTTCGAATACCGCACGCCGAAAAATCTCAAAGAAGTTCACGCGACGCTGAAAGAATTTGGCGGCGACGCCAAGCTGATCGCCGGTGGCACTGCGCTGGTAATCATGATGAAGCAGCGCCTAGTGCGGCCGAGCTGTCTGGTCGCGCTGCGCTCCGTGCGCGGTCTAAACGGCATCGAAGTGAAGGACGGGGGTGTCAGCATCGGCGGCCTGGCGACACACCGCGAAGTCGAAAGCTCGTCTTTGATACGCCGGCGCTTCCCCATGCTCGCCGAAACCTTTCACCATGTCGCGACACTGCGCGTGCGCAACATGGCGACAGTGGGAGGCGGTTTGGCCCATGCCGATCCCAACCAGGATCCGCCGCCAAGCTTGATCGCACTCGGCGCAACCGTAAAGGCGACATCGCCAAGTGGCTCCCGGCTGATTCCGCTCGATGGATTTTTCAAAGATTATTATGAAACCGTGCTCAATCCCGACGAGATCATCACTGAAGTATTCGTGCCTAAATTGGCGGCGAATACCGGTGCGGCGTATATTAAATTTCTGCCGCGGACGGCGGACGATTACGCCACGGTTTCAGCGGCAGCGGTGCTGACCCTGGATAAAACGAAGAAAACTGTCGCCGATGTGCGTATCGCCCTCGGTAGCGTCGGCGTCACGCCGATTCACGCTACCGAAGCTGAAGCGGTCCTGCGCGGCCAACCGCTCAAATCCGAAGCCTTCGCCGAAGCCGGCGAGAAAGCGAAGACCATGGTCGATCCGGTTAGCGATTTCCGAGGATCAGCAGCCTACAAGAAGGACATGGCGGCTGTCTTCGTGCGACGCGCGCTGGAGAAAGCGCTCGCCGATATCCGCCAACAGGCCAAGGCCGCGCCGAGGCCGGCGAAAAAGAAAGTTGTGAAGAGAGGCAAAAGACGGTGAAGTTTAGCCAAACCGCACAGATTCCGGTAGCCCGTGAACCGCTATGGGATTTCTTGATGGATGTGCCCAAGGTCGCCAAATCACTGCCGGGAGTGGAATCGGTTCGTAAGATCGATGACACAACCTACGAGGGTGCTCTGACCGTTCGCGTCGGCCCAATTAAGTTGAACCTTCAAGGCAAGATCATCCTCGAAGAGCAAAACAAAAATGATTGGCGCGCCGCGTTGCGGGCCGAAGCCAAGGACCGTATGGCGGCCGGCGCGGTCAACGGCAAGACGACGATGAACTTGAAACAGCTTGGCGCCAATCAGACCGAACTGGTGGTTGAAACCGATGTCAATATTCTGGGCAAGATCGGCGAGTTCGGCCAACCGATCATCCGCAAAAAAGCCGATTCAATGCTTAAAGAGTTCGTCGACAATATTAAGAAGCAATTGAGCTAAACAGGACGCAGCGGCTCCCCACCCTCGTCCGCTTCGTCCTCTTGATCCGAATTTTTTCCGGTCACCCGGCCGAGCATTTGCTCGTAACAGTCCTCGGCCAATTTTTTTCTGCCCGCCGAACTGTCTGGATAGCGAAAACACTCAACCCTAGGTTGAATCGTCACCAGCACTTCGACACTGCGAAGCGCCAAAAGCTTCCAGAAATGCGAAACAAAATCCATATCGCCGTACCAATAGACTAGGTCGCGATTCGCCGCGCGGACAGGTTTGTCGTCGATGCTCTTATAAGCGATCGTGGTCGGCACGATGATCGAGCGGCTGTGTAGCGGCGCCGCCAGGGGCACGGGTTGAAAGGGCAAAAGTTGTTCGCCGTTGGTCGACGTGCCCTCGGGAAACAGGAGAATATTTGCTTCCTGCTTGAGCTTGCGCTCTATCTCGTCAACCAATGAACCCACTTGGTTTTTGTGCTGGCGGTCGATAAAAATCGTCCCGCAGAGAATGTTCCATTGGCCGACAATCGGCCAGCTGCGTACTTCTTTTTTGGAAACAAACACGATCGGAAATATACTGCCCAGGACGATTCCATCGACGTAGCTCATGTGATTGGCGATGATGACGTAGCCGCCGCGCTCCAATTGCCCTTCGTCACCCGCGATCGTGACCTTAATGTTCAGTATCGAGCGCAAAAGCAAGGTAAAAGTCCGATTCAGCCGGCTGACGATCTTCCAGCGGTTGGGTAACCCAAGAATCGAGATCCATAGATGCACCAGCCCGACTAGCCCGAAGAAAAAAGCCCAAAGCGACAGGGTCGCGGTTAATCTAAGCAGGCGCATCGTTTACCTTCATCTCGGAAAGACCGAGTCGCTTCAAGTATTCGCCTTTCAGGCCGGCGAAATCTAGCAGCAAGAAAAAATCCGCGGTGCCAAATTCGGCATCCAGCGCTGGCGGGCCGCCAACCTGCGCGCCGATGCGCAAATAACCCTTGATCAAGCTCGGCAGTCTTTGAAACAGCGATTGCTCATCGGCAAGATCGTCTTGTTCCGACAAGCCGTCGAAGCGACAGCGCTCCACGGGAAATACCCGCAGCGCGTCCGGGGCGTAGTATTTATTTTTTAGCAGTGAAAACATCGAGCTGACCTCGGCGGCATCGGTGGTGTACAGACTGGCGCAACCGAATAGATAGCGCACCTGATATTTACGCACCTGCTCGGCGATCGCTTCCCACATCAGTGGGATCAGCGCGCGGTCGCGAAAATCCATGCGCGCGCAAGAGCGGCCCAATTCGAGCAATTCGCCGTCGAGCGACTTGATCCGCGACAGATCGAACTCTCTTTCCGAGTAGAAGCCGATATGCCGGCGCGCCTGCGATCCGCGCAACAAGCGGTAAGTGCCGACCACAGCGCCGCTCTTGAGATCGCGCACGATCAAGTGATCGCAAAACGGGTCGAACTCATCGACGTCGAGTCCGCGCGCATAGGAGCTCTGCAGGCCTTTGTTAAGCTCCAGGTTGAAAACCTGAAATCTGAGTCTTTGCGCCTCTTCGATCTCGCCCGGCTCAGTGGCGATCTTTACTTCGAATTTATCCATTGAGAGGAAAAAATACCATACCAATCGCCTTTTGAAAATCAAATTAAAGCTTGACTTGATTCGTCTTGAGCGGAAGCGAAGGGTTTCGACTGAGCCATCATTAAAGCGGCGAATATTGCCGGGCTGAATCTAGCTGTGACTCCACTTGGGAGGACGTTTTTCGAGGAACGCTCTGACGCCTTCTTCCACGTCACGGGTCCGGAGCAGATCTTGGCGATAGATCTCTTCGGAGCGCTTCAGCGCTTCATCGAACCGTTGGAATCCTTGCAAAGACAGTTCGCGCAGCCCTTTCAACGTGAGCCGCAATACCGCACCGCTCTTTCCCAGCAACTCATCCAACAACAACTGCAACCCGCCCTCAAGTTCGGCGGCGACAAACACGCGGTTGATCAGCCCCATCGTTTGCGCCTCGCGCGCAGTAAAACGGCGGCCCGTGAGAATCATTTCGGCGGCGCGATGATAACCGATCAGGCGAGCAAATCGCGCCAGCGCTACCGGCGGGTAGCAGCCAACGAGAATCTCCGGCGTAGCGAATGTACTTTCCTCCGATGCGACGACAAAATCGCAGCAACTGGCAATTTCGCAGCCACCGCCGAGGCAAACGCCGCGAACCAGCGCGACAGTCACCTGCGGCAACGCCAGTAGTTTTCGCACTGCGCCGTGCACCACTTCGAGCATTTCGGGAATTTTTTCCGCTGTGTGATCCCGGATATCGACGCCGGCAGAAAACGCCCGCGAACCCTCGCCCCGCAGCACTACGACATCGGCAGTGAAATTCACAGCACAATCGGTCAGCGCCTGATCCAGTTCACGCAATAACTCGACGTCCAAAACGTTCAGCGGCGGACGGTCCCAGGTAATCCAAAGCGCGCGCGCCTTTTGCTCGACTACAATGGCCATAGTTTTCCTCGGTTCTTGTTTCGACGGCCGCAAGGGCAAAAAAGTTCGCCGGCTCCATAAACGCAACCGCTTCGCGGGCGGAGAATTGACCTGCCCAGACTAAAATAAACCAAAGAGGATTTTCGCCCTCCTTGTCAACCCATCTAATGGTTTCACGCTGTCCACTTCAAATCGTCATTTTTCATAGTCTATAGACCGGCTAGTTACAAGCGACGTGCGATCAATGGCGCCGAAGAAAAATTTGACAAAAACCCAGGTAACTCCTAAACTTACTTATAAGCTCTTTAAGGAGGGCTCCCGATGAAGGCTCCACGACCATTAATTCTTGGCACTATATTCGCCTTTGCGCTCGCATCCAAGCCAGCTAATGCGGCTTGGGATGAATATGACGACAGCCAATCTCATCCGCTGCGCATTACCGCCTACCTGCTGCATCCCATCGCGTGGTTAACGGAATGGACCGTGTTTCGCCCGTTCCATTTTCTTGTCAGTGCTACAGAGCCCCAGGAAGCGTTTTTCGGTCACTATCCCCATCCGCCAATTATGGCTGAACCTCAGCCAGTGCAAAATTATGGCGCGGCTAAAAAAGTCCCGATCAAGCAAGCTGTCGCACCGATGAAATCACCGGAGCCGGTGCCCCCGCCGGAAACCGTTAAGATCGTCGAGGTGCCGGTCGAAAAAATCGTCGTTAAGGAAGTCATAAAGGAAGTGCCACGAGTGGTTGAAGTCGAAAAATTGGTTTTTCCGCCGGTGGCGTTCGCTTTTGATTCGGCCAACTTGACCGAGCTCGGCAAAGGCCAAGTCTATGTTGCGGCGCAGCGGCTCAAAGAAAAAGCCGATTTGACCGTGGTCATCGAAGGCCACGCCGATAACCGCGGCAGCGACGAATATAATCAGAAGCTTGGATTACAGCGGGCCCAGACCGTGATGAATGAGTTGGTTGCCCAAGGAGTCGACCGCAGCCGTATTTCAGCAGCAAGTTTGGGCGAGACCAAACCCCTCATCGGCGTCGATACCGGTTGGGCACGCGCGGTCAATCGCCGCGTCGAGTTCCAAGTGAAGGCAGCCCAATAGAAATTTACCGCTAATTATTGCTAAAAAGCCCGGCCTGCGCTTCAGGCCGGGCTTTTTTTTCGCTCATTAATTGGTAAAACCAGTTCATGCCCTATCAGCCGCAAGATGCCTATTTCAAGAAAGCCAAACAGGAAGGCTATCGTTCGCGCGCCGCCTACAAGCTGCTCGAACTGCAGCAACGCTATCGCATCATGAAAGCCGGCGATCGTGTCATCGATCTTGGCGCAGCGCCGGGCGGCTGGTTACAAGTGGCGGCGAAGATTGTCGGTCCGCGCGGCAAAGTCATTGGCGTCGATCTCGAGGCAATCCAACCTCTGCCTGAGGGCAATGTGATTTTGCTGAGCGGCGACATCAGGTCGGATGAAATTCGGCGGCGAATCCAAGAGTTCATCGGCGGTCCGGCGGACTGCGTGCTGTCGGACTTGGCGCCCAAGCTGAGCGGTATTCGCGACGCCGACATAGCGCGTTGTCTGGAGCTCAATCGAACCGCGCTTGAAGTCGCGACGCCGCTACTGCGGCCTGGCGGCGCTCTTCTGGTCAAAAGTTTTATCAGTAGCGAGCTAAACATTTTCACCGCTGAATTGACGCAACACTTTGCCGCCGTCCGGCGCACCAAGCCCGAAGCGACTCGCCGGGGCTCCTCGGAGTTTTATTTCTATGCCACAGGGTTTTCGTCGCGGTCAAACGGGTCGTTTAAACCGCTCTGACCATGTCTGAATTCCGCAAAGACCCGATAACCGGTCGCTGGGTCATCATTGCCTCGCAGCGCGCGAAACGGCCCCGTCAACTTGGCACCTCGAATAGTCCTACTCAAAACGAACCCTGCCCGTTCTGCACCGGCAATGAAGCGCTTACGCCGCCGGAAGTATGGGCATTACGCGAAGCGAACACTCAAGCCAACGCCCCAGGTTGGCGTGTCCGCGTCGTGCCCAACAAATATCCCGCTTTGGAACGCGAGGGAGTATGGCGAGACAGCAGCGACGGATTTTACCAATCGCAACGAGGTCTTGGCGTCCATGAAGTGATCATCGAGTGCCCGGATCATGTGGTGAACATGGCTGAGCTGAGCTACGATCAATTTGCCGATATCCTGCGGGCCTACCGCGAACGCCTGCGCGCGCTCAACGGCGATCGCCGCTGGCGCTATTTACTGATTTACAAGAACCATGGCGACCGCGCTGGCGCGACGTTCGAGCATTTACATTCCCAGCTGGTCGCGTTGCCGAGCGTGCCCAAGGAAGCAGCCGATGAGATCGACGGCGCGAGAGCCCATTACACGGCGTCGAATCGATGTATTTATTGCGCGATCATCGAGCGCGAAATCGCCACGGGCGAGCGCCTGGTGTTCAATCACGAAAGCTTCGTTGCGCTTTGTCCGTTCGCCCCGCGCTTTGCGTATGAAACTTGGCTCTTACCGAAAACTCACGCAGCGGTTTTTGACCGCTGCTCCGATGAGATGATCCTCGAGTACGCTCACGCCCTGCGCGAAACGGTCACGCGTCTTAACTGCGCCCTGGCCGATCCGCCGTTCAATTATTTCATCCACTCGCTGCCCACCAACGAAGCAGCGGGCGCGCACTATCATTGGCATTTGGAAATGTTGCCGCAGCTTTCCCGTGCTGCCGGATTTGAATGGGGCTCGGGCTCAAACATCAATTCTGTCGCGCCAGAAGACGCCGCTAAACTACTCCGCGACGTGGCGCTTTAGACTAACCGCCGCGCGGACTTCCCGCGCCTGCCGTTGCTGGTAGAGCAACAACGAAGCGGCCAGCGCACAAGCTACACCTGATATCGTAATCGCACGCGGCGTCCCCACGACATGAGCGACGCTGCCGATGAACAGCGTGCCGAAGGACCAAAGTCCCTTGTCCATGAAGAATAAGCTCAGCATGCGGCCCAATAACTCGGGCGGCGTTTCCATCTGCACGAGCGAATTGGCCACGGCGCGAAAGGCGATGTTGCTGGCGCCGATTAGAACCAGAAACACCGTCGAGAGCGGCAACCAGCGAGAGAACGAAAACATGATCAAAGCGAAAGAGAATGCATAGACGCTCATGACGACGAAGTGCATGCGCCGCCTCAACCTGCCTAACGACGCGATGCCCAAGCCGGCGATCACAGCACCCACCCCAGGAGAGGCTAACAACAAACCGAAAGTCGTCGGCCCCGCATGCAGCACGTCGGTGGCAACAACCGGCAAAAAACGTGTGTAAGGTGTCCCGACCAGCGCCACTCCATAGGTCAGCAAGATAATCGCGCGAAGCCGCCGCTCGGCGCGTAGAAAGCGATAGCCTTCGCTTACTTCCTGCCAAAAAGGCGTTTCTTCGCTCACTCTGACTTTGATCGCAGGAAATTCCATGATCAAGAGTGTCACAATAATCGCGAGAAAACTTATGGCATTGACGAATAGGCAACCGGCGACTCCGATCATGCTGATGAGTACGCCGCCAAGCGATGGTCCGACGATCTTCGCCAGATTCGCTAGGGAAGAGTTGAGCGCGATGGCGTTCATCAGATCTGGGCGTGGAACTAAGTTATTGATTAAGGAGTGACGCGCGGTCTGATTGAGCGAATTGATCGTGCCGAGGAACAGCACCAACAGCATCACATGCCAAAATTGGATGACATCGAAGTATACCAGAGCCCAAAAACAAAACGCCTGGGCCATCGCCAATACCTGCGTCGAAACCAACAAGCGGCGCCGGTCCAAGCGGTCGACAATGGCACCGCCGACGGCGCCCAAGAGCAAACGCGGCAAAGCCTGGGCGAAACCGACAAGACCAAGCAAAAAAGGCGACTGGGTCATCGTCCATACCAACCAGCTCTGGGCCATGGCTTGGACAAAGTCGCCGACATGGGAAAGGCTAGTCCCGTAAAACAGTAAGCGGAAATTGCGATGACGCAGCGAAACCAGCGTTCGGTTGAGTTGCGCAGACCCTGGTTCCGTAAGGGCCATTACTCAACCGTTACGCTTTTGGCGAGATTGCGTGGCTGATCGACATCCGTGCCGCGGGCCACTGCGATATAGTAGGCCAGTAATTGAAGCGGTATCGTCATTACGATCGGCGTAAGATAGTGTGATGCTTTTGGCAGCGTCAACACCCGGTGCGTCGCGATTTCACTCGTGGGCTTAGCCTCGTCGGTGAGCACAATGACTTTGCCGCCCCGCGACTCGACTTCTTTTAAGTTGCTCACGGTTTTCTCGAAATAGCGGTCCCGCGGCGCCAGCACCACTACCGGCAGGTTTTCATCGATCAATGCGATCGGTCCATGTTTCATTTCCCCGGCCGGATATCCTTCGGCGTGAATATAGGAAATCTCCTTGAGCTTGAGCGCGCCTTCCAGCGCGATCGGATAATTGATGCCGCGGCCGAGATAGAGAAAATCTCGGCTATGCATCAACTCGCGGGCAAGATCCTTAACTTGGCTTTCGATCTCGAGAGCCTTTTCGATCCAACTCGGTAGATGCATCAGATCGCGCAGCAACCTGCGCGCCTCGGCCGCCTTGAGCTTGCCGTTCAATCGCCCCAACGCGATGGCCAATAAATAAAGCGCGGTCAACTGGGTGGTGAATGCTTTGGTGCTTGCCACGCTGATCTCTGGACCGGCATGCGTGTAGAGCACGCCGTGCGACTTACGCGGGATCGACGAATCAATCACGTTGCAGATCGACAAGATCTTCGCTTTCTTCGCATGAGCGATGTCGGTCGCAGCCAAGGTATCGGCGGTTTCGCCAGATTGGCTGACCATGAGTAAGACCGATTTGGGATCCATCAGCGGTGAGCGGTAACGGAATTCGGAACCGTAATCGACTTCAGCAGGGATGCCCGAGATCTCCTCGAGCATAAACTTACCGACGAGACAAGCATGCCAAGCGGTCCCGCAAGCAACCAAGTGAATGCGCTCGATCTCTTTCACCTCTTTGGCTTTAAGTTTGATGTTCTCCAGTGACACTTGCCCGTCTCTTAGGGAGATGCGGCCACGGAAGGTGTCGGCCAGCGCGCGCGGCTGGTCATGGATCTCTTTAAGCATGAAGTGGGGATAGCCGCCCTTCCGCGCCGCCACCGCGTCCCAGGTGATCTCCTTGACAGGACGGCGAATGGTTTGGCCCTTGCCGTTCAACAAACGATAGGACCCGAGCGTCACTTCGCCAATTTCACCGTCCTCGAGGAACGTTACTTTTCGAGTGTAATCCAACAACGCTGGAATGTCGGAGGCGATGAAAGTTTCACCCTCGCCCCAGCCGATGACGATCGGCGTCGAATTTTTCGCCACAATCAAGCGCTTGGGGTCGCGCCGATTGAGAAATAGTAGCGCGTAGGAGCCGTGAATTTCCCGCAGCGTCCGGCGCACCGCGTCAAGGAAGTCCATACCCCGGTCGAGCTTCTCGGCAACCAGATGAGCGACGATCTCTGTATCCGTCTCCGAGCTAAAGTGCGTGCCACGCTTGTTCAGCTGCTCTTTAAGCTCGAGATAATTTTCGATGATGCCGTTGTGCACCACCACGACGTCGCCGGCGCGGTGCGGATGGGCGTTGTTCTCCGAAGGCCTTCCATGAGTCGCCCAGCGCGTGTGGCCGATGCCGATGGCGCCGCTCATCGGCTCGTGGTGAATCATGGCTTCGAGATTGTTGAGCTTGCCCTCGGCGCGGCGAATCGTCACCTGGCCATCGTTTAGCACGGCAATCCCCGCCGAATCATAGCCGCGGTATTCGAGCTTGCGCAGACTATCCAAAATCAGCGGAGCCGCTTCTCTATGGCCAATGTATCCGACGATGCCGCACATTATTTTTTGATTTCTTTCATTCGCTTGCGTTTTTGCTCGGTCCAACCTTCACGCACTTTTTCCTCGCGCTGGTTGAAAACCAAGGCTCCGGCCGGAACATCTTGGCGCACCGTGCTGGCGGTGGCGACGTAAACATCGTCGCCGAGCGTCACCGGCGCGATCAGTGTCGTATCGCTGCCCACTTGGACGCGGTCGCCGATCTTGCTCTGGTATTTTTGGAAGCCGTCGTAGTTACAAGTGATAGTGCCGGCGCCGATGTTGGTGTCGCGGCCGATGGTGACATCGCCGAGATAGGTCAAATGGTTCGCCTTCGTGCCTTCACCAATTTTGGCCGCCTTCGCTTCGACAAAGTTGCCAATGTGCACATTGCGGCCCAAATGGGTCCCGGGGCGCAGTTGCGCAAAGGGACCGACGATGGCGCCGCTGTCGATGCGGCTCGCAGTGATGACGACGGAGAATTTGAGCTGCACTTCGTCGGCGATTTCCACATCCGTGAGAAACGCGCTGCCATCGATCTGACAACGCTCGCCGATTACGGTTTTCCCCCGTAGCTGGGTGTTCGGTCCGATCACCGTATCCTTCCCGATGGTCACGCCCTCATCGATGTAGGTGGTGTCGGGATCCTTGAGCGTCACCCCGGCCAGCATCCATTTTTTGTTGATGCTCTCGCGCAAACTCTTCTCCATAAAGGCGAGCTCCTCTCGTGTATTCACGCCCAATATTTCGCGCGCATCGTCGACTCGCATGGTTTCGACGATTCTTCGCTGGGCCAAACCGATAGCGACAATATCCGGCAAATAGTATTCGCCCTGCCGGTTGTTATTTCTCACCCCGGACAACGCCGCGAAGAGAAAAGGCGCCGACGCGACATAGACGCCCGCGTTAATTTCGCGGATATTTCTCTCTGCGTCACTAGCATCTTTTTCTTCGACGATGCCAGAAATAGATCCATCGCCAGCCCGCAGAATACGACCATAGCCATGCGGACCCTCCAGCCAAGCCGTGAGCAGCGTCACCGCAGCCTGCGACCGCTCGTGGTGCTCGACTATCGCCCGCAATGTGCGCTGTCTAATCAGCGGTACATCGCCGCTCAAAATCAGCACATCACCGCGAAAATCCTGAAACGCTTCCTTGGCGCACAAGACGGCATGCCCGGTGCCAAGCTGCTGGTCCTGAATCACCCAATGGACATCGTCGCCTGAATAGATTTGCCGCACCGCTTCAGCGCAATGACCAATAATGACTGCGACACGCCTTGGGGTAAGCTTTTGAGCAGTCTCTAAGGCGTGCAGGAATAGAGCTTTTCCGCCGAGCGGGTGAAGCACTTTAGGGAGCGCCGAGTTCATCCGGGTACCCTGCCCAGCGGCTAACACGATTACGCCAAGTTCCTGCATACGCCTTACGGCCAAGCAAACATTTGAATTATAGAGTACCTAGGCGATCAATCAAGGGGATTTACGGCTATGGGCAGCCATGGACGGAAGCTGGGGGACAAATCCGCTAGCGACGGCACCGCACCATTATTTTAATTTTTCTATTTAAAGTTTTTTGTCCGTAGGTTATCTTTTGACCAGTGTTCAGAGGCAATTGTATGAATCGATTGGAATCATCAACCTCGGAGAAAGAACCCGAAGAAAACTGGTGGGACTTCTGCCCCATCTGTAACTCGAAAATGATCAACGAGAAATGCAAATACGTCTGCTCCAACCCCAAATGCAAATTTTTCATGAGCTGCAGTGAGTTCGACCTCTAACCACATGGTGGAAAAATCACGACACGTTGTCTCACCGTACCGATTGCCGGGTGCACGTCGGAGAGAAGCCGAGCGAAGACATGCCCTTCGGGATTGCAAACGGCCAATTACAAATCTGAAGTTATCTGAAGTCTAAGATCGCAACTTGAAATTCACAGCGCCAGCGAGGATAGGCCCGTTTCCGCCAGAGCCGGATCAGCCTCAGGCTGAGCCTTCGCTGCCAAGGGCTCGTCTTGCCATTGTCGTTGGCGCTGCCGCTTGCGAATGATTCGGGCTACAACTTGGGGCCAAGTGCTGGCGCTCTCCCGCGCGTTGCGCTAAGAGATAAACATTATGGCGAAAACCGCTGGCATCGTCATCATCGGCAATGAAGTTCTTTCGGGCAAAACGCAAGATATCAACTCGCATTTTTTTTGCACGGAGTTGCGCCAGCTCGGCGTCGAAGTGCAAAAGATATCGACGATCCAGGACGAAATCGAACTCATTGGGCGCGAGGTAGCGGAGTTTTCCAAGCGCTTCGACTTCGTTTTCACATCCGGCGGCGTGGGGCCGACGCACGACGACGTGACCGTCGAAGGCATCGCCCATGGCTTCGGCCTCAAGGTCGTGCGTCACCCGCAAATCGAACGGCGCATGCGCCAGCGACTTGGCACTGATCTGAACGAAGCGCGGCTGCGCATGGCTAACGTGCCGGAAGGCGCCACCCTGCTTGCGGCGGATGCCCCGTTTGCGCCCATCGTGAACATCTACAACGTCTACATCTTCCCTGGCATCCCAAGGATTCTCCAAGAGCGCTTTCACTCGCTCAAGGAACGATTTCGCGACACGCCCTTTTATCTCAAGAATGTTTATGTCCGTTATGGTGAAGGAATCATTGCTGCGATGCTCAATGATCTGCTAGCGAAGTATCCAGCGCTCATGCTCGGGTCCTATCCGGTGCTGGATTTGCCAGAATACAAGGTGAAGGTCACGCTTGAATCGAAGGATCAAGAATATCTCCACCAGGCCCTGGAGACGTTCGTTGCATCGCTTCCCGTAGATGCTGTCCATCGCATTGACTAGATTCCAATCCCCGAATATGTTGCACCAAACCACTCCAAGAAAATTTATCGCGCCAAGCACCCTAAGCTCGCAAAGGCCTCGCCCAAGCCCCCGTTTTTGTCAAATTCAATCTTGGCGTCCTTTGAGTTCTTTGGGCGAGAGACAACCTTTCCCGTCTTTTTGTCGTCGGAACAATTCAAATAGCTTTGGCTAGTATTCAGCGAATGGCCGACCAACCATCTTGGGGCGTGCTGCCTCCGTTCAAGAAGGCGCCGCTTCCGCCGATGCCCGGAATGCTCAGGGCGTTGGGTCCAGGCGTGGTTTTCATGGCGTTGGCACAGGGGAGCGGCGAGCTGATTTTTTGGCCCTACACGATTGCTAAATACGGCCTGACTTTTCTCTTCCTGCTCATCCCGGCATGCCTGTTGCAATTTCCGCTGATCTACGAAATCGGCCGCTACACGCTGCTTACCGGCGAAAGCATTTTTCAAGGTTTTATTCGCTTGAATCGCCACTTCGCTTTTTTTCTCTGGGTACTGATGACGTTATCTTTTCTCTGGTTCGGCGCCTTCGCTGCGGCCGGCGGAACTGCGCTTGCCGCCCTCACCGAATTTCCCGCGGGATGGACGCGCCGTGACCAGACCTTGTTTTGGGCTTACGCCACGATGGCGCTGTTCTTGTTCGCGATTCTGCTCAGCAAAGTCATCTACAAATTGATCGAAGCGTTCATGTGGGGCGTAGCGATATTTACACTCGTCGGCCTGATTTGGGCGAGCGCGAACGCCGAGGTGTTCAGAGCATTACCAGCATTTCTCACAGGCCTCGTCATTCCGGAATGGCCGATGCCAAGGCCTTGGGACCCCGCGGACGCGACGAGACTACTCACCGCGATTACCTTCGCTGGCCTCGGCGGCTTCTGGACGTTATTTTATTCTTATTGGATTCGTGACAAGGGCTCGGGCATGGCGCACTACATGGGCCGCCTCACCGGACCGATTACCGGCAAGCCAGAGGCGATTTCGGACTCCGGTTCGCTTCCTGGTAACGACGAAGGACTCGCCCATGTGCGGCACTGGAATCGTTTCCTGTTCTGGGACATCGGCATAGGCGTCGTTGGAAATCTCATTACCACGCTGTTTACCTGCCTGCTGGCCTACGCGCTGCTGTTTCCCAAAGAGCTCTTGCCGCAAGGTTACGAGATAGCCGTGGTTCAAAGCCGGTTTTTCGAAGTGAGTTGGGGTTGGTGGGGAAAAATCTTGTTTCTGATCATCGCTGCGGCGTTTCTTTCCGACACCTGGCTTGCCACCGTCGATGCCGTCAGCCGCACTCACACCGACTGCGTCTACGGTTTTTTTCCGCAGAGTCGCAACATCGCCTACCGCAAGTGGTATCTTTTCTTCCTGCTCTTGCTCACGGTGATCACCGCCGTCACCGTACAATTGAATGAGCCCGGTACGTTGATTCTCATTTCCGCCGTGATCGGCTTCGTTGGTACGGTGATTTATTCCGTCGCCCTCATCCTGCTGAATCATGTCTACCTGCCGCGCCACTTGCCTAGCGGGGCAAAACCCGGCAAGTTAAATCTCGTATTGATGATCATTTCCTGCGTCGCCTACTTCGTTCTCGCCACACTCTACTTGTTGACGGTTACGCGTGTGATCCAGTAGCCGTTCCGTAACCGCGCGACAAATACCGCGGGCTTAGACGAGTTTCCGAAAATCGAAAGACGGTAACAAAGAGCGAATCAATGGAGCCCGAGTTCTGCGCTCATTTCCCAACCCAAAAACAACCCGAATCCGATGCTGGCGACGCCGGCAAGCACGCGAATCCAACGATTCATCAGCGTGAAGCGTTGTGCTGTGAGCACGAAAGGTAAGCTGATAATGCCGCTGAGCAGCAGCATCCCCCCCATCGAACCCAAGCCGAAGATGAAAATGTAGAACAGTCCGCCAAGCGGCGATGGGATTGTCGAGAGCACGAGCAGCATCAGCGCGGCGCTGCCCGCAAGACCGTGAACCATGCCGACGATGAACGGCCGGCGCATCGCATTCATCGGATGCGCGTGGCCATGATCTTGCTGGGGATTTTCATGCACATGGAAGTGCGTATGAGTTTCCGGATTGTGGCTGTGGGTATGCAAATGCACGCGCTCGGCGCCAAAAGTTTTACGCAGGACGTTGATGCCGAGAATCACCAGCATCAGCGCCACCAAAAACTCGAATCCCGAGCCCAGCCGCGGCGGAATCGTCACGCGCAGGCCGATGACGGCCATGCCGACGATGAACAACGTCGTGGTATGGCCCAAGCCCCAGAAAGCGCCGATCAGCGAAGCCCATTTAAAATTCTTATGCTCGCTGACGATCGTCGATACCGCGATCAGATGATCGGGATCGAGGGCATGCTGCACGCCGAGCAGCAAGCCCAGTCCGAACGCGGCAAACAGTGAACTTTCCATCTTTGATTTTGGCTTCACGCGAAAATCGGCAAGCCAAATTTTGCTTTGCCGACTACATCGCTAGGTATAATCTCATCAGTCGTAAATTCTCGGCGAGGCCGGTCAAAAACGTCCAGATGCGAGGCGCGCGCAGAAACGACGAGCGGAGGCGTACATCAGAGCGTACGTTGGAGCGAGGCGTTCAAGCGCAACGAAGCAGGTGGGCGTTTTTCACCGGCCTGGCAAAGGTTGTCCAGTCTGCGTGCCGATCCAGACCTCCCCACCCTCATAAACCTCTTTTTTCCAGATCGGCACGGTTTTTTTGATCTCTTCGATGGCCTGGCGGCTGTCGGCAAAAGCGGCGTCGCGGTGCGCCGCGGAGACCGCGATTACCACGCTCGCTTCACCGATCTGCACGGGGCCGAGACGATGCAAGATGGCCATACGACAGATCTGCCACTTCCTTGCGGCGTCGGCGCCGATGCGCGCCAACTCTTTTTCCGCCATCTCGGGATAACCATCGTAGTCGAGCGCGATGACCTTGCGCCCTTCATTGTTGTTGCGAGTCGTTCCGATGAACGTAACGATCGCTCCGGCTTCGGGATCGGTAACGTAATCGACCAGCGTTTGCAGATCGATCGGCTGGTGGGTAACGCGAAACATCTCCTATCCTAATTCTGAAATCTGAGATCTGTAATTTGCCATTCGGAGCACCAGCGAGGATTAACCTCCGCTCACCGGCGGAATGAAAACCACTTCGTCTTGATCTTTCAGCACATGATCTAGACTCACGTAATTCTGATTGACCGCGTAAAGCAGACGAATGCCGGCCACGTCGAGCTTGGCATGATCTTTCTGCAACTCGCGCCACAGATCGGCCACAGTGCTGCCGTCTACCAGCTCCTTGGTCACCGCGGCGGTTCCCGCGCGCTCTCTCAGGATCGCAAAAAATTTAACGCGAACCTTCATTGGCCTTGGAGCTGCGAAACCATGTGGCGGATTTCCGGCAAGATCAGCTTTTCCATCGCCAGCGTGACCGCGCCCTTCGAACCGGGCAGCGAGATCAGCACCTTGCCGCGCGCCGTGCCGGCCGCGGCCCGGCTCATGATCGCCGCAGAGCCGATATCCAGGTAACTCAAATAACGAAAGACTTCGCCGAAGCCGTCGAGTTTTTTCTCCAGGAAGCGCTCAACGACTTCGTAAGTGCCGTCTCGCGGAGAAATACCGGTGCCCCCGTTCACGATCACCGCATCGACTTCGATTTGACCGAGAGCGTGATCGATCAATGCCTTGATGTCGTCGGGTTCGTCCTTGACGATCCGATAGCCAGTGGTGTGGTGTCCCGCGTCGGCTAAAAATTTTTTGATCGTCTGGCCGCTGGTATCGCTGGTCTCGTCTCGGGTATCGCTCACTGTGATCACGAAGCAGCGGATGCTTTTCTTGCCCTTTTCTTTATGCTCGTGCACCGACATTTTGCTAAAACTCCCAACAGATGACGCAGCAAATCATAGCAACACCTACCGTGAATTCAACGACCGGTCAAATCTCGACCGGGCCCGGCAGCTGGCAGTTGCGACGGCCGTTTCCGGCACATATGATAGTTGATAAATGAAACAACCGTTTTCGCTCTACATCCATATTCCTTACTGCCTCAGCAAGTGCCCTTATTGCGATTTCAATTCCCATGTCGTCGCGGAAATTCCCGAGAACAATTATACCGACGCGCTGCTGCGCGAACTGGAATTCTACGGCGCAGAGGCAAATTGGCGCGGTCGCCTCGTGCAGAGCATCTTTTTCGGCGGCGGCACGCCCTCCACGTTCAAGCCCAGCAGTATCGGCAAGCTGCTCGCCTGGGTTGCCGCGACCTTTCCGATTGACGCCGACTGCGAAATCACACTGGAAGCGAATCCTGGCACCGTTGATGCGGCATTCTTCGCAGGCTATCGCGACGCTGGCGTCAATCGGATTAGCGTCGGCGTGCAATCATTCCAACCGAAGTTGCTGAAATTCTTGGGGCGCATTCATGATGCCGACGAAGCCAAGCGGGCGCTCGACGTCGTAAAGCAAGCCGGTTTCGACAATTTCAGTTTCGATCTGATTTACGCCAATCCGGGGCAGACTTTCAATGAATTGGAGCGCGACCTCGACACAGCACTAGAATTCCAGCCGCCCCATTTGTCAGCCTATAATCTAACCTTCGAAGAAGGCACGCCGTTTCATCACGAATACCGCGCGGGGAAAATGAAGAGTTTGAGCGAAGACGAAGAGATCGCCATGGCCGAATTGATCGAAACGAAACTCAACGGCGCCGGCTTTAAACGTTACGAAATCTCTAACTATGCTCGCCCGTTTTTTCACTCCCGTCACAACGTCAACTACTGGCGCGGCGGCGATTATCTCGGCCTCGGCGCCGGCGCCCATAGCTACAAAAGATCCCTCGACGGCGTGACTGGCGAGCGGTGGAGCAATGAGAGAAATCCCGGTCGCTACATGGCTCAGGTTATCGAATCGTGCCACGCAGTCGTCGAACGGGAAGACATAGATTTTCAGAAATCTGCTGGCGAGTTCATGTTTCTTGGTTTGAGAATGACGGCAGGAATCTCCACCCAAGTGTTCCAATCGAGATTCGGCAAATCGCCGGTGGAATTCTACCCGCGGATTCGAACCTGGATCGATAGCAAGTTACTGGAAGAAAAAGATAACCACCTCCGGCTAACGGCAAAAGGTCTGATGTTAGCCAACTCTATTTTCGTCGAGTTCATGTAATGTCACGGTAAGTTTAGTCTGAGAGGAAAGAATCGCAATGCTCTCAAACCATGATTTAAATACAATTCGCATCGACCATATCGGCAGCCTGGTTCGTCCGACAAGGCTCAGGGATTGCTTCGCGGGCTACGATCGCGGGCAAGTCTCGCGCGAGGAACTGACGGAGGCGCAAAACGACGCGATTCGCGATGTTATCCGGAAACAGGAAGCCCATGGTTTTCCTGTGGTCACTGATGGCGAATTTCGCCGCCATAGTTTTCAGGAAAGTTTTTCCGAGTGCGTCACCGGCTTCGACGTGCCGAAAAATATTTCACTCTACTATGAGAATCGCAATGTAAACGAAACCCCGCTCGAGCGCGCCGAGCAAAACTTCGACGAAGCCGGCCCGGCGATCGTCACTCGGAGAGGCGCCGTGGAACGGCTTCGGCTCATCCGCAATCTGCCGCTGGAAGAATTCCGCTACGCCCAGAGCGTTGCGAAAGTTGAAGCCAAACTCACACTGCTTAGCCCAGACCGAATCGCCCAACGCTTCAAATGGGAAGCGTCATTGATCGTCTACAGAAATCTCGACGACTTTGTCGAGCACGTGGTCAACATCGAACGGCAAATTATCGCCGAATTAGTCAAATTTGGCTGCAAGTACATCCAAATCGACGCGCCGGGCTATACTGCCTATGTCGATAAAGTTTCACTCGATCGCATGCGTTCGCGCGGCGAAGATCCCGAAAGGAATTTTCAGCGCTCAATCGACGCCGATAACGCACTGATAGCGAGCTTTCCCGGTGTGACTTTCGGAATTCATATCTGCCGCGGCAACGCAAGAACCATCGACCCCAAGACCGGGAAGCTCGTTCCCCAATGGCACCGTGAAGGCTCCTACGATGCCATTGCTGAAAAACTTTTCAATACGTTAAAGCATCAGCGTATGTTGCTAGAATACGACAGCG
>Ga0126377_10000686_pt1 | contig 21007 bp, 15 predicted proteins | sample PanSoiMetPlot_22_FD_92647 | JGI IMG/M metagenome (GOLD analysis project Ga0126377, IMG submission 92647) | Tropical forest soil microbial communities from Panama - MetaG Plot_22 | ecosystem: Environmental > Terrestrial > Soil > Tropical forest > Bulk soil | place: Panama | collected 2016-02-17 | reverse complement strand
GACTACCTCCCGCTCGTGCTGACACGATGGGAAGGGGTCGAGCTGATGAACTACTCGCCCTTCATCTACGCGTTCGAGGCGACGAACATCGCGATCACCGGACCCGGCACGCTCGATGGACAGGCCAGTCCGGATCGATGGTGGAACTGGCGCGGCGCCGGCGCGGCGCGCGGCGCGGCCCAGAGTCAGCTGCCTGGTCGAACTCGACTCATCGAGATGCAGGCGCGAGGCGTGCCGGTGGCCGAACGGGTCTTTGGCGAAGGCTACTTCCTGCGCCCCAATTTCATCCAGCCGTACCGCAGCCGCAACGTCCTCATCGACGGTGTGACGATCGTCAACTCGCCGATGTGGGAACTGCATCCTGTGCTCTGTCAGAGCGTCACCATCCGGAACGTGACGATCAACAGTCATGGTCCCAATAACGACGGCTGCGATCCGGAGTCGTGCCGCGATGTGCTCATCGAGCGCTGCTCGTTCGACACCGGCGACGACTGCATCGCGCTCAAATCGGGGCGCAACGACGATGGACGACGACTCCACACGCCGGTCGAGAACATCGTCATTCGCGATTGCACGATGAAGGATGGCCACGGTGGGGTTGTCATCGGGAGCGAGATCTCGGGCGGTGCGCGAAACATATTTGCGGAGCGGTGCCAGATGGACAGCCCCAGGCTCGATCGTGTGCTCCGGCTGAAGACGAACTCGGTCCGCGGCGGCGTGATCGAACACGTCTACATGCGAGATGTCACCGTCGGACAGGTAGCCGAAGCCGTCGTGACCATCGATTTCTTCTACGAAGAAGGCGATGCTGGGAAGTATCCTCCCACGGTTCGCAACATCGACGTGCGCAACGTCACGAGCAAGAAAAGCCAGTACGCCTTTCTCCTTCGCGGGTACCCACACGCACCGATCACGGGCGTCCGTGTCGTGGACTGCCGTTTCGACGGGGTGGAGAAGGCCGACGTACTCGAATCGGTAAAGGATCTGGATCTCACGAACGTCTCGATCAACGGGCGGTTGACCACGACCCGGATCACGCGGTGATGCGCGACGCATCCGCAGACTCTGGTGCCACTGGGTGCATGCCGCGCTTGCGTTGGCCACGCTAAAGTGGCTATACCAATATCGCTCGTCGGGCCGTAAGCGCTGGAGGAAACGGGTCGATGCACAAACGAGGTATGTCTCCATACGCCGTCGTGCTCGCGCTGCTGTTGGCGGTCACCCTGGAGGGGCAGGCGCCTGCGCCGCCGCAAGGCCAGGGCCGAAGCGATCCCTCGTTCACGCAGCCGTCGCTGCCGCCGGGCATCGACTACACGGTGCCGACCGAGGCGGAGATCACCCGCGCGCTCGGCCGCATTCGCGACTACTTCGTGCGATCGACACCCTATCGCGTGATCGACACCGCCACCGGCAAGCCGCTCGCTGATCTCAAGACGCTGACACGGACTGCGGGCATCGACCTCAGGCCGGGTGAGTTCAACGATTGGACCTACTCGATGGGGGTCGTGCTCGCCGGCATGCTGCACGCGTCCGACGTCACCGGCGACCGGTCGTTCGAAGAGTACACGCGTAAGAACTTTGCCTTCATCTTCGACCATCTCGACTTCTTCCGCCGTCAGGCGGCTCAATTCGGTCCACAGGCGTACGGATACCGGCGCCTGCTGGACATGCACGAACTGGATGACTGTGGCGCCATCGGAGCCGCGCTCATCAAGGCGAACGCACGATGGAAGGATCCGCGCTATCGGCCGGTCATCGATCTCGTCGCTGATTTCGTGTCGCACAAGATGCAGCGCATGCCCGATGGCACGTTGGCCCGCCCGCGCCCGTACCCGGTGTCGATGTGGGCCGACGACATGTACATGAGCATTCCGTTTCTCGCACAGATGGGAGTGCTGACCGGCGACAGGGCGTACTTCGACGATGCGGCCAACCAAGTGGTGCAGTACGCGGCGCGCCTGATGAACCCGACGACCGGGCTCTTCGACCACACATGGTTCGCGCACGAACAGGTCGACCCGAAGTTCTATTGGGGACGCGGCAATGGATGGGCGCTGATGGCGACGGCCGAACTCCTGTCGGTCATGCCCGACGATCACCCCCGGCGTCAGCAGGTACTCGACATCTTCCGGCGCGGCGCGCAAGGAGCGGCGGCCGTGCAAGGCGGCAGCGGGTTCTGGCATCAGCTGCTCGATCGGACGGACAGCTACCTCGAGTCGTCGGCGACGGCGATGTTCACGTTCGCCATCGCGCGAGGCGTGAACCGTGGGTGGCTGCAACCCCTCTATGGCCCTGTCGCCCAGGCCGGGTGGCGTGCCCTCGAGACGCGCATCAGGCCGGACGGGACGATCGAGGGCACCGTGGTCGGAACCACGGCTGCGTACGACGCCGTCTACTACTACAACCGGCCCACCGATCCGCAGGCAATGCAAGGTTTCGGCGCGGCGCTCATGGCGGGCGCTGAAGTCCTGGCGATGATTCGCAACTTCGAGATTCAGAAAACGCTCAATACCTTCCACTACCGGCCGAAGAAAGGCTGATGTCGATGCGAGCATCCGTCGTGCTGCTGATCGCGGCCTTCATGGCGCAGACCGCGCCTGCGCGACGCGGTGTGGTCACGGTGATCAATTCCACGGCCGACGTGCGCCCATCGGAGACGGTCACAATCCCGGCTGCCGATCTGCAACGAGTGCTTGGTGTGCAGGACGTTCGCCTCGTGCACGTACGCGATGAGGGCGGCGCCGATCTGCTCACCCAACCGGTCGACCTCAATGACGACGGCACGTTCGATGAGGTGATTTTCCAGACCGACTTGAACCCGGCACAGAGCAAGCGATTCGAGCTGGCCGCCGGGGATCGGCGCATCCCGAAGAAAGACGAGTTCCGCGCCTACGGTCGATTCGTGCGTGAGCGCCGCGACGACTTCGCCTGGGAAAACGACCTCGTGGCGCATCGCATGTACGGGACCGCGCTCGAGACGTGGGCGCAGGAACCGCTCACGAGCAGCGGTCTCGATGTGTGGGTCAAGCGCACGCCCCGCCTCATCGTCAACGAGTGGTACCTGGTCGACGACTACCATCGCAATACCGGGGACGGCGCCGATCTGTACTCGGTCGGCCGCACACGAGGATGCGGGGGCAGCGGCGTCTGGGCCGGCGGCGCGCTGCACAACTCGATCAATTTCCGGAACACGAGATCGCTTGCCAATGGCCCAATCCGTGTGATGTTCGAATTGATGTACGAGCCGTGGGACACGGGCGCCGGCACCGTGCGGGAGGTCAAACGCATCACGCTCGACGCGGGTCATCGTCTCAACCGGATCGAAATCAGCTACCAGCCTGCGCCAGCAGCCGGTGCGACGTTGGGTCTCGGCATCAAGATCAATCCCCGCTCGGTCTCGCACGTGAATCCGGCGCTCGGGATCCTCCGCGCGTGGGAGCCGCTGCAGCAGGAAGGCAACCTCGGATGTGCGGTCATCGCCACGCCTGGCACCTTCATGGACACTCGCAACGCCGATGGGAATTACCTGCTGATCGCCTTGCTGCCGTCGCAGGGACCGGCGGTCTACTACGCCGGCTCGGCGTGGGATCGCGGCGGCGACATCACGACTCCCGAGGCGTGGGACGCCTACCTCGCGCGCGAAGCGCGACGCATCAAAGCGCCGGTCCGCGTGCGTGTGGAATGATGGCGCACCCCTTCGGGCGGGTAAGGCCGTCGCTTTCGCGACCGTAGGGCCGTCGCTTTTGCGACGGTAGGGCCGTCGCTTTCGCGACGGGGTTAGGCCCCCACTGCTCGCGATAGCGAGCCGCCCCACTTGCCCCACCAGCCCCACTTGCCCCACCGCCCCCACCGGCCCCACCGGCTCCGAAGGAGTCGGCCCAATAAGTTCGTTGTCCTGTTGACACTCAAAGGATCAAAGTGGTATTACCTCTTGCGCTTTGAGGGCGGGAGAGTCGTCCAGTTGTGCAGGAGGCCGAAGATGAGTGCACGTCACGCGTGCGGCGCTCTGGTGATGACGATCGTGCTGGGCACGGGGGCGATCGCCGGTGCGCAGGACTTCCGGGGAACCATCGAGGGCACGGTGACCGATTCGACCGGTGGCGTGCTCCCTGGCGTGACGGTGACCGTCACGAACACAGCCACGTCTGTCGAGCAGCACGTGGTGACGGACGAAGCCGGACGCTATCGCGTTCTGTACTTGAATCCAGGTAGTTACACGGTCGCTGCCGAGATCTCCGGCTTCAAGCGGTTCGTGCGCCTCGACAACGAGGTGCGCGTGGCGGAGGTCACCCGTGTGGATGTGACGCTCGCCACCGGAGGCGTCACTGAGACGGTGTCGGTGACGGCGGAACGATCGCTACTCAACACGAGCTCCGGTGTCAGCGGCACGACGGTCGAGAGCAAGCAGATCGCCGAGCTGCCGCTCGGCGATGGTACCGCGTACATGCTGACGCGTCTCGCGCCGGGAATCATGGACACCTCCGACCTGCACTTTGCCAGGCCTGCCGACAACGGCAACCTCGCCGGCATCGTCGCCAACGGCACACAAGGCGGGAACGAGTTCACGATCGACGGGTCGCCCAACATGTCGAACGCGCGAGGCGTCGGGTTTTCCCCTCCCTCCGACGCGATCTCGCAGTTCAAGGTGCAGACCAGCGCCTTCGACGCGCAGACCGGTCACACCGCCGGCGCGCTCGTGAACCTCGCCGTCAAGAGCGGCACCAACGACGTGCATCTCGCGTCGAGCTACTTCAATCGGAGCGATGCGCGGGCGGCGACACCGCTACTGACCGAGCGGAACAACGGGACCAAGCCGACGCGCGAGTACAACCGCTACACCGCGACCCTCAGCGGGCCGGTGCTGCGGAATCGGACGTTCTTCATGGGCTCGTTCGAACATCTTCGCGACGTGCAGCCCGAGCCGGTGACCTACACGGTGCCGACCGAGCTCATGCGCCAGGGCGATTTCAGCGAATTCAGCACGCTCATCTACGACCCGTCCACCATTTCGGGCGGCGTCCGTTCGCCGTTCGCCAACAACCAGATTCCAACCAATCGCATCGATCGCGTCGCGGCCGCGTACGCGGCGCTGTACCCGCTGCCGAATCGTCCAGGGACCAACGCGAACTACTTCACGAATCAGCTGCGTCCCTACGACTACAACGCCGGGATGGGACGCATCGATCACAATTTCAGCAGCGCGAATCGAGTGTTCGGGACGGTGTACTGGAACAAGCGCCAGGAGGATCGGTACAACTGGGCCCAGGACGCCGCGAACGCGACCGACGGCGGCGTCATCAACAATTTCGCGGTCACCAAAGGCTTCGACTACCGCAGCAACACCGGGGTCACGACCGGCTACACCTCGGTGCTCAGCTCGACGACGCTGCTCGATGTACGAGGGAGCTGGTCCCGGTTCGGCGAGTACCGCGACCCGTCGCAGACCTTCGATCCGTCGTCGCTCGGATTCGCACCGTCGGCGCTGCGCGCGATTGGCGACTTCAAGTATCTGCCGCTGATGACGTTCGGCTCGTTCAGCACGACCAACGAGAGCTCCACGATCGCATCGCTCGGTTCGCGTCGGTCGGATTGGGGAGACGGGTTCAATCGTCCGCTCGATGTCCTGTCGTTCGCGCCCACCCTCACGCGCGTCTGGGGTGCCCACACCCCGCGCGTTGGCTACGATTTCCGCTACGAGCGATGGACGATCACCAACAGCGGGTTTCCCGGGGGCCGTTATCAGTTCAACGGCGCGTACACGCGACTGAACAACTCGGCTCCGACCAACGATCGGGCGCAATCCTGGGCGCAGTTCCTGCTCGGATTGCCGACGGCTACCACCGGTGCGGTGGCCACGCCTAGCACGCAGTCGAGTCAATTCGAGATCGCATCGCCAGGCGAGTGGACGCAGATGATGCACCACGTGTTCGTCCAGGACGACTGGCGCCTCTCGTCCCGGCTGACTGCGAATCTGGGCCTGCGTCTCGAGATCAACTCGGGCATGAGCGAAATTCAGAATCGCAACCTGTCCGGGTTCGACACGACGACGCCGAATCCGATCGAAGCGCAGGCGCTTGCGGCGTATGCGCTCAACCCGATTCCGGAGCTCCCGGTCTCGGCGTTTCACGTGCGCGGCGGCCTGCTCTTCGCCGATGGTCCAGTCAACGAGACGAAGACCAAACTTCTGCCGCGCGCGGCGACCGCGTACATGATCAACGACCGGACCGTGCTGCGCGGGGGCGTCGGGCTCTTCTCCTACGACTACTTCTTCGAGAACATCAATCAGACCGGCTTTTCACAGGCGACGCCGGTCCTCACGACCAACGACAACGGACTCACGTTCACGGGAGTCACGCTCAGCAACCCGCTCCCGAGCGGCGAGCTGATCCAGCCACAAGGTGCGGCCCCGGGACTGCGGAGCTCGCTCGGGCAGAACCTGGGCACGCTCTATCAGCCCGATCGCGTGACGCCGTACTACACGCGGTGGGAGGCGAGCCTGCAGCGCGATCTGGGCAATGGCATGGTCGCCGCATTCATCTACACAGGATCCGTCGGTCGCGATTTGCCCGTGACGCGTGCGGTCAACAACCTGCCGATACAGTTCCTCTCGACGTCGCGTTCCCGCGATGCGGCTCTCGAGACGAGCCTCTCAGCCCAGGTTCCAAACCCGATGGCAGGCCTGCTGCCTGGCAGCACCATCAACGGCGCGACCGTCGCGCGCAATCAGCTGTTGCGGCCCTTTCCGCAGTTCGGGACGATCTCGGTCGAGGAGTACTCGGGCTCGGATCGCTACCAGGCGGCAACGGTGCAGATCGAAAAGCGCTTCCGGGGTGTGAACTCGTTGACGGCCGAGTACACGCGCTCGTCCCTTCACGACACACTGAACTTCCTCAACCCGCAGGACGGGCAGCTCGAGGATCGGGTGTCGCCCAACGACCGGCCGCACCGGTTCTCGGCGGGAGGGACGTGGCGGCTCCCCTTCGGGCGTGAGCAGAAATGGGGAAGCGGCTGGAACGACGCGATCGACGCAGTGGCCGGCGGCTGGCAGGTGAGTGCCACATATCAGTACCAGAATGGCGCTCCGCTGGTGTTCAACAACAGCCTGTACATCGACCCGTCGTGCGACGTGAAGTCGTTGACATCCAATATCGGCGAGAAGGTGGCAGGGGGCATCGCCGGTCTCGATGTCCCGGGTTGGGATGTCTCGTGCTTCTACTTCCACGACGCGGCCGTGCAAACCAACGGCGTCGACGACCCGTCAAAGCAGCGAGCCGACACGAGAATCCAGATGGGCAACAACGTGCGGTATTCGCCGTCGACGTTCGATCACATCCGCACCGATGACGTGCATCTGCTGGATCTGGGCATCTCGAAGAACTTCTCGCTGCCGAGAGCGATGACGTTTCAGCTGCGGATCGAGATCATCAACGCCTTGAACTACACCGTGCTGTGGAACCCGAATCTCGATCCGCGGCAGTCGAATTTCGGGATCATCAATCAGGATCGCAACAATCCGCGCGATATCCAGATTGGAGCACGGTTCACGTTCTAGCAGGCTGTCAGCGACGGAGGCCCCACCACCTGTGAGGTGCCTCCCTCGCCGGCGGGGAGACCGAGTAAGGGATAATTGGCTAGACCAATGCGGAGCACCGCCGTCCGTCGTAAGGAAGAGCGCGCGATCGAAGGGAGCACCGAGCAGGTGGTCGCGCATGTCCGCCAGTTGATCGAACAGGGCGCGTTGCGGCCCGGCGATCGTCTGCCGGCGGAACGTGATCTGGCTGCGCATGTGGGCGTCAGTCGTCCGACGGTTCGTGCCGGTCTCCGAGCCCTGGCGGCGATCGGCGTCGTGCAATCGCGGCATGGGTCCGGCACGTACATTCCGGATGGTCCGCCGTCGCTTGGCACCGATGCGTTGAGCTTTCTGGCGGCGCTGCATGGCTTCACCCGCGACGAGATGTACGAAGCACGCCGCATTCTCGAAGTGGGTGCTGCCGGTCTCGCTGCCGAACGGGCGACACCAGACCAGATCGCAACGCTGGCCGAGGAGGTCGCGAGCCTGTTTGCGTCGATGGCCGATCCGCAGGTATTCCTGGTGCACGACATCAACTTTCATCGTGCGGTGGCGGCGGCATCGGGCAATCCAATCGTTGCGTCGCTGGTCGAGATGGTCTCGGCGCTCTATTACGAACGCCGGCGCGATACCGCGGCACGCGCCAGCGACCGCGATATGCGCGACGCCGCCGAGATGCATCGACGGATCTATCAAGCCATTCGCGCGCGTGATGCCGACGAGGCCCGTCGCGCGATGCACACCCACCTGATGCAGGCGAGCGCGCATCAGGCCAAGGAGCCGGAAGGACCTGAGGCGGCGGTCAAGGTGTCCGCGGTCAAGGGCCGGCGGGCGAAGCACTAGCCTCGCGAATGAACGTCTTCGACCTCTCCGGCCGATCGGCCATCGTGGTTGGCGGGACGAGCGGCATCGGCCGGACGCTCGCGCTCGGGTTGGCCGATGCGGGCGCGGATGTCGTCGCCACCGGTCGTCGGGCGAATCTGGTCGAGGAGGTCGCTGCGCAGATCGAGGCGCGCGGGCGCCGCAGCCTGCGGGTCGCTGCGGATGTGAGTGATCGACAGGCGCTCGAACGGCTGCGCGACCGTTGCCTCGAGACGTTTGGACGCCTCGACATCCTGGTATGTGCGGCCGGTATCACCAAGCGCGTGCCGACACTCGACATGACCGAGACCGATTGGACGAACATCCTCGAGACGAACCTGACGGGTACGTTGAGGTGCTGCCAGGTGTTCGGGCGCGAGATGGTCAGGCGCGGGTCGGGCCGTGTGATCACCATCGCCTCGCTCACCTCGATGCTCGGGATGTTCGAGGTTGCCGCATACGCCGCGAGCAAGTCCGCCGTCGCGGGGCTGACGCGATCGCTGGCGGTGGAATGGGCGCCGTCGGGTGTGACCGTGAACGCGATTCTGCCCGGCGTCTTCAAGACCGATCTCAATCGCGCGTTGCTCGAGTCGCCGCGCGGGCAGGAGTTCCTGATGCGGACGCCGATGCGCCGGTTCGGACGGGTCGATGAGCTCGTCGGCGCGGCGGTGTTCTTGGCGTCGGATGCGGCGTCGTTCGTGACCGGACACCTCCTTGCGGTCGACGGTGGCTTCCTGGCGAGCGGGGTCAATCAATGAAGGCGGCGCTGGTCATCAGCGCGCGCGACAACGTCGCGACTGCGCTTCAAGAGCTGCGGCCGGGTCAGCGCATCGAGGCCAACGGATCCACGGTCATTGTGGCCGAGCCGATCGCCCGCGGCCACAAGATCGCGCTGCGACCGATCGCTGCCGGAGATCCTGTGATCAAGTACGGCAGTGCCATCGGCACCGCCAGTGTGCCGATCGCGGCGGGCGCGCACGTGCACACGCACAATGTGGCCAGCACCCGCGGACGCGGTGATCTGGACGTATCTGTCTCCGGTTCGCAGGCCAGACTTGCCGAACCTCCCGACGATCCGCCCGCTCGCAACGGTTCGGAGCTCGGGGCGCCCGCCACACGAACCCCGGCGACATCGGAGTCGTCTTGAGTACGCGTCCACAGTTCCTCGGCTTCCGTCGCCATGACGGCCGCGTCGGCACGCGCAATCACGTGCTCGTCGTGCCGACTGTCATTTGCGCGTCGGTCGTCGCCGAGCGTGTAGCGGCTGCGGCGCCGCCTCTGGGCGTGGCGCTCCCGCATCTGGCCGGGTGCGGTCAGTTGGGACCCGACATGCGCGTGACGCATGAAACGCTGGCGGCCTATTGTGCCCACCCCAACGTCGGGGCGGTCGTCGTGATCGCGCTCGGGTGCGAACAGGTCATGGCACAGGCGCTGGCCGACGTCGCGCGGCGGCATCACAAGCCGGTTGAGATCGTGGGGATCCAGGCGGAGGGCGGCACGCTGCAGGCCACCGACAAAGGGATTCGAACCGCCCAGGCGTTTGCCGGGATGCTCGCCGGCGACGAGCGAAAGTGGTGCGATGTGTCCGAGCTGATTCTGTCGCTCAAGTGCGGAGGCTCGGACTACACCTCGGGCCTCGCGTCGAATCCGACGCTCGGCCGCGTCACCGATCGACTCGTCGATCTTGGAGGCAGCGCGGTGCTCGGCGAGATCGCCGAGATCATGGGGGCCGAGCATGTGCTCGCGTCGCGCGCAACCGACCCGGCGACGGCCACGCAGCTGTTGCAGGTGATCACGCGCGTCGAGACCGAGGCCCGTGCGCTCGGGCTCGACATTCGCGGCACCCAGCCCTCGCCCGGCAACATTCGAGGTGGTCTGACCACCATCGAAGAGAAGTCGCTCGGCGCGACTCACAAGGGGGGCGAACGTGCGCCGCTGCAGGACGTGATTGCATATGCAGCGCCGATCCGACGCAAGGGGCTCAACGTGATGGACACGCCGGGTCTCGACGTCGAGTCGGTCACCGGTATGGTTGGAGGCGGCGCGCAGGTCGTGGTCTTCACGACCGGCCTGGGCACCCCGACGGGAAATCCAGTTGCCCCGGTGATCAAGATCACGGGCAACAGCCGCACGGCGAGACAGATGGCCGACAACATCGATCTCGATGTCAGCGGCATCATCGACGATACCGATACGCTCGAGAGTGCCGCCGCACGTCTCTTCGATGAAGTGCTCGAGGTGGCGAGCGGGCGGCAGACGGCAGCGGAGCGGCTTGGCCACCGCGAGTTCGCGATTCACCGACGCAACCCCACGATCTGAACGCGCCGAGGTGTGTGATGCTCCAGGCTTCCACGCGGGTCCAGGGCGCTGACGCCGATACGAGGCCGCTGGCGGCGGTCGGGTATCGGCGATGGACCATCTGCGCGCTGCTGTTCTTCGCAGCCACCATCAACTACGTCGATCGTCAGGTGATCGGCCTGCTGAAGCCCACACTGCAGGCCCAGTTCGGCTGGAGCGAGATCGACTACGCCGACATCCTGTTCGCGTTTCAATTGGCCTACGCCGTCGGCCTGCTGATGGCTGGACGACTGATGGATCGCCTCGGCGCCCGCACCGGCTTCGCACTGGCGATTGTCGTCTGGAGTCTGGCCGCAATGGCGCACGCCGAGGCGGAGGCAATCGGTCGCATGGCAGCTCCGGTGCTGGCGATCGCCGGTCTTGCGTACACCGCATCGGTCGCAGGGTTCATCGTCGCGCGCTTTGCCCTCGGCCTCGGCGAGGCGGGTAATTTTCCTGCGGCGATCAAAGTCGTCGCCGAGTGGTTCCCGAAGCGCGAGCGCGCGCTCGCAACCGGGCTCTTCAATTCAGGTACGAACGTCGGTGCGATTGTCACGCCGCTCGTCGTTCCATGGATCACGATCGCGTTTGGCTGGTACTGGGCGTTTGTCGCCACTGGCGCCCTCGGGTTTTTCTGGCTCGTGTGGTGGTGGGTCGGATATCGATCGCCCGATAGCCATCCACGGTTATCACCCGGCGAACTGGCCTACATTCGAAGCGATCCTGCCGAGCCAGCGGTGCGCGTTCCATGGCGCGTGCTGCTCCGGCATCGCGAGATGTGGGCGTTTGCGATTGGAAAGTTCCTGACCGATCCGATCTGGTGGTTGTATCTGTTCTGGGTTCCGGACTTTCTCAACCGCAACCACGGCCTCGATTTGCAGAGCGTCGGTCCACCGCTGGTGATGATTTACCTCATGGCCGACGTCGGGAGCATCGGCGGCGGATGGCTGTCGTCGTCGCTGATGAAGCGTGGAGTGACGCTCAACCGCGCGCGCAAGATCGCGATGCTGACCTGCGCGCTGGCCGTGCTGCCGATCGCCTTTGCTGCAGGTGCTCGCGAGCTGTGGCTGGCGGTCGCGATCGTCAGCCTCGCGGCCGCCGCGCATCAGGGGTGGTCGGCAAATCTGTTCACGCTCGCCTCGGATACGTTTCCCAGACATGCCGTCGGATCGGTCGTCGGTCTTGGCGGGATGGCGGGAGCGGTTGGCGGCATGCTGATCGCGAAGCTCACCGGATACATCCTGCAGGCGACGGGAAGCTATCTGCCAGTGTTTCTGATCGCCGCGTCCGCGTATCTCGTTGCGCTTGGCGCGATCCACGTCCTCGCCCCGAAGTTGACACCTGTCACTTTGGACGTCTGACGCGCACCGACAGCGTTACCGGGATCGCACCGACATGCATCCAGGGATCGCACCGACAATCGTCAGAGAGATCGCACCGACATGCGTCAGTGAGGGCTCGCACCGACCGAGCTCGCCACCTCACTCCGTCTTCGGTGTGTCATCAGCGCTGACGAGGACCGCGCCAGTCGACATCGGCTGAACCACACGCCGATAGATCGACAGATACCCGCTCGACTTCGATAAAGCCGGCTCGCCACGACGGGCGCGGCGCGCATCGAGTTCCGCTCGCGCGACGTCGAGATCCAGAGTACGCGCGTCGACGTCGATCGTGATGCGATCGCCGTTCTCGACGAGCGACAGCGGACCGCCGGCGGCGGATTCTGGCGAGACTTCCGCAACCGTCATGCCTTTGTTGCACAGCCCCGAGAGCTGGCCATCGGACACGAACGCGACGTCGTTCTCGAGGCCGGCAGCGTAGATCGCGAAGACGACTCTCGACGCCGACCCCGCCATCGCGGGGCCGCCCTTTGGTCCGCAGCCGCGCAGCACGAGCGCACCGCCTGGCTTCAGCGCTCCCTGCTGCACGCCCGCAATCGCCGCGGGCACATCGTCGTAGACGAGTGCGGTGCCGCTGAAGCGCAGCGGGTGCCCGGGCTCACGAATTCCGGGCTTGATGATGGCGCTTTCTGGGGCAAGAGAGCCGCGCAGCACGACGATCGATGCGTTGCGGGCGAACGGACGGCTCAGCGGACGAATGACGTCCCGGTTCGCATTCGTTGCGTTTGCGATGTTCTCGCCAAGTGTTCGTCCGGTTACCGTGAGCGCGTCGCGATCGAGCAGCGGTGAGAGCTCTTTCAACAAAGCGTGAGCGCCGCCTGCCGCCTCGAACGCATCGATCGTGTCGTTGCCATTCGGCGCGACGGCGGCCAGCACGGGAACCTGCTCGCCGAGCTCGTTGAAGAGCGCAAAGACATCAACATCGACGCCGCTCTCGACGGCGGTCGCCTGAAGATGCTTGATGCAGTTGATCGATCCGCTGACCGCCAGCACCGACGCAGCGGCGTTTCGAAAGGCGCCCGGCGTGAGGATGCGCCGCGGCGTCAGGTCGTTCCACACCATGTCGACGATGCGGCGACCCGACTGGCGCGCGATGTCGAACATCTTCTCGCTGTTGGCGAGCACGGGCGCGGCGCCGGGCAGCGTCATGCCGAGCGCTTCGCAGACGATGTGCATCGAGTTGGCGGTGCCCATGCCCGCGCAGACACCAGGTCCGGTGATGGCATGATCGCACATGCCGCCGAGCGTCTCCTTCGACAGCTTGCCGAACATCGCCTGGACCGATCCGATGAACACCTCTTCGATGTCGACGTGCTTCCCCTCGTAGTGACCGCTCGGTTGATAGCCGCAGATGACGAGGATCGTCGGGATGTTGAAGCGCCCTGCTGCCATCAGGTGCGCCGGCGGTGTTTTGTCGCACGACGAGAGGCAGATCATGCCGTCGAGCTGAGCGCCCTCGATCGCGATCTCCATGTCGTTGACGATGAGATCGCGGCTGGCGAGCATGTAGCCACCGCCCGCACCGGCACTGATGATGAAATCACTTGGCGCTGCGGTGCGTATTTCAAAGGGGAGACCGCCGGCCTCGCGAACCGCGTCCTTGACGACTCTGGCGATGCCGTCGAGATGGCTGAAGCAGATCGCCAGCTCCGACGAGCTGTTGACGACCGCGATCTTCGGTTTCAGCATGTCGTCGGCGGTCAGACCAAGCGCCCGCCATTGCGCGCGACGGACTGCCTCGCGAGGGGAGCCTGGTTCGAAGTTGCTGCGCAGGGTTCTCTTCATGGATGCAGGGTATGACAGTGTAGGCCGGGCCTGCTGTTTAGGCCCTGCGTGTCGGTAATATTGAATAATGCCGCTCAGCGTGAACCTCACAGACTCGGAACAACGCATGCTCGACGGCCGCGAGGGCAAAGCGCGGCAGAAGGCGATGGCGCTGCTCGTGCGCTATGCGACTGCGCTGGGCGCCGAGCGTTTCGTCGAGACACGCAACGTGGCGGGTGTACCCGGATCGGCTAATCCGTTCCTGCAGAACTACTACAAGGACAAGAACGCCGACGGCCGCGATGCGATCTTCTCCTACTTCGATCTCGATGCCGACGAGCTCGTCGACGTGCCGAATGCGGTCGTGCCGACCTATCACCTGCAGGGTGGAGCCGATCCGACGGCCTGGCAGACGCTCGGTGTCAGAGTCGAAGTCTTTCGCAATCACGAGGCGCGCGAGGCCTTCGCCGCCCAGCACGACGTCGGCATTCTCAAGACGTGCACGCCCTATCTGGCGGGAAACGTTCCCGCCAGAGGCGAGCACCTCGCGTGGATGGAATCGTCAGCCGTCATCTACGCCAACTCGGTCATCGGCGCGCGGACCAACACCGAAGGCCGCGAGAGCACGAGTGCGGCGATGTTGACCGGAAGGATTCCCGACTGGGGACTTCATCAAACGGAGCACCGGTACGGTACTCACCACATCGAGGTCGACCTCGACGTCGAGTCGGTCATGGACTGGGGCATGCTCGGGTATTTCGTCGGCGATGCGGTGCAGGAGCGCATTCCAGTACTGAGCGGCCGCTACCATGCGCCCGACATCGTGCGGCTCAAGCACTTCGGCGCGGCCGCCTCGAGCTCCGGCGGCGTCGAGATGTATCACATCGTCGGCGTTACGCCAGAGGCCGAGACGATCGCGATGGCATTCGGGCCGCGTCAGCCGAGTGAGCGGATCAGGTACGGCCGCCACGAGCAGCGTCGCGTGTACGATCAGCTCAATGCCAATGCAAGTGATCCCGCGGTCGACTACGTGATGCTTGGCTGTCCGCACGCAGCGCTCGAGCAGCTCCAGGAGGCCGCGCGTCTGCTCGACGGCAGGAAAGTGAACGGCAATTGTCAGCTGTGGATCTTCACCTCCCGTGCGGTGAAGGCCCAGGCGCAGGCCGCTGGGATCACCCCGGTCCTTGCGGACGCGGGGGCGGTTCTCTTGACTGACACCTGTTCGGCGTTTGCGCAGGCCGTGCCGCCGGGCACGAAGGTCGCGGCGCTCGATTCGGCGAAGCAGGCGCACTACCTGCCGGCGATTCTCGGAGTGCAGGCCTGGTTCGGATCGACCGCCGATTGCATCAACGCAGCGATCACCGGTCGATGGAGCGGGTCGGCGCCGTGACTCTTGCCGCGACGATCGTGTTGCGCGGACGCATGGTGTATGGGGGTCGCGCCGAAGGAGAAGCACTGGTCACGCGCCAGACGATCCCCGGGTGGGGAGGTGTCAATCCGGTGCAGGGTGTCATCACCGAGACGCAGCACGAACTGCGAGGCCAGAGCTTCAAGGACAAAGTGCTCGTCTGCCGGGGCGCGAAGGGATCGTCCGGATGGTCGGCGATGTATCACACCGCGCGGCTGGCCGGCACTGCACCGAAGGCGCTCGTGTTCAACGAGATGACAACGAAGATCGCGCTCGGCGCCGTGGTGATGCGGATACCGAGCGTGACCGACCTGGATCGCGATCCGCTCGAGATCATCGAGACTGGTGATTGGGTCATCGTCGATGGCGATCGCGGGATCGTCGAAGTCGTGAAGCGGGGACGCTGAGATGCGAAGGGCAACAGCATTCGTGATCGCTGCGATCGCTTTCCTCGTGGTGTCGACCGGCCGTGCGCAGGACGTCGACACCGAGCGCCTGCGCAGCGCGGCGTCGCGAGCGTTGGCAGCCATCCAGAAGGCGCAGGCCACGTGGTACACGACGAACAAGCAGGTGTGCGCCTCCTGCCATCACCAGTATCAGCCCGCCCTCGCGTATCGCGCGGCGCGCGAACACGATGTTCCGCTCGACGAGGCGATCGCGCGCGCCGACGCGGTCAAGGCGTTCACGTTTGCCGACATCGATCGCGCTGTGCAGTACACACACGTCATCGAGCCGGCGATGGACGACGCGTACCGGTTGGTCGCCGCCGATGCAGCCGGTGTGAAAGCAAACCTTGGCGCGGCCGTGTACGCGCGCCTGCTGATCTCGCGTCAGAACCGCGACGGCGACTGGGATGGATTTCATCAGCGGCCGCCATCGTCGTACAGCAGGGTGACGATGGCCGCGCTGGGACTGCGGGCAGTGCAGCTGTATCACCATCCGAGTCAACAGCGACAGGCCGATGCCGCCGTGACTCGCGCGCGACAGTTCCTCGAGTCGCATACGCCGAGAGACACCGAAGAGCGCACCTATCAGATGCTCGGACTGCGATGGGCGGGAGCGAGCCGATCGGTCTTGCGCAATCTCGCCAGTGCATTGAAGGCATTGCAGCGTCAGGACGGAGGCTGGAACTCGTTGGCGGGGCGGGAGAGCGATCCGTACTCGACGGCCGAAGCGCTCGTGGGCCTGCACGACGGCGGCGGCGTGGCGTACTTCGATGCCGCGTGGCAGCGGGGCATCGAGTATCTCCTGAAGACGCAAGCCGCCGACGGTACCTGGCACACCGCGACCCGCCTTCACCCGCCCGCGCCGGTGAGCCCGCCGTACTTCGATGCGGGGTACCCCGGCGGTCATGACCAGTTCCTGTCGATGCAGGGCGCGAGTTGGGCGGTGATCGCGTTTTCGTACGCCACCGGACCAGGCAGGCGAGTGGCACCTCCTGAACTGGCACAGACGGAGCCATCGGGGATCGAGTCGTGGGTCGAGCCGATGTTGTTCGGTACGGTGGCCGATGTCAGGAAGCTCCTCGATGACGGACTCGATCCGAACGCGAAGACGAAGTCCGGCGGCACGACCGCGTTGATGATGGCGGCGCCCGATGTCGAGAAAATGCGGCTGCTGATCGACCGGGGCGCCAACGTGAATGCCCGGGCGCAATCACGGTTCTCTGCGCTGATGGTCGCGGCGCAGTATCAGGACGCCGATCCCGCGATCAATCTGTTGCTCGACCGCGGTGCGCAAGTGGCGTCTCCGCCGGAAGGCGCGCCGGTGTTCGGCGCCAACCCGTTCTTTCTTGCGTCCTATGCGGGCAACGCCAGGAGCCTCAAGCGGCTGCTCGATGCGGGAGGGAAGCTCGATGACGCGATGACGCTCATCGGCACGTCGCGGACGACCCCGCTGCTTGGCGCCTTCAAGTTCGGCGACAAGGAGGTCGCGACGACGCTGTTCGATCTTGGCGCGCCGGTCGATTCGGCTGATGGCAACGGCATCACGATGCTCGGCCGATGCGCGCTCAACAACGACGTCGAGATGGCGCGCATGCTGATCGCGCGCGGTGCCAACGTCAACGTCGTCGACAAGCTCGGGATGACGCCGCTGCTGTGGGCGGCCAACATCGACTTCGGCGACGCGGCGATGATCGACCTGCTCCTGAAATCGGGGGCACGCGCGGACGCGAAGAACAAGGACGGCCTCACACCGCTGGAGCTCGCCCGCCAGCACGGCCACACCAACCTGATTCCTGCGCTCGAAAAAGCCCGCTAGCACCGTAGGGTCCGCCCTCAGGCGAACTAGGCCGCCAGACGTGTGCAAACACGTGAATATTAAATAAATCAATTTAGTACTTGATTTAGTTAATTGATACTACGCACAATACGCCTATACTCAATGGCAACTAAGGATTGGCAGACCCTTACCAAGCTCACAGGCGGTGGGCACATCGAGATCCAGCGTGTGCGCCTAGTCGAACAGGATGTCGCAATCGAGGGTCCGTTCGAGCTGCCTCCGCTCGCCCAGCTCTCCGCCGAAGACCAGATCTTCGTGGCCGCTTTCGTGCGCTGCCACGGGTCGATCAAGCAGATGGAGAAGTTCTTCGGGGTGAGCTACCCGACGATCAAGAACCGCCTGAATCGCATCGGCGCGCAGCTGCCGTTCGTCGAAGTCGAACCGGCGCCGGAACCGGAGGCCAAACGAGCGACAGCAGACGACCTGCTGTCGAAGCTGGAACGGGGAGAGATGAGCGTGCGCGACGTGATCGCCAAGCTCAAGATGCCATCAGAAGGAGATCGATCATGAGCGACGACATCCGGCGCGTGCTCGACCTGCTGGCCCAGGGGAAGATCACGGTCGAAGAGGCCGAACAACTCCTGCACGCCCTCAAGGAGCAACCGCGCACCGAGGGCGCGCCGAAGGCGGAGGCGACCTCCTCTGCGACGCGGCGCTTCATCCGCATTCGCGTCACCAAACCGGGCAGGCACGGGCGCGAGGACAAGGACGTGAGCATCCGGGTCCCGATCTCCGTGGTGCGCGGCGGCCTGCGTCTCGGCACGATGATTCCCGGCTTCCACGCCAGCATGAACGCGCGGCTCCGGGAGCGCGGCGTCGATATCGACCTCTCGAAGATCGATCCCGCGATGATCGAATCGCTGCTGGCGGAGATGGGCGAGTTCAACATCGACGTCAAACCAACTGGTGAACAGGTTCGCATCACCTACGAATAGGAGGAGCCGCCACCATGCAGACGGTGCTGATCACGGGGTGTTCGTCGGGCATCGGCCGGATGGCCGCGCGCCTGTTTGCCGAACGAGGCTGGAACGTGGCGGCCACCGCACGTCGGCCGGAGGCGCTGATCGACCTGATGGCGCCCAACGTGGCCGTTCTTGCCCTCGATGTCACCGACGAACGCTCCATCGCCGCGGCCGTGGCGGCAACGATGGAACGGTTCGGACGCATCGACGTCCTCGTGAACAATGCCGGCTTCGGTGTCTTCGGCCCGCTCGAAGCGATCGGCCGCGCGGATCTGACACGTGAATTCGACGTCAACGTGCTCGGCCTCGCCGCGGTCACACGTCACGTGCTGCCGGTGATGCGGCAGCAGCGTCATGGCGCGATCGTCAACATGTCCTCGATTGGTGGAAGGGTCACGAGCCCACTGTGCTCGGCGTACTACGCGACCAAGTTCGCAGTAGAGGGTTTGTCGGATTCGCTCGCATATGAGCTGAAGGGGCACGGCATCCGCGTGAAGCTGGTCGAGCCTGCGCATTTCAAGACCGATTTCATCAGCCGATCGTTGACCTGGGCATCACATGAGGCCTACGAACCGCAGGCGGGCAACATGCGGGCGTGGATCGAGCGTGGCGATCGGCACGCGCCAAGCGCGGAGCCGGTTGCGGAAGCCATCTATCGGGCCGCTCTCGATCAGTCTTGGCGGCTTCGCTATCCGGTGAAAGGTCGACTGATGCTCGCGATGCACGCGCTGCTTCCGCAAACGCTCTGGCGCGGAATGATGTCGGCGGCGCTGACGCGGAGGCCGAAGACGGCTTGAGCGCGGGCTTCGACCTGCGGCGCGGGGTCCTCTTTGATTGCCTGCACGATCCCTGGATGGCGGGCTGCACGGATCGATCCGACGATCGCGTTACGTTCCGAGTAGCTGGACAGAGAAGCAGACCTGAGCCTGACCGCGCTGCGCGGTGTCCTTGCGCGCGCGCTCAACGAGTCGCGTGGACCAGGGACCAAGGACTAAGGACGGTCCCCGGCCACCCAAAGGACGGACCAAGCACCAAGTCCCAAGGACCAAGAACGGCAGCTACACGGAAACGAACTCCTCTAAAGCCGGGCACTACATCGATCTGTCCGCCTGAAGGCGGACACTACGTACGGCGATCGAGATTCGCGGTGAGTCGCCGCTGCAACGCAGACAGATCGATTGCGTGTACCGGGCCGCTGCCGGCGAGATCGAGCGCGTGCGCCGCGGCTGCGCCCATCGCAATACAGGGCCCCATCACCCGGATCGCCGACAGTGCGGCGACGTCGGCATCGACGCAGCGGCCGGCCGCGACGATGTTGTCGGCGTCGCGCGGAATCATGCACGAGAGCGGGATGTAGTAGACGTGATCCGGGGCGAACTTCTCCCAGTGCACCAGATCAGGGGCATTGTGCAGTTCGACCCACCACGCGCAGCGCGCGGCGGCATCAGCGGGCCGTGCTCCCGATCGGATGTCGTCGAGCGTCAGCTGACGACGACCGACGATCCAGCGCGTCTGTCTCAACCCGGGGTTGCCATACACGCGCACCTGCGCGTTGCGGAAGATGTCGGGAAACTCCGCGCGCAGGAACCGGATCACGTTGTCCGCCTGGCGACGACCCTCGAACACCATCTGCGCGCCCGCCATCGGATCCAGCGGCGTCTCGAAATGCGTGACGTTGGCGAGCATGATGTTCTTGCCGGGAAAATGCATCAGGAACCCGTCATGACGCACGAGCCCATAGACGTCGCCCCGCTCGGCGAGCCTTTGGTGCACGTCGGCGATAACGAGGCTGTTCACCGTCTCGGTGTCGTATCCCTCGATCAGGAAATTCATCGAGCCGAAGACGGCCGCGTCAGGCTCACGCATCTCGAGGCCGGCCTCATAGGTGAGGCTCGCATCGCCTGATGCATCGACGTATCCGTTGGCCGCGACGCGCACGCTGCCGAACCGCGTGGCGAAGTCGATGTGCCGCACCCGCTTCTGTTCGAGGGTGACGTCAATCAGCACCGCGCCGACGAGCGCACGAATGCCCGCCGCCTCGACCTGACGCTCGATCCACCGCGCCAGCCGCACCTCGTCGTACTGAAAGGTGATGGTCCCGGTCATCGAAACGCGGCGATTGATCGCTCCTTCACCCGTGAGATCGGTGATGAGGTCGTCGGCGATCCCATGCGTGATCTGGTATGGCTGCTGCCCGTGTGTGTAGAGACCGATGATGGTCCCGATAATCGACCCGATCGCCTGGCCGCCAAGCGCGGGCGCAGCATCGACGAGCACGACCGAGCGGCCAAGCCGCGCGGCCTCCAGTGCGGCGGATACCCCTGCAATGCCCGCGCCGACCACGCACACATCCGTGGTGATGCTGGTCGGAACCCCCTGCGGAGGACGACGCACCACGCGCGTCGTCGTGGCTGGTGCCATG
>Ga0126377_10000685_pt1 | contig 21012 bp, 19 predicted proteins | sample PanSoiMetPlot_22_FD_92647 | JGI IMG/M metagenome (GOLD analysis project Ga0126377, IMG submission 92647) | Tropical forest soil microbial communities from Panama - MetaG Plot_22 | ecosystem: Environmental > Terrestrial > Soil > Tropical forest > Bulk soil | place: Panama | collected 2016-02-17 | reverse complement strand
CGACCTGCGCCCGCCCGACGTGCTCGAGCGCGCGCGCCGGCTCGCGCGCGCCGACCGCGTCCTGTCGGAGCCGCTGGTCGAGGCGGTGGCCGGCGATCTCGAGGACTACGCCGCGCGCATCCGGCCGGGCGTCGGCGCCGTCTCCGGCGGCGGGGCGCCGGTGGCCGAGGCGGTGCAGGCGGTGCAGGCGGAGCTGCGCGCATTCGCCGCCGCGCACGGGCTCGCGCGCGCCGTCGCCATCAACCTGGCGTCGACCGAGCCGCCGTGGGACGGCCGGGTGCCCGACGACGCCGACGGGCTGCGGCGCCACGTGGCCTCCGGCGGCCAGCTGCCGGCGAGCGCGATCTACGCGCTGGCCTGTCTCGAGCTCGGCTGGGGCTATGTCAACTTCACGCCGTCGCTCGGGTCGAGCCTGCCCGCGCTCGACGAGGTGGCGCGCCAGCGCGGCGCGGTGCACGGCGGGCGCGACGGCAAGACCGGCCAGACGCTGCTCAAGACGGTGCTGGCCCCGATGTTCGCGGCGCGCAACCTGCGCGTCCTGTCCTGGTTCAGCCAGAACATCCTCGGCAACGAGGACGGCCGCACGCTGTCCGATCCGGACGCGCGCCGCTCCAAGGAGCGCAGCAAGGGCGAGACCCTGCCGCTCCTCCTCGGCTACCGGCCCGACGCGCAGGTCGACATCCGCTACGTGCCGCCGCTCGGCGACTGGAAGGTGGCGTGGGATCACGTCCTGTTCGAGGGCTTCCTCGGCACCCGCATGAGCCTGCAGCTCACCTGGGAAGGGGCGGACTCGGCGCTGGCCGCGCCCCTGGTCCTCGATCTGGCCCGCCTGTGCGACCGCGCGCTCCGCCGCGGCGAGCGCGGCCTGCTCTCCTACCTGGCCCTGTTCTTCAAGCAGCCGATGGGCGCGAACGAGCCGGCCCACGAGCGGCAGGTGGCGATGCTCGTCCGACACCTGACCCGTGCCACGGAGCCGGTGTCATGACGCTGCGTGCGCTCCTCCGCCTGTGCCGCATCCCGAACGTGTTCACCGCCTTCGCCAACGTCGCGGCCGGCGTGCTGCTCGCGCGCGGCGGCGCCTTCGCGCTGCGCGACGGGCTGCTCCTGGCCGCGTCCGGCTGCATCTACCTGGCCGGCATGGTCCTGAACGACTTCTTCGATCGCGACTGGGACGCGCTCGAGCGGCCGGAGCGGCCGATCCCGTCGGGCGAGGTCGCGCCGGGGCTCGCGCTGGCGCTCGGCGTCGCGCTCCTGGCCTGCGGCGTCGCGCTCGCGGCCTCGTTCTCCAGCGTGGCCGGCTCGGTGGCGGCCGGGCTGGCCTGCGCGGTGCTGCTCTACGACGGCGGCATCAAGACCGGGCCGCTCGGTCCGCTGGCCATGGGGACGTGCCGCTTCATCAACGTGTGCCTCGGCATGACCGCGGCCGGCACGTCGGCGCCGCCCGAGGCGTGGATGTGGATCGCGCCGCTCACCATGGGCGCCTACACCGCGGCCATCACCTCGCTGTCGCGCGACGAGGTGGTCGGCTCCAGGACGGGCCGGGCGCGCCGCGCCGTCATCGAGGTGGCGGTCGTCCTGGTCGCGGCGCTCGCCGCGCTCGCGGCCGCCAGCCCGGCCAGCCACCTGGGCGGCTTCCTGTGGCTCGCGCCGTTCGCCGGCTTCGTGGCGTGGCGCGCGCGCGGCGTGTTCGGGCCGGTCCTGGCCGAGCCGAGCGCGGCGGCGATCGGCCGCGCGGTCGGCGGCGGCATCCTGCTCATGCCGGCCATCGACGCCGCCATGGTGGCGGCGGCCGGCTGGCCCGAGGCCGCGCTGGCGGTGACGGCGATGGCGGTGCCGGCCTGGCTGCTCAAGCGCCGCTTCTACATGACATGACGTGACCTGACGCGACGTGCGCCTCGGCTACAACACCAACGGCTTCATCTGCCACGCGCTCGGCGACGCGCTGCGCGTCATCGCGGGCCTCGGCTACCGCTCGGTCGCCATCACGCTCGACCACGCCGCGCTCGATCCCTTCGCGCCCGACGCGGCGCGCGAGGCGGAGCGCATCGCGGCGCTGTGTCGCGAGCTCGACCTCCTGCCGGTCGTCGAGACCGGGGCGCGCTTCCTGCTCGATCCGTGGCGCAAGCACCGGCCGACGCTGCTCGAGGACGACGCGCCGGGCCGGGCGCGCCGCCTCGACTTCCTCGGCCGCGCGGTCGACGTCGCGTCCGCGATCGGAGCCGGCGTGGTCAGCCTGTGGTCGGGCACGCGCCCGCCCGACTCGAGCGCCGACCCGGGCGAGCTCGACCGGCGCCTGGCCGGCGGCCTGCGCGCGCTGTGCGAGCGCGCCGCCGCGGCCGGCGTCGTGCTCGGCTTCGAGCCGGAGCCCGGCATGCACATCGAGTCGATGGCCGACTTCGAGCGCATCGCCGCGGCGGTCGATCACCCCGCGCTCGGCCTCACCCTCGACGTCGGCCACGCACACCTGACCGAGGACTCGGCCGAGGCCGCCGTGCGGCGCCACGCGGCGCGCGCAGTCAACGTCCACCTCGAGGGCATGCGGCGCCCGGTCCACGATCACCTCCTGCCGTGGGAGGGGGACATGGACCTCGCCGCCGTGCTCGCGGCGCTGGCCGAGGTCGACTACCGCGGCCCGGCCACGTTCGAGCTGTCGCGCCACTCCCACGCCGCCGTCGACGTGGCGCGCGCGGCGCTGGCCTTCGCGGTTCAGTCGACCAGCAAGCCGAGCAGGTAGTCGCGCACGGCGGTCATCGCCATGCGATCCACCGCGCCCCGCCGCGTGGACGAGATGAGCAGCGGGCCGCGATCGCGCTCGACCGGGGCGCGGCCGTGCGTGCCCTTGACCAGGTCGGCGCGCAGCGGGATGACGTCCATCAGGTAGCGGAAGCCGGCCAGCTTCCTGGCCAGGTTGAACAGCACGCGCCCCTTGATGAGCGGGCGGTCGGGATCGAGGAACAGCTCGACCGGGTCGTAGCCGGGCTTGCGGTGGATGTCGACGGTGCGGGCGAAGTCGGGCGCGCGCGCGTCGTCGAGCCAGTAATAATAGGTGAACCACGCGCCCGGCTCGGCCACGGCGACCAGCTCGCCGGAGCGCTCGTGGTCGAGCCCGACGCGAGCCTGGCCGGCGCGGTCGAGCACCTCGGCGACCCCCGGCTGGGCGCGGACCAGCTGCGCCACCCGATCGACATCGGCCGGATCGGCGACGTGGACGTGGGCGACCTGGTGGTCGGCGACCGCGAACGCGCGCGACGCGCCCGGGTCGAGCATCTCCCAGCCCAGGGTCTCGCGCACCGCGACCAGCCCGGCCTCGCGCAGCGCGCGGTTGAGGTGCACCGGCGTGCGCGCCTCCTCGATCCCGTACTCGGAGACCACCACGACCTCGGCCCCGCCGCCGCGCACCGCGTCGATGAGGCCGCCCGCCACGCGATCGATGGCGCGCACCTGGCTGGCGATCGCCGGATGCCCGGGGCCCAGGCGCTGCATGTCGTAGTCCAGGTGCGGCAGGTAGACCAGGAGCAGCCCGGGCCGGTGGCGGCGAAACAGAGAGGCGGCCGAGCGCGCGATCCACTCGGAGGAGGGAAGCCCCGACTTCGGCCCCCAGAACTGGAAGAACGGAAAGCGGCCCAGCTCCGCCTCGAGCTCGCCGGCCAGCTCCGGCGGGTGCGAGTACAGCGCCGGGATCTTGCGCCCGTCGGCCGGATAGATCGGCCGCACCGTGACCGACCGCTCGACCGAGCTGTACATGTTGAACCACCAGAACAGCGCCGCGGTCGACAGATCCGGCCGCCGCCGGCGCGCCGCGTCCCACAGCTTCTCGCCGCCCACCAGCCGGTTGGACTGGCGCCAGAACAGCACCTCGGCCTGGTCGCGGAAGTACCAGCCGTTGCCCACCACGCCGTGCTCTCGCGGCAGCGCGCCGGTGAGCATGGTCGCCTGGGCGGTGCAGGTGACCGCCGGCAGGACCGGATCGAGCGACGCGCGAAAGCCATCGAGCGCGAGCGACGACAGGTGCGGCGTGTCGGGCCCGATCAACGCGGGGGTCAGGCCGACGATATCGATGACCACCAGCGGCCGGGGCGCGCCGCTCACGGAAGCGTGAGCTCCTGGCGCGCCCACGCCAGCTCGGCGGCGATCCCGGCGCACAGGCTCGCGTCGTCGCGCGGCCGCTCGCCCTCGGGCAGGACCGACCAGGTGTAAGTCTCGACCTCGAGGTGCGGCAGGGGCCTGCCCGGCGCGCGCAGCCAGGCGATCGCGCCGCGCAGGAACTCGCGCGTGGTGCCGACGTCGCCGACCGCGGCGCGGTGGATCGGCACGTGGAAGTGCACGCGCCAGGCCTGGTCGGGCGGCAGGTCGGCCACCTGGTCGAGGTCATCGGCGGCGGCCAGCTCGCCGCCCGCGCGGCGCGCGCGCACCTGGTGGAGGAAGCGCGGCTCGGCGAAGCGGTCCAGCGCCGCCCGCCCCTCCGGCGTCCCCGGCGCGGGGATGACCAGCGCGCTGGAGAGCTGCATCTTTCCCACCGGGACGCCGGCCGCCGCGAGCGCGTCGAGGCTGGCGGCCGGGTCCTCGAACGCCACCGCCTGGTGGCAGGTGTCGAAGCAGACGCCGAGGTGGGCGGCGACCACGTCGGGGCTCACCCCGGCGCGCCTCGCCGCCGCCGGCACGGCCGAGGTCCACCACTCGATCGCGTCCCACGTGGTCTCGATCGAACAGCCCGGCTCCGGCTCGCACGCGACCCGCACCCGCTTGCCGGTGCGGTCGGCCAGCCGCGCCAGGTCGACACACAGGCGGCACAGCTCTGCCACCGCGTCGCCGGCCGCGCCGGCGTCGGCCGGCTCGTCTCGGTGGGCCAGCGGCAGCGTGGAGATGGTGGCGTCGTCGACGTCGCGCGGCATCACCAGGGCCAGGATCTCGGCCAGCGCCAGGGTGTAGGCCCGCCGCTCGGGCGTCGTCCAGTCCGGGTGGTAGACCGCGCGCTTGACCACCGGCGCGTGGAAGTTGCCGTACGGGAATCCGTTGCAGGTGAAGACCTCGAGCTCGCGGCGCGCGAGCTCCTCGCCCAGGCGCGCGGCCCCGCGATCGGCGCCGGCGGCGACCAGCTCGTCGAGCGCGGGCCGGCTGAGCCACAGCCCGACCGCCATGCGCGCCAGCCCCAGCCGGGCCCGCACCGACGCGGCGGCGTCGAGCGCCGCCCACACATCGGCCAGCCGCTCGCCGGGGTGGACGTTGGCGCAGTAGGTGAGGAGCGCGGTCCGGCCTCCGCCGACGTCGAGCCGCACCGCGCCTCACCCCGCCACGATCGGCCGCTGCCCGCGCAGGACCGAGTTGCCGGCGAAGGTCTGCGTCTGGTCGACCGCCACGCCGTCGAGCAGCGCGCGGTCGAGCCGGCCCGACTGCTCGAAGAAGGCGATCGGGTTGCGCCACACGATCGTCTCGATGTCGGCAGGGGCGAAGCCCGCGCGCGCCATGGCCTCCGCCGTCCTCGGCACCTTGAGCGGATCGCTCTTGCCCCAGTCGGCGGCGCTGTTGACGATCATGCGCTCGGTGCCGAACTTCTGCACCAGCGCGACCATGCGCTCCTCGGTCATCTTGGTGTCGGGGTAGATCGAGTGGCCGGCCCAGCAGCCGGTCGCGCGCACCAGCGGCAGGGTCTCCTCGTTGTTGTGATCGATGAGCACCAGGGCCTCGTCGATCCCGACCTCGCGCACCAGCGCCAGCGAGCGCTCGGTGCCGCGCTTCTTGTCCCGGTGCGGCGTGTGGACCAGCGCGGGCAGCCGCCGCTCCTTCGCCAGCTCGAGCTGGGCGGCGAACGCCGCCTCCTCGGCCGCGGTGACGTCGTCGTAGCCGATCTCGCCCACGCCGACCACGCCGTCCTTCTCGAGGAAACGCGGCAGGAGCGCGATGACCTCGTCGCGCAGGCGATCGTCGTTGGCCTCCTTGGGGTTGAGCGCCATGGTGCAGAAGTGGGCGATGCCGAACTGGCGGGCGCGAAACCTCTCCCAGCCGACCAGCGAGGCGAAGTAGTCGGCGAACGTGCCGACCTGGGTGCGCGGCTGCCCGAGCCAGAAGGCGGGCTCGAGCACGGCGGCGATGCCGGCCGCCGCCATGCGCTCGTAGTCGTCGGTGGTGCGCGACGTCATGTGGATGTGCGGATCGAACATCTTCACGGCGGGATCTCCTCCAGCGCCTGCGCGATGGCGGCGCGCACGTGGCCATCGGTCTCGATGGCGGCTCGGTCGCCCAGGAACGGGCGCGCTCGCGCCTGGCCCGCGCGCCCCAGACCGCGCGCTGCGCCGCGCCGCACCTCGGCGGCGCTGTGGTTGAGGTAGCCGATCATGCGGCCGAGCGCGGCGGGCGTGACGTCGGCCGCGACCAGGAGCCAGATGTCGGGCGGGAAGCGGCGCAGCGCGGCCTCCTGCTCCGACACGTAGTCCATCGCCATGCGCGCCAGCTCCGGGTTGGCCCGGCGGTCGAGCCCGACGATGCGCTCCAGCGGGGCGCCGACGAACGCGGCCTTCATGACCAGCTTGTTGAGCTCCTGCTCGCCGTAGTGTCTGGCCGCGAACGGGTTGTCGCAGGCCAGCGCGGTGAAGAGGTCGGTCTCGTTGGTGCGCCCGGCGTCGAGCGCGAGCGGCGCGAAGCGGCCCGCGTCGGGCAAGAGGGGCAGGCTGCGCACCACGGCGCGCTTCTCGCGGCTGTCGCCCTGGCGGTAGAGCTCGTCGGCCAGATCGGCCAGCGAGTCGGGCGAGCCGGCGGCGGCGGCGACCAGCAGCGCGGCGCGCCCGGCGTCGTCCACCGACCAGCTGCCGGTCGGGACCGGATCGTCGGGCCCGGGCAGCGGCTCGCCGGCGGCCAGCGGCCCGCGCCCGAGGCGCCGCGCCGCCGCCACGAACGCGGGTGCACACGTGGCAGATGCAGCCGCGCCGCCCGCCAGCGAGCGCGCCGTGTCGCGCAGCCACGCGCGCATCTCCGCCGACGGCGGCGGCTCGCTCTCTCCGATCCGATCGCACAGCAGGCGCACCGGGATCGGGAGAGCCATGGGGGAAGCATAGGCACCGCCAAAAACCGGTGTCAAACCGCCGCACCGGCGAGGCCGGGCCGGGCCGGGCCGGCCGGTTGACATCGGCGTCCCCGGCGGGCACGGTGAAGCGAATGCGCATCCTCCTGGTCAGGCACGCCGACGCGGTGTCCGAGTCGACGGGTCTGCCCGACGAGAACCGCTATCTGACGCCGGCCGGCCGGCAGCAGGTGCGCGGGCTCTGTGCGCTCCTCGCCGAGTCGGGGCTGGAGCTCGGGGCGGTCGTGACCAGCCCGCTGGTGCGCGCGGTGCAGACGGCAGAGCTCCTGGTGCGCTGGCTCGACTGGAGCGGCTCGGTCGAGGCGAGCCAGTGCCTCGCGCCGGCCGGGGCCAGCGTGCGCGCCGCCGCAGAGTGGCTGACCCGCCGCGCCGAGCCGCTGGCAGGCGCCACCCTGGCCGCCGTCGGCCACGAGCCGTCGATCTCGCGACTCGCCGAGCTCCTGGCCGAGCCGAGCGGCGTGACCGTTCCGTCGCTGCACAAGGCCGAGGCGGTCCTCATCGAGGACGGCGCGCTCAGCTGGCGCCTCGAGCCGGCGTAGCGCGCCACGGACGGCGCCGCGCCGGCGACGCCGGTATACTCGCCGTCGTCGTGCTCGAAGTTCACGGTGAGCTCTTCCTCCGCGTCACCGCCGGGATGCTGCTCGGGGCCGTGATCGGCTTCGAGCGCGACCTCCACGGCCGCCCGGCCGGTCTACGCACGCACACGCTCGTCGCCCTCGCATCGGCGACGTTCATGGTGATCTCGACCCGGTTCGTCTACTTCCAGCACTACGTCGCGGGCGACCTGGTCGAGGTGGACGCGTCGCGCATCGCCGCGTCGGTGGTCTCCGGCATCGGCTTCCTCGGCGCCGGCGCGATCCTCCGCACGGGCATCACCGTGCGCGGGCTGACCACCGCCGCCAGCCTGTGGCTGGTGGCCGCGATCGGCATGGCCGCCGGAGCCGGCATGTACGTCGAGGCCGCCTTCGTGACCGCGACCGGGCTGGCCGCGCTGACGCTCTTGCGCCGCTTCGAGGACCGCGGCGAGCCGGTCGCGCGCCAGCGCATCTCGCTGCTGGTCGACGAGTCCGAGTCGAGCATCACGGCGCTCATCGGCGCGCTCACGCGCAACGGCGCGGTCCTGTCGCAGGAGTCGTACGAGCGACACGGCGACGGCGGCGAGGTCCGGGTGACATTCGAGCTGCGCGCGCCCGCCCCGGTGCAGAGCCACGAGCTGGCCCGGGCGCTCGAGGGGGCGCCCGGCGTCAAGCACCTCAAGATCGAGCGGCTCTGAGATCGCGCGGCCGCGCAGGCGGTCCGCCTCCGCTCGTCGCGGGACGAGCTACGACAGCCGGGCCCGGTAGTCGTGGTAGCCGAAGCGCCGCACCACGCGGATCGAATGGTCGGCCGGATCGTGGAGCGCGATCGACGGCAGGCGCACGCCGTTGAACGTGGTGTTCTTGACCATCGTGTAGTGCGCCATGTCGCGGAAGACGAGCTTGTCGCCGACCGCGAGCGGGCGCGGGAAGGAGTAGTCGCCGATGACGTCGCCGGCCAGGCAGGTGAGCCCGCCCAGGCGATAGGTGTGCGCGTGCTCGCCCGGCGCGCCGGCGCCCTCGATGACCGGGCGATACGGCATCTCCAGCACGTCCGGCATGTGCGCGGTGGCCGAGGTGTCGAGCAGCGCGATGTCGACCTGGTTGTGCACGATGTCGAGCACACTGGCCACCAGCACGCCGGTGCCGAGCGCGACCGCCTCGCCCGGCTCGAGGTAGACCTCGACCCCGCGCCGCCGGCGGAAGTCCTGGACCAGCCCGACCAGGCGGTCCACGTCGTAGTCGGGGCGGGTGATGTGGTGGCCGCCGCCGAAGTTGACCCACTCGACCCGCTCCAGCGCGGGCGCGAAGCGCTCCTCGAAGGCGGCCAGCGTGCGCTCGAGCGCGTCCGCCCCCAGCTCGCACAGCGTGTGGAAGTGGAGCCCGCTGATGCCGTCCATCGCGTCCAGGCGGAACTGGCCGCGCGGCACGCCCAGCCGCGAGCCCGGCGCGGCCGGATCGTAGAGCGCGACCTCCACCTCGGAGTGCTCGGGGTTGACCCGCATGCCGAAGCGCACGCCGCGCGCGGCGCCGGCCGCCCGCGCCGCGGCGCCCAGCCGCTCCCACTGGGAGAACGAGTTCCACACCAGGTGGTCGGCCAGCCCGACGATGTCGGCCAGCTCGTCGGGGGCGAAGGCCGGGGCGTAGACGTGGACCTCCTTGTTCATCTCCTCGCGACCGAGCCGCGCCTCGGCCAGCGAGCTGGCCGCGATGCCCGACAGGTACTCGCCGACCAGCGGGAACACGCTCCACATGGCGAAGCCCTTGAGCGCGAGCAGCACCTTGCAGCCGCCCCGGGCCTGGACGTCGGCCAGGATGGCGAGGTTCCTCCGCAGCGCGCCGAGGTCCACGATGTAGACCGGCGTCTCCACCCCCGACACGTCGATGTCGAGCGGGCGCGTCGCCGGCGGCGCGTGCACCGCGCTGGCCCCGGTCATGGCGAGCTTCTACGCCCCCATGTCCTGGACCTGCCAGGGCAGGCCGTGGGCGCCCAGCGCCTCCAGGAACGGATCCGGATCGAGCTGCTCGATGTTGAACACGCCCTGGCCGCGCCACTTGCCGGACAGCATCATCATGGCGCCGACCATGGCCGGCACGCCGGTCGTGTAGGAGATGGCCTGCGCGCGCACCTCCTCGTAGCAGGCCGCGTGATCGCTGACGTTGTAGATGAAGACCTTGCGGCGCGCGCCCGCCTTCTCACCGTCGATGAGGCAGCCGATCACGGTCTTGCCCTCGTAGCGCTGGCCCAGGCTCGACGGATCGGGCAGCACCGCCTTGAGGAACTTGAGCGGCACGATCTTCTGCCCCTCGAAATCGACCGCATCGATGCGGGTCATGCCGACGTTCTCGAGCACGCGCAGGTGCGTGATGTACTGGTCCGAGAAGGTCATCCAGAAGCGGATGCGCTCGAGCCCGGGGAGGTTCACCACCAGCGACTCGAGCTCCTCGTGGTAGAGGAGGTACGCCTTGTACGGTCCGACCTCGGGGAAGTCGAACATCATGCTCTCGGACAGCGGGTCGATCTCCCGCCACTCACCCTTCTCCCAGTACCGGCCGCGCTGGGTGATCTCGCGGATGTTGATCTCCGGGTTGAAGTTGGTGGCGAAGGCGTGACCGTGCTTGCCGGCGTTGCAGTCCAGGATGTCGACCGTGTGGATGCGGTCGAACAGGTGCTTCTTTGCGTGGGCGCAGAACACATTGGTCACGCCGGGGTCGAAACCGGAGCCGAGCAGGGCCATGATGCCGGCCTTGCGGTAGCGCTCGTGATAGGCCCACTGCCACTTGTACTCGAACTTGGCGACGTCGCGCGGCTCGTAGTTGGCGGTGTCCAGGTAGTCGACGCCCGTCTCGAGACAGGCGTCCATGATGGGGAGGTCCTGATAGGGCAGGGCGGTGTTGATGACCAGGCGCGGCTTGACGCGGCGGATGAGCTTGACCGTCTGGGCCACGTCATCCGCGTCGACCTTGTCGATCTCGATCTCGCGCCCGCGCATCTCGCGCACCTGGCGCTGGATCGCCTGACACCGCGCCATCGATCGGCTGGCCAGCACGATCTGGCCGAACACGTCGGGAACCTGGGCGCACTTGTGCGTGACCACGCCACCGACGCCGCCGGCGCCGATAATCAAGACCTTGCTCATCGCGTCGCGTCCTCCGAGTCAGGGGCGCGGCGAAGGCTAGCACAGCCGAGGTCGCGAGCGCGCCCTCGGCCGGCCCTGTACCACGTGGGCGATTGCCCGGTTGCCGGGCTAGAGCGATCGCTTGCGCGCGCGCAGGCCGCGGCGGCTGCCCTTGCTCTTGAAGCGGCGCGGACCGCCGGGGGCGTCGCCGCCGCCTCCCCCACCACCGCCACCGGCCTGCTCTTCGTCGGGCTGGTAGCGCCCACCTTCGAACCCGAAGGCCGGGTCCTCGGTGGGGGGGCCGCCGAAGCCGCCGCCGCCGCCGAAGCCGGGGCGACCGCCACCGCCGTAGCCGCCACCTCCGCCGCCGTAGCCGCCACCTCCGCCGAAGCGCCGTCCGCCACCGGGGCCGCCACCGCCGCCGAAGCCGCCGGGGCGCTCGCCCGGCGGGCGACGCGGCCGCTCTTCGGCCTGGTTCACATTGAGCCTGCGACCGCTGACCTCGCGCTGGTTGAACAGCTTGATCGCTTCGCTGGCTTCCGCCTCCGACGAGAACGTGGCGAACGCGAAACCGCGCGGCCGACCTGTGACTCGATCAGTGGGGATGTATACATCCACTACTCTTCCCGCTTCCGAGAGAACCTGGGTCAGCTCTTCAGCTGTAGTCTGGTAGCTCAGGTTCCCGACAAAGACCTTGGCAGAAATGGCGACACTCCTTCTGGCTTACGTTGACTGGACCACCCCCATGGGGGAGTACGGCCGCTTTTTCCAAGCTACCAGGAGCGGGCCAAAAGCGCCTCTCAAATCGGAAGCAAATGACCAAGCTGCCTGAACCTGTCCGGCGGAGGAGGACCTTCGCCATCATCTCCCACCCGGATGCCGGCAAGACCACCCTCACAGAAAAACTGTTGCTTTTTGGCGGGGCTATCCAGCTCGCAGGAGCGGTCAAGGCGCGGGGCGCGGAGAGACGCGCGCGCTCCGACTGGATGAACATCGAGAGGCAGCGCGGGATCAGCGTGACCGTCTCGGTGATGACCTTCGAGCACGGCGACTGCACGTTCAACCTGCTCGACACGCCGGGCCACGAGGACTTCAGCGAGGACACCTATCGCACGCTGACCGCGGTCGACTCGGCGATCATGGTGCTCGACGCGGCCAAGGGCATCGAGGCGCAGACGCGCAAGCTGTTCGAGGTGTGCCGCCTGCGCGACGTCCCGATCATCACCTTCATCAACAAGCTCGATCGCGAGGCGCGCGAGCCGTTCGAGCTGCTCGACGAGATCTCCTCCGCCCTGGCGCTCGACGTCGCGCCGGTCAGCTGGCCGATCGGGATGGGCCAGGACTTCCGCGGCTGCTACGACCTGCGCCACGACCGCCTGGTCCTGCTCGACCGCGCGGCCCGGGCGGTGATGAGCGAGGGCGAGACGTTGCAGGGGCTCGACGACCCGCGCCTCGGCCAGCTCCTGCCCGAGCGCGCCGCCGCGCGCCTGCGCGACGAGGTGGCCATGGCGCGCGAGCTGTGCCCCGCCTTCGACCTCGGCTCCTATCGCGAGGGCCACCTGACGCCGGTCTACTTCGGGAGCGCGCTCAACAACTTCGGCGTGGGCGAGCTCCTGGCCGGGCTGGAGGAGCTGGCGCCGCCGCCCCGCCCGCAGCGCACCGCCCACCGGCTCATCGATCCGGGCGAGCCGAAGGTCACCGGCTTCGTCTTCAAGATCCAGGCGAACATGGATCCGCGCCATCGCGATCGGGTCGCGTTCGTGCGGCTGTGCTCGGGCCACTTCAAGCGCGGCATGCGCCTTTCGATCACGCGCAGCGGCAAGAGCCTCGCGGTCGGCAACGCGGTCCTGTTCCAGGCACGCGACCGCGAGCTGGCCGAGGAGGCGTTCGCCGGCGACATCGTCGGCATCCCCAACCACGGCATCCTGCACATCGGCGACACCCTGACCGAGGGAGAGGCGCTCCGCTTCCCCGGCGTGCCGCGCTTCGCGCCCGAGCTCCTGCAGCGGGTGCGGCCGGACGATCCGATGCGGGCCAAGCACCTCGGCCGCTCGCTGTGCGAGCTGGCCGAGGAGGGCGCGGCCCAGGCGCTGCGCCGGCGCATCGGATCCGAGTGGGTGGTCGGCGTGGTCGGCCGCCTCCAGTTCGACGTGCTGGCCGACCGCATCCGCACCGAGTACGGGCTGCCGGTCCACTTCGAGAGCGTGCCGTACGTGACCGCGCGCTGGGCGGTGTCGGCCGACCACCGGCTGCTCGAGAAGTTCTGCGACGCGCACGAGCAGCACATCGCCGACGACCACACGGGGGCGCCGGTGTTCCTGGCCCGCAACGACTGGCAGCTCGAGCACGCGTGCGACGACTTCCCCGGCGTGCGCCTGCTCGAGGTGGTGCAGCCGCACGAGGCGCTCGACGACGCCGTGCAGGCGGCGCCCGCGCAGTGAGGCCCGCCGTGGAGTCCATCGACTATCTGGTGGTGGGCGCGGGCGTGAGCGGGCTGTCGTTCGCAAACTGGCTGCGCGCGGAGGCGGCCGCGCGCGGCCGGCCCGAGCCCGAGCTGCTCGTGCTCGAGGCCGAGGCGGAGCCGGGCGGCTACTGCCGCAGCGTGCACCGCGACGGCTTCGTGTGGGACTACTCGGGCCACTTCTTCCACTTCCGCCACCCGGACATCGAGGCCTGGCTGCGCGCGCGCATGCCGGGCGCCGACATCCGCGAGGTCGCCAAGCGCTCGTTCATCCGCTACCGCGGGCGCGACATCGACTTCCCGTTCCAGAAGAACATCCACCAGCTCGAGCAGGCCGACTTCATCGACTGCCTGCACGGGCTCTACTTCCGCGGCGAGGGCGCGGGGCCGGGCGCGCCCGGCTCGTTCAAGCAGATGCTCGAGCAGCGCTTCGGCGCCGGCATCTGCGAGCGCTTCCTGGTGCCGTACAACGAGAAGCTCTACGCCTGCGATCTCGACGCGCTCGATCCGGACGCCATGGGCCGCTTCTTCCCGCACGCCGACGTGGCCGACATCATCCGCAACATGGTGCGGCCGGACAACGCCAGCTACAACGCCACCTTCACCTATCCGCGCGGCGGCGCCGTCGAGTACGTGGGCGCGCTGCTCCGCGATCTGCCGTCCGGCGCCGTGGCCCTGGGCGAGCCGCTGGTCGGGCTCGACCTCGCCGGCCAGGTCGCCACCACCGGCGCGCGCCGCATCCGCTATCGCCGCCTGGTCAGCTCGCTGCCGCTGCCGCGCTTGCTCCGACTGTCCGGCCTGGAGCACGACGCCGGCGCGTTCAGCTGGAACCGGGTCGCGGTCTTCAACCTCGGGTTCGACCGCAAGGGCGCCTCGGGCGTGCACTGGATCTACTTCCCGGGGCGCGAGCTGTCGTTCTACCGGGTCGGCTACTACGACAACATTCACGACGGCGACCGCATGTCGCTCTACGTCGAGATCGGCGCGCCGGCCGGCGCCGATCTCGACATGGAGGCCCTGCGCGGGCGCGCCCTGGCCGACCTGGCCCGCGAGCGCATCGTGGACGGCCACCGCCTGGTCGCGTGGCACAGCGTGATCCTCGATCCAGCCTACGTCCACATCACCGGCCGCTCGCTGGCCGAGACCCGCCGCGCCCGCGCCGTGCTCGAGGCCGCGGGCGTCTACTCGGTGGGCCGCTACGGCGCGTGGACCTACTGCTCGATCGAGGACAACATGGTGGAGACGCGCGAGCTCGCGGCCAGGTTCGCGCCGCTCCTGTGAGGCGCGGCCGGGCCGCTCACCGCGGGAAGCGGACGCGGAATGTGGTGCCGAGCTCGGGCTGCGAGTCGATCTCGACCGACCCGCCGTGGGCCACGGCGATCTGCTTCACGATGTAGAGGCCGAGCCCGATGCTGCGGTGGTTGCCGCCGCCGCCCTTGCCGCGCCGGAACGGCTCGAACAGGATCGGCACCACCTCGCGCGGGATGGCCGGGCCGTGGTTGTGCACCTCGAGCGTCATCCACGCGCCCTCGGCCGCGGTCCTGATGGAGACCGGCGTGGCGGGCGGGCTGTAGGCCAGCGCGTTGGTGACCAGGTTGGTGACGATCTGGGCCAGGCGGTCCGGATCCCAGTGGCCCATGCCGTCGCCGCTCGCCTCGATCCACAGCGTGCGGTCGGGCGCGCTCATCTGCACCTCGCCCACGGTGTGGCGCGCGACCTCGTGGAGGTCCATGTCGCTGCGCGAGACCGGCAGGCCGCCGCCGGCGCGCGCCTGGGTGAAGTCGAGCAGGTCGCTGATCATGCGCGCGGCGCGCTCGCCGCTCGACACGATGCGGGCCAGCGTCTTGGCCAGCCCCGGGTCGAGGTCCTCGCGCATGAGCGCGGCGTGGGCGCCCATCATCATCGCCTGCAGCGGGTTGCGCAGGTCATGGCTGACGATGCCGACCAGCTGCTGCTCGAACTCGCTCTGCTGGCGCGACGCGTCCTCGTAGCGCTTGCGCGCGCTCACGTCCTGCACCGTGCCGATGAGGCGCAGCGGCGCGCCGTCGCCGAACGAGGCGCGGCCGGTCGCGCGCACCCAGCGCTCCGGCCCCCCGGGCTGGTCGCGCAGCCGGTACTCGACGTCGCACTCGCCCGCGTCCGCCGGATCGAGCGCCCGCTGGATGGCAGCGTCGGTGCGGCCCTTGTCGTCGGGATGCAGCGACGACAGGAAGCGGTCGTAGGTCATGACCGCGTCGGACGGCAGCCCGAAGAGCGCCCTGCCGCGGGCGTCGCACTCGATGGTGCCGGAGGCCGGGTGGTAGTCCCAGATGCCGAGCTCGGTGGCGTGGAGCGCGATGCGCAGCCGCTCCTCCCGGTCCTCGAGCGCCTGGGCCGCCGCCGCCGCCTCGCGCTCCGCCTGATGGACGCGCATGGCGCTGCGCACCGCGGCGACCAGCCGCCCGCTCGACAGGGCGCCCTTGACCAGGTAGTCGGCTGCCCCCGCCTTCATCAGGCTGACCGCGGTGTCCTCGTCGCCGTGGCCGGTCAGCATGACGACCGGCACCTCGACGCCGGCCGCGCGCGCGGCCTTGAGCACCCACAGGCCGTCGCGGCCGGGGATCCGGTAGTCGAGCAGGACGCAGTCGAACCGCTGCTCGGTCAGGGCGGACAGCGCCTGCTCGGCGTCGTCGGCCTCGGTGAGCGCGACCTCGAGCCCGCCCTGGGCCAGCGCGCGCTGCACGAACCGGCGGTCGACCACGTCGTCGTCGACCAGCAACACCCGTACCGGAACCGTGCCCCCCTCCTGGCTCATCGGCGACGAAGTCTCACGGGAGCTCGACCAGCGTCCAGTACTTGTTGAGCGCGGCCATCAGGTCGACGAAGTTGCGAAAGGTGACCGGCTTGAGCAGGTAGCCCGCCACGTTGAGGTTGTAGGCGTCCACCTTGTCGCGCTCGTCGTTGGACGTCGTGAGCACGACGACCGGCACGTGGGCAAGCTGCGGATCGGCGCGCAGCTCGCGCAGGAACTCGATGCCGTTCATCTTGGGCATGTTGAGGTCGAGCAGGATGAGCCGCCGGTCGGCCGGCACCTGTCCGCCGCGCAGGAGCTGGAGCGCCTCGAGCCCGTTGGAGGCGACGTGGATCGGGTTGGTGATGTTGTTGCGCTGGAACGCGCGCCTGACGTTCATCACATCCACGTCGTCGTCTTCCACCAGCAGGATGTGCAGGGCGCGCTCGGGCATTGCCATCGATGCATAGCGGATCGAGGTGGCGTGGAAAAGCCATTTCGAGGAGACGGCAGATACAGTGTTACCCGGGTGCAGCGCCGGTTCGGATCACTCGCCGAGCCCGGACGGAGCCTCGCGGAACTCGCTCGCGGTCGCGTCGCCGTCGCGCTGATGGCGATAGCCGGTCGCGGCGCGGAACGCCGAGCCGTCGATGACCACCGGGTACTTCACGTGCTTGAGCGCGCCCGGCGGCAGCCGCGGCAAGCCGAAGCGGCCCAGCAGCAGGCGAAACAGCGGCTCGGGGATCGGCACCTGCGAGCGTCCGCACAGCGAGATGAGCAGGGACAGCGGAATCGGCTCCGGCCCCGACACGTTGTAGACGCCGCGCAGACCGCGCTCGAGCGCGAGCACGATCGCGTCGGCCGCGTCCCCCTCGTGCAGGAACTGGAACAGCGGATCGAATCCGAGCAGCGTCGGCACGCGCGGCCCGCGCAGGAATTGCGCGAGCGTTCCGGTGCGCGACGGACCCAGCGTGTAGCAGATGCGCAGCACCGCCGTGTCGATCTCGGGCATGCGCCACAGCGCCGAGCCGGCGTAGAGATCGGCCGCCACCAGGTCGGCCAGCTCCGGGAACGAGGTCACCGCCATCGGCGGATCGTCCTCGCGGTGATAGAGCGGCGAGTCGTGGCCGGTGCCGTAGTACGTGTGGCGCCCGACGAAGACCGCGCGCTTCACGCCGTGCTGGTGGCTGCACTCCCACACGGCGCGCGTGCCGTGCAGGTTGATGCGGTCGCGGTCGGCCGAGCGCCCGGTCAGGTGCGTGACCGTCGCCATGTGCACGACCGCGTCGGGGCGGCCGGTGCGGAACACGTCCTCGGCGGCGCGCTTGCGGATGTCGACCTGGTGGAGCTCGATCTCGGGCGGCGCGTCGGGCCACCCTCGGCGGTCGATGCCGAGGACGTCGTGCCCGCCCGCGCGCAGGCGCAAGGCCACGATGCGCCCGATCTTGCCCGCGATGCCGGTGACCAGGACCCTCACCGCGCCACCTACCTCACCGCCTCGCCGCGGCCGCGGCGGATGCTGACCCCGCTGTCGATGAGCGCGGAGATGCGAGACTTGATGCGGTCGACGTGGTCGATGATCACCTCGTCCTCCTCGTTGCCGGTGCCCTCGAGGGCGATCGGCTCGTCGTAGTAGATCTCGAGCGCGACCCGGCGCGGCACCGGAAGCAGCCACGGGGTCAGCGGGATGTACGGCATGCCGAAGAGCTGGCCCAGCCGCACGAGGTTCACCACGGTCGGGATCGCCTCGCCGCCGCCCAGGAAGGCGAACGGGATGATCGGCGTGCGCGTGCGCAGGGCCAGGCGGACGAAGCCGGTGCCGAACTCGACCAGGCTGTTGCGATCGCCGTACAGCTTGGCGGTCCCGCGCGCGCCCTCGGGGAAGACCATGAGCAGGCGATCGGACTCGAGCAGGGAGACCGCGTGCTCGGGCAGGCCGGTCAGCTGACCCAGGCGGTTGGTCCAGGTGGAGGCGAACGGCACCCGGTTGAGGAACTTCTCGGCCATGCCGTGGCCCAGCCGCGGCGGCTCCATGTCGAAGAAGAGCGAGGCCAGGACCATGGCAGCGTCGAGCGCGACGCCGCCCGAGTGGTTGCCGACCAGCATCGCGCGCCCGCGCGCCGGCACGTGCTCGATGCCGTGCACGGTGATGTCGAAGTAGCGGCGATAGAACCAGCCGAGCACGGTGAGGAAGCGGGCCAGCTGCACCTGCTCGACGCCGAACGGATCGATGCCGTGGTGGTCGAACGGCACCTCCAGGCGGCGGACGCGGGCCAGCACGTCGCGGGAGACCAGGAGCGACATGGTCAGCCGACCGCCGCGCGGCCGCGCGCGGGCACCGAGATCGCGATCCGGACGGCGAGGCCTTTGCTCGAGGTGCTCATGGCGGGCGCCGGGGAACCGAGTGGTACCACAAGTTGCGCCCGGTCCGGACGCGCGCGCGCCGCGACAACGCCGCGACGCGGGCGGCCTCGGACCGGCTGCCTACTGCAGCGTGATCGAGACCTGGCGCGGCTGTCCGAACCAGCGCGCGATCGCGCGCACCTGGCCGTCGCCGTCGCGCACGAAGAAGACCTGCACGTCGCGCGGCAGCGCCTCGAGCGCCGCCTTCATGTGCGCCGACCGGGTCGGGGCGGGCAGGGCGAGCCAGCGGCCATCTTGTAGAGAGCCGCTCACCTCGGGGCCCTGGCGCTCGGCCGCGCGCAGCGGGATGTCGCCGGCGAAGCGCGTCCCGATCTGATCCCACGGCGGCCTCGCGCAGCCGCGCTGGAGCTGGACGCCGGCCAGGGCGAAGCCGGCCACCGCCAGGACCAGGGCGCCGATCTCCACCATGCGGCGCTGCCCCGGGGTGAGCCTCTGCAGGAGCGGTACCCTGCGGGCGGCGGCGACGACGGGGACCGCCGGCGTGACCTTGTCCGGGCGGTTCGTGGGCGCCCGCGACTCCGGCGCCGGCTCGGGCGCCGTCGCCCCGGGCACCATCTCCGACGGCACCTGGCTGCCCTGCAGCACACGCGAGAGCTCCGGGGCCGGCACGTGGACCAGCCCGGCGAGAGTGGCCCGCTCACCCTCGTCGAGCCCGGTCATCGCGGCCGGCATGCTGACCGAGAGGCCGAGGTGCCCCTCCCAGCTCTTGAAGCGGCAGAGCGCGGGGCGCACCACGTCCGGGTCGAAGCCGGGTTGCTGCGCGAGCAGCTCCCACACCGGCTCGAGGTCGAAGTGGCCGTCCTTGTGCAACTCGCGGTACTGGCCGGACAGCACGCTGCGCAGCGCGTCGGTCCCGACCAGCGCCTTGGCGCGCGAGTGGGCGAACGCAAGGATCAGCGCCTCGAGCGGCACCCGACCAGGCGACGCGGCTCTCCCCATCCGACAGCCTATTATTGGGGCCGAGCCGGAGCCGGGTCAAACGCGGGCAGCCGCGATATGCTCCGCGCCATGAGTGAGCGCGCGCAGCCGCTGCGCGGCCGAACCGTCGTGGTCGGGGTCGGCGGCGGCATCGCGGCTTACAAGGCGGTCGAGCTGGTCCGGCTGTTCATCAAGGCGGGGGCGACCGTGCGCGTCGCCATGACGCCGCGGGCCCGCGAGTTCGTCGGTCCGCTCACCTTCCAGGCGCTGTCGGGTCACGCGGTGATGACCGACCTCTTCGATCTGACGCAGGAGTCGGAAATCGGGCACATCCAGGTGGCGGACCGCGCCGACCTGGTGGTGGTCGCCCCCGCCACGGCGAACATCATCGCGCGCATGGCGGCCGGCATGGCCGACTGCCCGGTCACCGCCGTCGTGCTGGCGACGACCGCGCCGGTGCTGCTGGCGCCGAGCATGAACGTCAACATGTGGAATCACCCCATCACTCGCGCCAATCTGCGCCGGCTGGTGGCGGAGGCGGGCACGCACGTGGTGGGTCCCGGCGAGGGCTTCCTCGCCTGTCGCTGGACCGGCCCGGGGCGACTGGCCGAGCCGGCCGACATCGCCGAGGCGGCGGCGCACGTGCTCACGCCCAAGGACCTGGCCGGGCGGCGCATCGTGGTGACCGCCGGTCCCACCTGGGAGCCGATCGATCCGGTGCGCGTGCTTGCCAATCGCTCGACCGGCCGCATGGGCTTCGCGCTGGCGCGGGCGGCGGCGCGGCGGGGCGCCGCCGTCGACCTGGTGCACGGCCCGGTGGCGCTGGATCCGCCGGTCGGCGTCACCGCCGAGGCGATGGAGACGGCGGCCGAGATGGCGTCGGCGACGCGGCGCGCGGCGGAGGCGGCCGACGTGGTGATCATGGCGGCGGCGGTGGCCGACTTCCGCGCGGCGCAGCCGTCGGCGCAGAAGCGCAAGAAGCGCGACCTGGGGTCGACCAGCAGCCTGGCCCTCGCGCGCAACCCGGACATCCTGGGCGACCTGGGCCAGGCGCGCGCCGAGCGAGGGGCGCGGCGCCCGCTCCTGGTCGGCTTCGCGGCCGAGACCGAGCGCCTGGTGGAGGAGGCGAGGGCCAAGCTGGCCGGCAAGCGCTGCGATCTCGTGGTGGCCAACGACGTCTCGCAGCCTGACGCCGGTTTCGCGGTCGACACCAACCGGGTCGTTCTGGTCGACGCCGGCGGCGAGCGCGAGGTGGCGCTGGCCAGCAAGGACGAGATCGCGCACGCGATCCTCGATCGCGTGGTAGAGATGCTGTCCGCGTCATGAGCGACACCGACTCCAGCTCCGCCGACGGCGCCGGGTCCGGGGCGGAGGTCGACCCGCGGGCCGAGCTGCGCTCGCTCGCGGCCGCGCTGCGCCTGCACGCCGAGCAGCTCGACCGGGTGGGCATCTACGCGGCCGGCGGCGCCGCCGCGCTCGCGCCGCCGCCCGACGCCGGGGCGCGGCCGGATGCGGGCGTGGGCGATGATGCGGGCGTGGGCGATGATGCGGGCGCCGCCGAGAGCGGCGTGGCGGCCGAGGCCGCCGGCGAGGACGTCTCGCCGACGGCGGAGCGGGTCTCGCTCGCGGTCGTGCGCGAGGACCTGGGCGACTGCACGCGCTGCAAGCTG
>Ga0126377_10000684_pt1 | contig 21035 bp, 20 predicted proteins | sample PanSoiMetPlot_22_FD_92647 | JGI IMG/M metagenome (GOLD analysis project Ga0126377, IMG submission 92647) | Tropical forest soil microbial communities from Panama - MetaG Plot_22 | ecosystem: Environmental > Terrestrial > Soil > Tropical forest > Bulk soil | place: Panama | collected 2016-02-17 | reverse complement strand
GCGAGGCAGCGCGCGAGCGGAGCCAACCAACCGGGCCGCCGATGAGGGACACGGGACGCGACACGGCGGACGATGATGACGAGTAAATCGCCGTGGCCGAAGCAAGCGCCGAAACCACCCTCAGCGTAGAAGTCCAAGGCGCCGAAGCCGTCAACGCGCTGGCGGCGGCACTCGCCAACCTCAATCAACAGGCGGCACAGGTTCAGCGGACGGTGTCCGCTGCTGGCGGGCGTGCGGGCACGGCAGCCGGGACGCGGGAGGCAAACCGCATCAGGGATGCGGCGATCCAAGACTACGCGACGTTCGGCGAACGGCTCGCCAACCGGTTCGGCTACGCCATTCACAATACCCTGCGTACGGGGTTCGACGTCCTGCGCTCGACCGCCGGCGTCGCCGGCCGCTCGCTGATGTCATTCTCGGGCACGTTGGGACAGGTCGCCGCCGGCGCGGGCGCGACGTCGACCGCCATCGTCGCCATGACGTTGGCCGTCACGGGGCTCGGCATTCCGCTGCTCAACCTGATCGCCGGTTTCAAGCTGCTGCGCTCGTCGTTCGGTTGGGCACAGGAGGCGGCGGACGAGCAGTTGCGCGTCGCCGCGCGCACACAACGCTTCTATCCGCAGATGGTCGGCGAAGGCGTCGAGGCCGCCGAGAACGCGGTGCGCGCGCGGATGGGCATGTCCGCGGCACTGTTCGGCAACGCCGCCGAATCCATCCAAGAACAGGTGACGCGCAAGTTCACCGAGTTCCGCATGGGCCGCGGGCTGCGCGGCGAGCGCGACATCTTCGCGCGCTGGGGCATCACACCGGAGAGCGTGCAAACGGCCGAGCGGATGATGGGCCGGCGCTTCGACGTCTCGTCGTGGCTCGAAGCGTTCATCATGGAACGCGAACGCCTGCAGCGAATGTTGCCGGGTGCGTCGCCGGAGGCCGCGGAGGGGATACGGCGCCGGCTGGCGATGCTGTCGGACGACACCGTGAAGATGTTCGGCGCGAAGTTCAGCGACATGGTCAACACGCTGTCGACGCAGGACGCGCAGCGCCTCAAGGCCAACATCGAGGCCGCGATTCCGCTCGGCAACGTCGTCGAAACATCCGAGCAAGCGAGACGCCGCGCCGTCGATTTCAACATCGCGCTCGAAAGCCTGAAGGGCACGTTCACCAACATCATTCGTGGCGTCGGCGCTGACGTGCAGCCGGTGATCACCACGTTCCTCACCGAGCTTAATCGCCGGATGCTCGACACGACGGAGGGCGGCGAGGGCCTCGGCCGCGCGTTCCGCGATCTGGCCTCAGCCATGGCCAACAGGGCCTGGGAAGAACTGCGCAACCTTTTGCGCAACCTCAGACCGGAGAGGGTCAGGTCGTGGATTGAAATCATCAATGGCTGGAACCCGGCGGCGACGCTGGAGACCGTCAAGACGGTATTCAATACGCTCGCGTCGTTCGGCAGCGCGATCAAGGGAATGGTCGACAGCATCAACGCGTTGGAGCGCTTCCTGCCGGACTGGCTGAAAAGAAAACTCGGCTTCGCTTCCATGCAGCCACAACCGGCGGAGCGACCGGCCGGCGCCGAGGGCTTGCCAGCCGAAGGCGCGGCGCCAGCAGCACCTGCGGCGCCAGCGGCGCCAATGATGCCGGAGGGCTTCGAGCGTGGGTTCATGCCGCGGGGCGCGACGGCGCCGCCAGCGGTTGCTCCGGGCCAGCAGTACAACGTCGCGCCAGGAGCGCCAGCAATGCGGGCGCGGCCTGGAGCGCCGACGCCGACACCGCCGCCTCCCGCCGGAGGATCGGGCGAACCTGCCCCGCCGACATTGGCACCGCCGGCACCAATAGCGCCGCCGACCGCACCGGGCGGGGCCGCCGCGCCACCAGCGGTGACGCCGTCAGGACCAGCAGGGGCACCAGCACCAGTTGCCGTACCGCCGCCGCCCGTGCAGGCGCCAGCGATAGGCGCGCCACCGACGCAGCCCGCACCCGTCACGCCGGCGCCGGGAGCGCCGCGGTCGGAGCAGGATCGGGGATGGCTCGGACGCTTGCGGCGATGGTTCAGCCCGACTGCGGCCCATGCTGCAACGGCGCCGACGCCGGAGCGCAACGCCGCGGTCGAGGCGATGCAAGGCGCCGCGGCAGGTAGCGCGCTCGGTATGATGGCGAACGTCGAGTCGACGCCGAGCGGTGACCAGTTGGTCATGAAAACTTCTTACACCGGCGCGGTCACGCAGGAGGGCGCCGGCATTGGCACCGCTATGGGCGGCGCGATCCCCGGCATGGGCATGCTCGAGTTCATGAAGAGGGACGCCGAGCAGGGCCACCCGACGCGTACCTACTTGCGCGAGATGCTCGGCATCTCCGATCCCGGCGAACCGGCACCATGGCAACAGGAGCGCGGCGCCGCGGCCGAGCTCACCGCACCGTTCGCCGACCGCTTCGGGACCTGGGGAACGAGCAGCATCACTGCCGAGGATGGATACAACTTCGGCGAGGCCGCAGCGACCAGTCTGCGCGAAGGCCTCGAAGGCGTACACATTCCCGCCGGCCATGCCGTCACGTCGAGCGGCGTGGCGCCGCGCACGGCGCCGAAGCCGACCGGCGGCGATACCGCGACGGAAGCGTAACCGATGGCTGATGCCACATCCACGCTGCGCATCAACGTCCAGGTCCAGGGCGCGGACCAGGTGCGTGGGTTCGCTTCGGCGTTCGCGCAAATACGCACCGGCGCGACCGCACCGGCGGCAGTTGTCGCCGGCGTCCGGCGGGGCGGCGCCAACGCCACTGCCGACCGCACGGCGCAGAATGCGGCTAATCAGGTCGCCCGCTTCATCACCGGCGCCATCGCCCAGCCGTTGGTCGCGCCGATCAATGTCGTGGGCGCGAGCGTGCGCATGGCCAGCGGTTCGCTCGTGTCGTTTCTCGGCCCGCTGGCTTCGGCAGCGACCGCCGTCGTCGGAGGCACGGGCTCGATTATCGCGGCCGGCGTTGCGATTTATGCCGTCGGCATTCCGCTGTTCAACCTCGCGGCCACCTGGAAAATATTGCGCGTGTCATGGGGTCTCGCGGCCGATCGCGCCGAGGAGCAGTTCCGCACCATCGCGCGTACGCGCCGCACGTTCCCTGGGCTTGTCGGCGAGGCGTTCGAGCAGGCGCAGAATCGGATGGAGACCAAGCTCGACGTCACCGAGGCGCTGTTCGGTGACGCCGCGGCGTCGCTCGACGAACGCATCACTCGGTTATTCACGGACGTGCGCCTGCAACGCGGCATGCGCGGCGAGCGCGATATCTTCGCCCGGTGGGGGATCACGCCACAAGCCGTGCAGCTGATGGAGCGCGAGCGCGGCGGCGAGCGGATGAACGTCACCGACTGGCTGGCGTTTTTCATCAAGCGGCGCGAGCAACTGGACGCGCGAATATTGGCCTCGCCGGTAGGTTCAGCCGAGCACATGGGGCTGGTGCGCCGCAGGGCGGTGCTGTTCGACGACAGCATCAAGCTGTTCGGCACGACCTTTACCGATCTCCTTGGCGTGTGGAACACGGAGGATTTGAAGCGGCTGACCGACAACATGGAAAAATCCAATTCGCTGTCGGACGTCGAGGACGCCGCGCAGAAGTCGATCGATTTCAAGATCGCGCTGGAAACAACGCGCTACACGTTTGAGCGATTGCGCCTGGGCATTGGGCGCGACGTTCAGCCGGCGCTAACCGGAATGATGACGGAGTTGAACGATTGGCTGCTCCAGACCGATGACCAAGGTCAGAGCATGGGCATGATCCTGCGACAGCTCCTCACCGCGTTCGCGAAGAAAACGTGGGAAGCGATCGTCGTGCTGGTCGATCAAATAGACACCGAGACCGTGAAAGCCTGGGTCGAGTACATCAAAACGGGCTGGAACCCGCAGGAGTCCATCAGCCTGATCGAGTGGGGCATCAGCGCAGTCGAAAAAGTCACCAACATGTTCGACGCGCTGGCGCACACCTTCTTCCAAATGAAAAAGCTCGGCCCATGGCAATTGGCCCTGCTTTTCGCGAGCCCGGTTGGCTATCCGATTTTGCGCGGGGCGGGCGTGCTCGAAGAATGGACGCCGGGTGCGGGACGTCGCGCCGCCGCCAATGCGGCCGCCGAGGCACAAGGACTTCCGCCGCCCTATCCCGAAGTCGGCCGACGGCGCAGCATGCTGGAGCAATACGGGCTCCCAGGTGTGGACGAAACGTGGGGCGGTCGCGGCGGCGCGGGCGGCCCGTCTGGCATACCAAGAGCGGCAGGCGGGGCCAGCGGCCGCGTGGGCGCGGAGGCGGCCGTCGACGAAGCGTTGAAGCTCGAAGGCATGCACGAGCAGCGCGACCGCGAGACGATCAAGCAATATCTGCGGAGTGGCGGCGTCGGCATGGACCCGGCGGTGACGGCGTGGTGCGCCGCCTTCGTCAACGCGTCGCTGGACCGAGCAGGACTGCCGGGCACGGGCTCGCAGGTCGCGCGATCTTTCATGAACTACGGCACGGCAGTATCAGCCGCAAACGTGCGCAAGGGCGACATCCTGGTCGAACACAAAGGCCAGATGAGCGGCCCCGGCGGCCACGTTGGCTTTGCCACCGGCCGCGTTTCGCCGGAAGGCAAAATCGAAATGTTCTCGGGCAACGTCCTCGGCGGCAAATGGGCCGCAAAGACGTGGTATTCCCCGAGCCAACTGGCTATCCGGCGCCCGCCGGAAGTCACGGTCAGCGGTCAAGCAGGTCCAGGCAACGCGGTGTTGAGCGAGCAGCAAGCGGCGGCGAGCGCGCGTGGGGCTGGTGCCGCCGTCGGCGCTGGCGGCGTTATCCCGGCGAGCATGCAAACTCCCGAGGTCATGGCCGCGCTGCGCGAGGTCGGCACAAAGCATGGCATTCATCCGATGGCGATCGCTGGTGTCATCAACACTGAATCGAAATGGAGCACGCGCGCAGTAACCGGCCGTTATCGTGGCCTGACGCAGATCGGACCTGAGAATCCCGAGTGGTCAACGATCGGCAATATGTCAGCTGCTGATCAGGTTCGCACTTACGGCAGGTGGTTGGATCGCTACAGGTTTGGCGAAAAGCGGCAGCGAGCAGGCGTCGATTTTTCCAGCATGACGGCCGCACAGCAGGCGGCGTATCTGCAGGGTTTTCAATTCGCGCCGAACGCGATGCAGTGGCAATACGCCGCCGGTCGCGGCCAGTTCGGCATTCGCTCAACCTTGTCGCGGCAGGCGCGCGCGCTCGGCTCGACGACGCTCGCCGAGATGACCCGATATTATGATCAGTTAATCGGGCGCGGTGTCCCGCCGGAACAGGCGGCGCGAGAAGCAGGAGCACGGATAGCCGGAACGATGGACCGCGGCACCGAAGAAGCGGCGCCTCCGCGTCCGATCGCGGCTGCCGCTGAGACGCGGACGCGCGAGCGTGAAAGCGCAGAGCGTCTCGCGGCTGACGCTGCAGAAAAACAAACCGAGACCGCCGCCGAGCTCCTCAAGACCAAGCAAGCCGAGCGCAACCGCGAGGCGCTGACGCGACCACCGCCGAAGAAATCGATCGACGAAGGCAAGGCCGCCGGCGAGGCCGCGGCCAACGCGTTCAAGGAAGGCGTCAAGGAGGTGTCGATCCCGGTCAAATCGCTCAAAGAGGGCGACGAGGACAAGGAGCGCGAGCGCACGCGCGACGAGGAGGAGAAGAAAGCCGCATGACATACCTCGATCCCTATTACAACAAACGTGGCTCGGTCGGACGCAATCACCGCCCCGTCGACTGCTATGCGCCGGATTATCACGTCGCGAGCTGGAAAGGCGTGGAGTTTTTCTGCGACACGTCCGCCGACGAGTTCGGCCGGCGCGGCGATCTCTACGAGTACCCGTTGTCGGACGACATCGGCTACGTCGACCTCGGCCGCAAGGCGCGCCGTTTCAAGGTTGAGGGCTACTTGATCGGCCGCGATCAGGACGACCAGTCGGTCCGCATGGCGCTGCGAGCGGAAAATCCGCAGCCGGGCATCCTGATCCATCCGCTCTATGGCAGGCAGTCTGTCGCCTGCGTCTCGCTCACGACGACGGCGGATTATCGGCGCGAGAAGAAACGGACCAAGCTAAGCTTCGAGTTCATCGAAGCCTATTCGTCGCAGTCATATGCTCAAGCCGGCGGGACCGTCGGCCAGATATTCAGCAGCAGCAACAACGCAATCGACGCCTCGCGCGGGAGCGCGAATTGGGACCCGGGCGCGCGCGACATCGAATTGCTCGGCGACGTCTCCACCGCGTTAGGTCAGCAGTTCAACCCCGATCCCAACGTCATGGTCAACGAGCAGAATTTTGATGCGGTCGACACGCTGAACCGATGGCTTCCATTCAGGCCCGGCGCGCCTCTTCCTACCCGGCCATTCACCGCATTGACCGCGCGCGACGTGACGCCCAGCGTCATGCCGACGTACGGCATTCCGAGCTTCACCGCCGCCGTCGCGCCGATCGACTTCGCGTCGGCTGTGCTCCGCCAAATCCACCTCGACGCGCTCGAGCGCCTACGCGAGTTCAACGCGTACGTGGTCGATCGCACCGAAGCGATGGCGCTCACGCCGTCGGCTAGGTCGCTGATCATCACCACGCGCCTGATCGCGATCCGCGACTATGCCATCGCCGCGGCGCAGAAGCGTTATGACACGGTCAAGGACGCGCTCGATGATCTCGACTTCATCATGCAGGTCTTTGACGACGAGGAGCGACTCGCGACCGAGCAGTGCGACGACGTCCTGGTCGCCGCCATCCGTCAGGCCCGTGCCACCGCGGCCTCGGTGATTCTCGCCGCCAACATCACGCGGCCGGGCATCGTGGAATTTCACGTCGATGGCGAATGGCCGTCGCTGGTCGTGGCGCACAAGATTTACGGCAACGGGAGGCGCTACGAGCAGGTGGAACGATATAATCCGACGATGCTCAATTTCTGGATGGGCCGCAGCGTCATCGCGCCAGCGAGGTGAACCATGCCTCTACCGTGGCATCCGAGCCAGATCAACGAAGAGCAAGCCAGCGTCGTCGTCATCATCAGCGGCCAGCGCTTCAAGAATTTTCTGAGCCTCAATCTCAAGCGCTCGAAGGAGGAAGCCTGCGGCTCCGGCACCGTGGTGTTGTCGTGGCCGGGCACGGAGCAATTCGAGGCCGCGGGGCCGGTGGCATCGGCGTTCGGCACCGGCACCGACGGCACGATCATGATCGACGGCCAGATCGCGGCCCGCGTCCGCTTCGACACGCGCATCTCGAAAGGCACGCCGAAATCTTACGAGCTCACGCTGCAATTCCGCGGCATTTGTTCGGCGGCGGTTGACGGCAGTCCGAATCATGAAACCGGGCAGGAGAACCAGAAAACTCCGGCGCAAATCATCCGCACGCTGTTACAGGGCTACGGAATTGAATTAGAGGACAGGTCGGGCGGTGGCAAGACCATCGAGCGCTTCATCATCGCAGAAGGCGAGACCGTGGAGCGGGCCGCGCGGCGGGCCGCACGCGAGATGGGCCTGACGCTGTATGAGGGCCGCATGGGCCAGTGGATATTGGAAAAGCAATCGTCCGGCGGCAGCGGTGGAAAGCTGCAACTGGGTCGGCACTTCACGCACTGGTCGGTCAAGCAGGACATCGTCCCGCGCTTCACCGAGATCGGCGTCGCCGGCAACGGCATTCCCACCGATGACAGATACGGAAAGCAGAACGAGAGCCTGTACGACAAGGGGATGCGCGAGCTCATGAACTTCGAGGGGCTGCGGCATCTACGCGTATTGATCGACGGCGACCATACGCAAGAGTCGCTCAAGCAGCGCGGAGAGACGGAAGGCAATCGCCGCCAGGGCCAGGGCCTCAACGTCACGCTGCGCGTCTCGACGCATTCCGACGAAAACGGAATGCTGTGGGACCTTGGCCAGAAGTATCACGTCACGATCCCGATTGATGGAGTCGACGAGGAGCTCGAGCTTTCCGAGGTCGAGTTCGAGATCACGCCGACGTCGCGCACCGCAACGCTGGTGCTTATGGGCAAGGGCGCGTTCGGCGGCGCAAATGTTCCGGGAAACTATGGCACCGCGGAGCAAGAGCGCAATCGAACGCGGATGAATGATGCGGTGAAGCAACCGCCGCCGCCGGAGCAGACGCCGACAGAACCTGAGACGCCGCCGCCGCCCGCGCCGCAGGAGGGATTGCCGGAGCAAGCGCCACAGCAGCAGCTACAGCCGGGCGAAGGCGGATTCCGCGGCCGCGGAGCGACTGGGAGTTGGTGAATGGGTTACGACCTGTGGAACCACTCGAAGTTCTTGCACCACAAGCTGCGCAACATGACGCGCCGCGGTTGGCTGTTGAAAACCTATTACGACAAAAAAATAATGCAGGCCAAGGTGAAGACGGGCGAGAAGATCGAGAACGACCGCCTCGACATCGCGCATCCAGTCGGCTTCCTCGGGCGCAACAAGCCGGGCGACAAAGTCGAGGTCCTCACCATGGACGTCGGCGGCGATACCTCGCGCCGCGTCGTGATCGGCGTGATCGGCGACCGCGAGCACCATCCGAAAATCGAAGAAGGCGAATCGATTCTCTACTCACCAGGTGACAAGAAAAAATTCGTCCGCGTGTACAAGAAGCCGCAACAGGATGGGCAGGGCGGTGGCGGCGGCGGTGGCGACGGCGGTGGCGGGGGCGGCCAGCAGAGCGAAAGCAAAGAAGGCATTCACACGAATGCCGACGACCTGCCGATTACGTCGAACACACAAGACACGTTCCAGGGCAACGCCGATAAAGGCCAGGGCTTCACCACCAAGCAAAACTTCGACATCCGCGCCGATCAGAACACGCAATTTCAGGCGGCCAAGCACATCCGCAAGGGCACGACGTATCGCGACGGCGACACATTCACCAATGGCGTGGAGCACGCGAGCGATCATGTTGCCGGTGGCGGCGCCAGCATATCGTCGACGCGGGCGGGCGAGACTGGGCGGCCAGACGGTTCGCAATCGTGGAACGCGAGCGGACAGCCGGGCACCGTGTCGCTGAAGGATATTGGTGCGCGTGTTGCAGCACTTGAGGCTGGCGGCGGCGGCGGTGGTGGCCCGCCCGGACCGCCGGGACCGCAAGGGCCACAGGGCGAGCAAGGACCGTCCGGCGCCACCGGCGCACAAGGGCCGCCGGGACCGCAAGGACCGCAGGGGCTGGTAGGGCCGCCCGGTGCTGCCGGCGCGCAAGGACCGACGGGGCCGACCGGACCGCAGGGGGCGCCGGGCGAGACCGGCGCGCAAGGGGCCGAGGGACCGGAAGGGCCGCAAGGCGCAGCGGGGCCGGAAGGACCGCAAGGGCCGGAGGGCGAGCAAGGGCCGCAGGGCGCGGCCGGCACTGGCATTCAATTCCGCGGCTCCGTGCCCACCGAGACCGATCTGCCGGCGACGGCGGCACCGGGCGATGCCTTCATTGTTGAGGAAGACGATTCGTTCTGGATTTACGACGGCACTGCATGGGTCTCCGGCGGCTCGATCCAGGGGCCGCCGGGCGCGCAAGGACCGACCGGGCCGCAAGGCGACACGGGGCCGCAAGGGCCGCAAGGCGCAGAAGGGCCGCAGGGCGTGCCGGGAGCGGAAGGACCGGAAGGTCCAGCCGGCGCGACCGGACCGCAGGGGCCGGAAGGGCCGCAGGGACAACAGGGGCCGCAGGGCGAGACCGGGTCGGAAGGGCCGCAAGGACCGCAAGGCGTGACCGGTGAACAGGGAGTGCCGGGGCCGACAGGTCCGTCCGGCCCGGCCGGGGCGGCCGGCGCGTCCTTGGGCGGGCGGTTCAGGCTTGTCACTGCAACGCAAGTCGTGTTCACGCCATTCAACAGCGGTGACCACATCAAGATCGCCGGGAACATTTATCAAATCCCGCCGGCCGGCATCGTGGCCGGCATTACCGGCGTTTTCATCAACGGGGTGCCGGGACAGAACCTCGCCGCTGCCACGAGGTATTATGTTTATGCGTTCAACAATGGCGGCACGCCGACGCTCGATTTTTCCCCGGTCGGACACGCAACCGATACATCGGTGGGCAACGCCGGGGTCCAAATCAAGCAAGGCGATCCCACGCGCTCGCTCGTCGGACACGTTAACACTAGCGGCACTAGCGGCTTACAATTTGTTGATCAGTCCAATCAACGTCTCGTGCGAAGTTGGTTCAACCGCCCGTCGCTTGGGGCTGGGCTCAATATCCCGACGCGGCAAAACACCGGCGGCGCACAGTTTACCGAGACCTCGCCGGAAGATCGCGTGTGGTGGCTGCCATGGAATGATGAAGTCTATGTGCTGTTGCTCACGTCGACACAAAACAACAACACCGTCGGTGCTCTAAATTACGTTGGGCTGATGCTGAACGGCATGTTCGCCTCCGGAGGGGCCGCGACGGTCACGATTGCCGGAGCGACAGTTTCGCTGAGCGCCTCGCTCGTGTTTACCCCGCCAGCGGCCGAAGGAATACAGTACGTCTCGCCCGGTTTGCTGGTTTCGATGGGCCTGCAAACCATGCTGGCGGGCTATGGGGTATTATCGGTATCGCGGATGTGACGGAGGGAATTTAGCATGGCTACTGATATGACCGGTGTGCGTTCGCTGTGGCAGTGCGAGCCGACCGATGATCGCTGCGTGCGCCCGGTCGAGCCCACGTTTCTGCCCGGCATCTCGGTGCGCCACTCGCCGAGTTGCACCGGCGACATCTGCGGCCTGTTCGCCTGCGATGGCGGCAACTGGCGCGTGACCAACGAGAACACGCTCGACCGCTCGCGCTGGATCGAAGGATGGATCATCACGCAACTGCTCACGCGCGGTTTTGTCGACTGCGAGGAGCATCCGCTCCGCCAACGCGGCGGCGGGTGGTGGGCCGATGCCTTTCGCGCCGCGAGCACGGGGCGCTCGCGATTCCGGAGCGGCTCAAAACTGTGGGCGCTGAAATGGCGGCACGGCGGCGCCACCAATGACCTTTTGCTGCAGGCAAAAGATTACGCCTACGAGGCACTGCAATATCTCGAAGCATGGGGCATCGTCTCGGAGCTCAGGATCGACGCGCAGTTCATCACGCGCGCGATCACCGGCACGGGAGCTCCCGGCGCCGTCATCCATTTGAAAATCTCAATCCGTGGTCCGGGTGTCGCGTCGGCGTTCACCTTGGAGGGCATGGCGATGCCTGATACGAGTTGGTTGTGGCAGGAGCACATGCCGCCGAGCGCGATCAGGAGCACGTCCGGGCGGCTATATGGGCGCGTGCAACGCATGCTAGGAGGTCCGTGATGGCCATCGCTCCCGACCTGGGTTGTCGAATTCCGCGGCCCGACATCGCGCAATTGTCCGAGGCCGTGCGCGTCGAATTTTCTAAGCGGCTGCTAGGTGGCGCGCCGGTTTTGCCGTTGAGCACCGAGGATATTTTGGCGTTCGTGATGGCAGGGACCGTGAACCTCATGCACGGGTTTGTCTCGCAAGCGCTGCGTGAGACCGATCCGGCGACCATGTGTTGCGATTCGCTGGTCGTTTACGCCGCGCGCCACGGCATTAATTTGCTCGGCGCAACACGCGCCAAGGGCTACGTGGCGCTCACTGGTGAACCGAATGCCCTGATCCCGCTCAACCTCCGTCTCATCGGCATGGCGTCGCGAGAGTACAAGCTGGACCCTGCTGTCACTTGGAATCCGGTCCATCTCGACGCGTCGGGCGGCGCTGTCGTGCGCGTCGTTTCGGCTCTTCCCGGCAATATTTTCAACCTGCCCACGGGCAGCGCGCTCACGGTCGGCACCAGCGCGCCCGGCATCGACATCGATGCGACCGTCGTCGGCAACGGATTGTTCGGTGCCAGCGACGCTGAAACCTGCGATCAGCTGCGCGCACGCGTGCTGGCGGCCGAAGCGGCCGGCGTGCTCTCGACCAACGCGCAATGGTACATCGCGCAAACGATGACCTATCCGGGCGTCACGCGCGCCTGCATCGACGAGTGCGAGGGCTGCTGCGACCCCACGCACCTGGTCATCTACCCGTTCTTCGAGGGCGTCTATGGCGATGCCACCACGCCACCGTATGGCGTGCCACCGGGTGAAGTGATCGACGACATGAATCATTGGATGTGGGGCCGCAACAGCGGTAAGGGCGAGGGGCTGGCGCCGGTCGGCGCGCAAGGTCATTACGATTGCGCCATGCCGGTCAAGATCAACGTTGTTGGCCACTGTTTCCGAGGCTGCGACAACATCGCAATCAGCAACATCGTCAACGCATTGAACGCCTACATTCGCGACAATTACTGCGTCGGTTCGCCGATCTGCAAGGAGCACTTCAAGGGGGTGATCTATCGCGCGGTCGGCGAACCATGCTTTGCCGGCGTCACGCTTACGTTCGATCCTCCGGATGCCATTCGCCGCGAAGATGATGCCTATATCATCGTTGAGTGTGGACATCTGCCGGTGCTCGGCGATGTCTCGGTCACCGAGGCCGAGGCCGGACCTGTTCCGGCGATCCCGTTCCGTGCGTTGCTCACTGCGCCGCCGATCATGCCAGGGCTCAGTGCGGACGAAATGAAAACTGTGCAACAGGCCGCCGAATTGTTGAAGCGGGTGCAAGGTCCGAGATGATGCTCGATCGCGCCACCTTGCCAGATGAAGCGCCGTGGTGCTGCCCACAGCCGCCGGTGAAGAATCTCACCGGCCCGGACGAGCCCGGCATCCAATGCTGGCCGCCGGAAGGCTGTTGCATGCCGTCGCCGTGCGCGGTGCAGGAATGGGATTTCCTGTGCGTCGTGCGTTCGCTGTTGCCCGAGGGCGATATCTTCAACAACACCCGACAGCATACGTACACGCCGCCGCGCGACGTCGGCGTCGCCAACGTCGGTTGCGCTCGCGTCGGCTGCGAGCAATTGATTCTCGGGGGCTGCTGCGATGATATGATCTTGTGCGACGACGATCCGCCGGCGCCGCAGCTGGCCGTGGTCGACTCCTTCGCCGCGGTTGCCTATGGCGTCATCAAGGCGCTGTGCGCGCTGTTGCGCGAGCTTGATCCGTGCACCGCGCAAAAGCTCATCCGCTATTGGGCCGAGCGTATGGGCATCGAGCATTCGGACCCGTGCGGACCGGGATTCTCCGATCGCATCCTCGCCATGCTGATTTGCGTCATTCTGCAAATCCGCCACTATCGCGGCGCTCACAACTGGGAATTCCTCACCACCCTCGCGCACCGCTTCGGCGCCGAGATCGTCATGCGCTACGCCGGTGATCTGAATTGCGGCCCGAGCGGCTGGTGGACGATGGCGCGCGATCATCAGGACTGCCCACCGGTGTTCATCTGCCCACCGGATGCAACTGCGCCATATATTCCGATTGTGCGACCGGTCGCGGAATGCTCAAGCCCGCCGCTGTCGCTCAATATCGTCATATGCCCCGGTGATGTGATTATTGCCGAAAATTGCAACCTCTCGGTTCAAGAGCAGCGCTTGCCGCACGATCCCGAGCTCTACGAAGCGTTCCGGTATTGGCTGTTGCCCAAGCTACTGGAGGGCGCGCGCGGCGTGTTCTGGTGCGTGTACGACTGCGACCCGGCGGATTGCATCGTGTAGCGACTCACGCCAATCGCCAACCTGCCCGTGATATTCTGCCGGGTCCATCATCGGTGTGCCCGGAGGTGAGTATGGCCGCGATCTTCCCGCCAAGTGATCAGGGCGGCGTCGCGCCTGGGCCGAACGTTTGCAATGGATACGTACCAGAAAATCCGGTGAACGGTGGCGGGCCGTACTACATTGCTGCTGACTGCACGACCGTCCTCACCGACTGCCAACTAAACGCCATTACGTCGGAAATCCTCGCGGCCGTGGATCGGCTGGGCTACGGCTACAATTCCACGCGCATCACGAATCTCGGCGACGCACTGGTTGACCGCTTCTCGTTCAAGGTCGATCGGGCCGGCGACACGATGCTCGGGCCGCTCATGCTCTTCCGCGATCCGGTCGAGCCGATGGAAGCGGTCACTAAGCAGTATTGCGACGACGCCGACCAATCGCTCGAACTGAACAAGGTGAGCCGGGCCGGCGACACGATGACCGGGCCGCTCACGTTGAGTGGCAACCCGACGGCGCCGCTTCACGCCGCGCCTCGGCAATATGTCGACGCGGTCGATGCCAGAGTCGACGGTAAGGTAAGCAAAGCCGGCGACACGATGACCGGGCCGCTCGTGCTTGCCGCTGATCCAACGGCGCCACTGCAACCCGTCACGCTCAAATATGCGCAAGCCAATTTCGTGCCGGAGGCGCCGCTCGATGGCATCCTCTATGGCCGCGCGAATGGCCAATGGATCGAAGCCGGTGGGGCAGGCGGTGGCTTCCTGTTGTTGAGCGGCGGCACCATGACCGGGCCGCTGATCCTCGCCGCTGATCCGACGTCGCCGCTTGGCGCAGTGACGCGGCAATACGTTGAGAACAACGCGGTGCGCAAGGCGGGCGACACCATGAGCGGCGCGCTCATCCTGGCAAATGGTACCGAGGCGATTGGCGAGGCGCCGACCGACGGTCTCACCTATGCGCGCGCGAATGCATCATGGGTGCACACGATGGGCGCGGTAAGCGTCGCCAACGGCCTTGCCGACGGAAATCTCATCGTCAATGGCAGCATGGCGATATCGCAACAGCGCGGCACGGCGGCGGCGGCGTGGAGTGATAGTCTTGTTGATCAATGGGGCGGCGTCGTCAACGGCGCCACTAGCCTGAATTCCGCGCAGAATACGGTCGATGTCCCGCCCGGATACACGCATTCGCTGCGCACGCAAGTAACGCTGGCGCTGGCTTCGCCCGCGGCGACTGATATGGCTTACATTTGGCAGAACATGGAATGGGTGCGCGTGGCGCGTTTGAGTTGGTACTTTGCCAGCGCCCTGCCGGCCACGCTTGGATTTTGGGTTAAATCGAGCGTCACCGGCATCTATAGCGGCGCCGTGAAACCGCAGGGCGTTGACATGGCCTATCCGTTTGAGTTCAGCGTCAACACGGCCAATACGTGGGAATTCAAAACTGTAACGATCCCACCACCAACCGTCGGCGCATTCGCCAATTGGATGAACGGTCTTGTGGTCGTTTTTGCGCTGATGGCTGGCAGTGGGCGGCGCGGATCGCCGAACGCGTGGTCATCCGGCGGCACCGTTTTCGCCTCGAACAATCAGATTAATTTCTGCGCCAACCTCAATGCAACCTTCTTGATCACCGGTGTTGTCTTGTTGCCGGGCGTAGAGTTGCCGCCGCTCGATGCCATGCCGTCTATGATGCGCGACATCCCGCGTGAACTCGCGCTGTGTCAACGCTATTTCAATCGCATCGAGGCCAGCAACTATATCGGCAATCCGGGTGCCGGAAATTTTTGGAATGTGCACACGTGGTATCCGCCAATGCGGATTGCCCCGGCGGTGTCGTTGTTTGGTGTGCTCTATGGCGTGAATGCCAGTAATCTTGTCATAGGAGCAGCAAACATCAATTCAACGCAATTTGCTTGGTTTGCGACGGCGTCCGGCCTGTCACAGGCATCGTTCGGGGCCTTCCTCAATGCGAGGATATAAATGATTCAGTGGGCCAAATACACGTATGCAGATTCGCGGCAATACGTGACCGCAATGGTCGACGGCATGGAATGGCAAGCGATTGATCTCAACGAGGCATCGTATTTGCAGCGACAGGTGCAGCAATGGCTCGACGACGGCAACACACCGGAACCGTCCGATAACGGCGCGCCTGCGCCGCAAGGGAGGTGAGTAAATGGCTGGCATCTTCCCGCAATCAGTCGACGGCGGCCTGCCGCATAATCCGGACCAGCCGCACAATCCGACGCAATCCATCCCGCTGGAGACGGAGCCGACCGGCACGGCCGCGCTTTGGTATGGCAATGGCTGCGACGTAAGGCTTCGGCCCCATGTCATCAATTCGTTGATCTCAGAAATCGCGGCGACCGCCGATATAGCGCAGGTCTCCTATGATCCCAGTCGGCTCACCAATCTGCAATTGGCGACGCGCTATTTGATCCAGCGCGGCTTGCCGCGCGCAGCCGGCATGATGGGCGGCCCGAACGCATACACGGCAACGCTCGATCCGACCGCGACCGGTTACAACAATTACATGACGTTGACTGTCGTGCCGCAAACGACCAACGCCGGACCGGTAACGCTCAATATCGACGGGCGCGGCGCCGTGCCGGTGCTGCGCAACGATGGCGTGCCGTTGCGACAAGGCGATTTCGGTGCCGGCCTGCCGAAGGAGATCATCTATTACGAGGGCAACTGGTACTGCGTCGGTCCTGTCACATCGCAATTGCCGACGTTCGATCTGCTGGTGAGCATTTTCGACGCATCAGCCACTTGGACGGTGCCCGTGGGCGTCACCTCGATCCAGGCCGAACTATGGGGCGGCGGTGGTGGCGGTGGTTCGGGTAACGGCACAACAGGCGGCGGCGGCGGCGGTGGCGGTGAATATGGTCTCGGCTTCTATCGCGTCACGCCGGGTGGGATTCTGGTGCTGACGATCGGCGCGGGTGGGCTTGGCGCCAATGTGGGCGGCAATCGTGGTCAGCCCGGTGGCGTCACATCGCTGGCGATTTCAGGCGGCGCGCTGTTGATGACCGCCATGGGCGGCGGCGGCGGCACACTCCCCAATGAGCAGGGGTCGGGCGGCGGGACGGGTGGCATTGGCGGCGCCGAAATGATTGCCGGAAGCGGCGGTTTCATGCCGACCCACACCACATGGGGCAGTGCCGGCTCGCCGGGCGGTGGCACGACGCGTGGTCGCCTTTATGCGATGCAAGGTAACTCAGGCTTGCCGCCGGGCGGCGGCGGCTCCGGCAATGATTCCATCAACGACTACTCCCCGACGATGATCATGGGTGCGCCGGGACGCGTCAAGCTAACCTATCCACGCACTACATGAGGTTGAGATGGCAATCCAGGAAGGCGCAAAAGCCGCGGGCGGAATCATCGAAGCGCTCAAGACGCAGCCGGCATTGCTCGCGTTGATCGTCGTCGCGTTCGGGCTGTTGGGTTATTCTTGGTACGAGGGGCAGGCGTTCAATGAATACGTGCGCATTGTTTCCGCGCAGCAAAGCGAGGCGATGCAATTGCTGGCGAAGTGTCTGCCGGCAGAAAAGTGAGCGCGCCAATGATTGAACTCGCGATCTCGATCCTATGGCTCGCACTCGGGGTGATCATCTTGCTCGGCGTCGTGTGGCTCGTGCTCTACGGAATCAAGATATTCACGCCGATCCCGGCCCGCATCGAGCAGCTTGTTTGGGTGTGCGTTCTGATCCTCGTGCTGATCGGCGTGCTGTCGCTCATCGCCGGCCATGGGGGCTCTCTTCGGCCTCCGCTCCTCCGATGAGTCGCGCGTCGATCCGCTGCCGCCCTATCCGCCGCCGCCACCGCCGATCTGCGACGGCTGTTAATGGAGGTGCGCATCATGCGTAGTCCGATCGCCATATCATCGGCTCACGGCAAGTTTGTCGGCGGCGCCGTCGGCGTTCTCAACGAAGTGAAGGAATCGCGGCGCGTCGTGGCGCGCGTAGTCGATGAGCTGAAAGCTGCCGGCGTCTCCGTGCAATTCTTCCACGATGACGTGAGCAAGTCGCAGGGCGCGAACCTGAACCGCATCGTCAACTGGCACAACGTCCAGCAGCGCGTGCTCGACGTATCGGTGCACTTCAACGCGTTCAAGGCGACCAGCGGGCCGCGCGGCACCGAGGTGCTGTACGTGAGCCAGAGCGGCGGCACGCTCGCTGCACAGGTCGCCAAGGCGATGGCCGATGCCGGCCGGCTAATCAATCGCGGCGGCAAGAAGCGCACGAACCTGTCTTTCCTCAATCGCACGCGCAAGTCGGCGATCCTGATCGAAGTGTGCTTCGTCGACAGCAAGGCGGATGCCGAGGCCTACAACGCGAACTTCACCGCCATCTGCCAAGCCATCGCAAAATCCATCGCGGGGACGTGAACATGGCCCAACGCCCGACGCTCCGGCGAAACAGCAGAGGCCCCGAGGTCGTCACGCTGCAGACGTGCCTACGCGTTAGCGCCGATGGCATCTTCGGACCGAATACCGAGGCCGCGGTGAAGAAATATCAGCGCGAGCGCGGGCTCGCCGCCGACGGCATCGTTGGGCCGTTGACCTGGAAAGCGCTGGAGTACGAATTCGAGCTCGCACCTTACGAGCCGCCGCCGGCGCCGGAGGGCAGCTTGAGCGCCGCGGAGATCAACGACATCACGGCGCTCGCGCGGCAATCGGCGATTCAAACGTATTCATGGAAAGGGCGTGGCCGCGCTCCTCCGGGCTTCGTCAAGGGCGTGGCCGTTTCGTTCGGTTGCGCCTTGCGCAAGTACGATGCGGCACATCCGGCGTTCCGAGAGATGGCCAAGGCCAACACTCACAACAACGATAAGGATGCGCTGTCGTGGTACGCCGGGACGTTCAATTCGCTCGGCATGGGCATCGGCAGCGCAGGCGTGAGCACGTTGCGGCATCTCTACGTCTTCCTCATGGGGCTCGGCATGCGGGAGTCGACCGGACGGCATTGCGTGGGGCGCGACCAAAGCGCCAGCAATACGTCCAGCATCACTTGCGAGGCGGGCGCCTGGCAAACGAGTTGGAACGCGCGCGCGTGCTCGCCGACAATCTTGCAGGGGCTGTTCGACGAATACGCGCGCGGTGCCGAGGGCTATCAATCCATCTTCAAGGAAGGCGTGAGTTGCTCGGCGAGCCACTGGAAAAACTACGGCAGCGGTGACGGGTTACGGTTTCAAAAAATGAGCAAAGAGCAACCGATGTTCGCGCTCGAGGTCGCCGCTATCGTGGTCCGGAATCTTCGGCGGCATTACGGGCCGATCAACCGGCGCGAGGTCGAGGTGAGGCGTGAAGCGAACGAGCTTTTGCTGAATGTTCAAAGCGTGATTGCGCCAGCGATGGCATAGGAGGTCCCATGGGGGAGGTGGAACGCAAGAACGAGGACGCGTCAGACGCAGCGGAGCCCACGCTCGGCGCGCGGATGCTCGATCGCATGGCCGACGCCCCGGCCGGCACGAGCACGTTGGTTGACGACATCAAGGCGAAGACGGCCGAGCTGATCGACATCGCGGACGGGCTCAAGCAGAATAATCCGCACTTGGCGGAACTCGCGATCACCTATTACGAAATCGCCGAGATGTTGACGGTCAAAGCGGCAATAAGCTAACTCAGGTCCGTCGTCCGCGGTGCTTGCGATTGCCATTCGTGGTCGCGCAGGAGGGCCTCGCGAACGCTGGCGGCGGCGGCCGTCGCTGCTGCGGGAGCCTCCGCCGCGGGCGCGACGGGGCGGACTTCGACGTCGTAGGCTTCAACCGCCTCCATGTGACGCAGCAGAGCCCACAATCGCTTCTCGTCGACGATCGCGCTGACGTGGAACAAGTTCGATCCATTGGCTGGCATTCGGTTTGCTCCTTCTTGCTGCCGTTTGGGCCCCCCCTGGTGGTCACCACAGCGGCCGGCGCCGCACCTCGATCAGTTTGCCATCCTCGATCTGATAGTGCGCCTCGTAGGCGTGCGGGCCGTCCTGGACAATACGGGTGATAGTTGTTTCCGGGAGGGGCGCGGCGCTTCGATCATGCCAGCGGTGGAGACCCTGTCCAAAAATCCACACGGTGAGCGTCCACACGGCAAGTATCGCAGCTATCGCGATGATGGCCGTTCGCGTAATCAGATCATTGGGCATCGGTCACACCCTTACATGATTTCCGCTGCTCATGCCGCGAGCGCCGTTTCGACGAGCAGCATGGCGGCCCGAGTTTGGTGATCGAGCGCCACGACCGCCTCATGGCCCTGGCGCTCGGCGACCTCCCGCAGCAGCGGCAAGCCGGTTTCGATGGACGCGAGAACCTCCGCGCGTGTCGCCGGACGTCCCTCGGCGTAGAAGTGCACCTGCTCGGGCGGCCCGATGTTGAACAGCCAGCCGCCGTCAGCGCGAAATGTTTTATAACCGCTCGTGATCCAGACGAGAGAGACGCCCGGATTGTGCCGGATCATCACACCGCCCGGCTCGAATGCCTCCGCGGGCCGATCCTTGTCGTTGCGCCGCATCCGCGGTCGGACGAGGAACGGGCACGCCTTCACGGCGTACTCGGCGCAGTCGCGGTGGCTCGGCGGCTCGCTGCTCACCCGATTCACGGCACACATGGGGCCGATGGTGAACGCTAGGTGCCGGCCGAGCATCTGGCCGCACAGCCAGCACAACTTGCCGCGCACGGCGCGGCTGACTTTCGGCGCGTCGACGCAGCGAAAATCTGGCTCGCCGTTCAGCCATGCCACGAACCACGGGACGGGATAGCCGGTGCTCGACACCGGGCGGCTGCGCATGCGATCGGGGATGGGGATGGCGCGAATGGAGGCGTTGAGCTCGTTCATTGGCCCTGGACCTTTCAGCGGCGGGGATAGGTCAGATCGAGCAGCTGCTCCACGTCGACGCCGTGCTGCTCGAGCGCCTCCCGGCCTTCACGGGCGACCGCGGCGAGGTGGGCGGTGTCCGCAATGTCCGGGCCGCAGCGCCCTTCCTGAATCGCCACTGCGTGCAGGGCGACGGCGTACAGCGGGCAGCACCGGACCAGTTCCTGGCGCCGGTCGAAGGCGGCCATGACCGGGGAGACGGCTTGCTCTGTGCTGGTGTCGATCATGGTACGCAACTCCCGCGCGGGTCGATCATGCGGCCAATATGGCAGCCCGCGCAAGGTCGCCACTAGACGGGCGCGGAGTTTCGGCCAGTGGCGAGCGACCTCGAAGAGCGGGCGACGATCCACCGGGACCCCCTTTTATGCAGCGCGAACGGTGTTTTATGCGGCGGCGCGACCGCCCCAAGTACCCAGGAAAACGACCTCGCCGGAGGAGTACGATAACGACAACCCCGGTTTCCTGTTCGTCATCTACGCGGCCACGATCGTGTTCATCGCCGCGAACGCCGACAATCCGCACTTCATCACCCGAACAGGCATTGCCGATTTCCTCGAGCAGCCCGGCTTCATGTTCGTTCAG
>Ga0126377_10000683_pt1 | contig 21041 bp, 17 predicted proteins | sample PanSoiMetPlot_22_FD_92647 | JGI IMG/M metagenome (GOLD analysis project Ga0126377, IMG submission 92647) | Tropical forest soil microbial communities from Panama - MetaG Plot_22 | ecosystem: Environmental > Terrestrial > Soil > Tropical forest > Bulk soil | place: Panama | collected 2016-02-17 | reverse complement strand
TCCGCGCGATCGACGAGATCCGCAACGGGCGGATGATCATCCTCGTCGACGACGAGGATCGCGAGAACGAAGGCGACCTCTGCATGGCGGCCGAAAAGGTGACGGCCGACGACGTGAACTTCATGGCGCGCCACGGGCGCGGGCTCATCTGTCTGACCTTGAACGAGGACCAGATCGACCGGCTGAAGCTGCCGATGATGGTGCGCGACAACCAGGCGCCGCTGGGCACGGCGTTCACCATCTCGATCGAGGCCCGCCGCGGAGTCACCACCGGCATCTCCGCGCGCGACCGGGCCGTCACCATCCTGACCGCGATCGCCGACGACGCGCAGCCGTCCGACGTGGTGTCGCCCGGCCACGTGTTCCCGCTCAAGGCGCGGCGCGGCGGCGTGCTGGTGCGCACCGGCCAGACCGAGGGCTCGGTCGACCTCGCCCGCCTGGCCGGGCTCAAGCCGGCCGGGGTGGTGTGCGAGATCATGCGCGACGACGGCGAGATGGCGCGCATGCCCGACCTCGAGCTGTTCTCGGCGCGTCACCGCATCCCGATCCTGTCGGTCGCCGATCTGGTGACCTACCGGCTGCAGCACGAGCACATCGTCGAGCGGCGCAGCGCCGGCCTCCTGCGCCCCGGCTTCCTCGGGCCGGGCGAGCCGTTCGCCGCCTACCTCTACGGCACCGACGTGGAGGCGACCGAGTACCTGGCCCTGGTGCGCGGCGACGTCGGGGAGGCGGCGGCGGCCGGACGGAGCGCGCTGGTGCGGGTGCAGTCGATGTGTCCGGTCGGGGACCCCATGTTCGCGCGGCCGGAGCTGGCCATGGCCCTCGGGGCCATCGACCGGGCCGAGGCCGGGGTGTTCCTGTACGTGTTCAACAAGGAGCGCACGAGCCTGGCGCGCGGCTTCGCCCGCCAGGTGGAGGCGCGGATGCAGGAGGTGCCGCCGCCGGCGCCGGCGAGCGCCTCGGCCCGGACCGAGGCGCTGCGCGATTTCGGGCTCGGCGCGCAGGTGCTGGCCGACCTGGGCTGCCGCCGCATCCGGCTGCTCAGCAACACCGACCGCAAGATCGTCGGCATCGAGGGCTTCGGGATCGAGGTCATCGAGCGAGTGCCGATCGATCAGCCGGACGGCCAGCTGTCCGCGGCCGACGAGGCCAGGGGCCGCCTGATGGCGCTGTCCGGTCGGCGCGGACCGCGCGGCCGCGGCGACGAAGGGGTGTAGAGATGGCGAAGGAAGTCCACGGTCAGCTGTCCAGCCGCGGCCTGCGCGTCGCGATCGTGGCCGGCCGCTTCAACGGCTTCATCGTCGAGTCGCTGGTCAAGGGCGCGATCGACGCGGTGATCCGCACGGGAGGGCGGGAGGAGGACGTGACGGTCTACTGGGTGCCCGGCTCGTTCGAGATCCCGCAGCTCCTGCGCCGGGTCGCAACCCGCAGCGGCAGCGACAAGCACGACGCGGTCGTGTGCGTGGGCGCGGTCATCAGAGGCGCGACGCCGCACTTCGAGCACGTCGCCGCGGCGGTCGCCAGCGGCGTGGCCGACGTGGCCCGGACTTCGCCGATCCCGGTCACCTTCGGCGTGCTCACCACCGACACGATCGAGCAGGCGATCGAGCGGGCCGGGACCAAGGCCGGCAACAAGGGCTTCGACGCGGCGCTGGCCGCGATCGAGATGGTGGGCCTCCTGCGCACCCTCGACGGATGAGATGGCCGCCGGGATCCGCAGGCGGGGGCGCGCGTACGGGCTGCAGGTCCTCTACGCCCTCGACATCAACGAGGGCGGCGGGCCGACCCACGCGGTGGCCGAGTACTGGCAGATGTTCCAGCTCGAGCTGGACGCGCCGTCGCTCGAGTTCGCGGGTCGCCTGGTGGCCACCACGCGCGAGCGCCTGGCCGAGATCGACGACGCCATCCAGAGCGCGTCGCGCAACTGGCGCCTCGACCGCATGTCGCGGGTCGACCGCAACATCCTGCGGCTGGCCACCTGCGAGCTTCGCCACTCACCCGACGTGCCGGTCAAGGTCGTGATCAACGAGGCGGTCGAGCTGGCCAAGCGCTTCGGCACCGCCGACTCGCCCGCGTTCGTCAACGGCATCCTCGACCGCATCGCGCACCAGCTGCGCCGCCCCGGCGTGGACGACGAGGAGCCCGGCGACGCGGGCGCCGGCGAGGTAGCGGCCGGCGAGGCGGGGGCCGGCGAGGCGGGGGAGGAGCCGTGACATGACGGTCCAGTTCCTGAGCTGCGAGCTCGGCAAGTGGGAGGACTCGGGCGGCGATGCGCTGGTCCTGACCTTCTTCCGCGACGAACGACCGCTGCGCGGCGCGGCCGGCCTGGTCGACTGGCGGCTGTGCGGCCGGCTGTCTCGCCTCATCAAGCAGGGCCGCATGCGCGGCGAGCGAGGGGAGACGCTGCTCATGCCGCCGGGCCGGCGGCTGCCGTACGAGCGGCTCATCCTGTTCGGGCTGGGCACCGCCAACCCGTTCGGCGACGACGTGTTCCGCGGCCACGTGCGGCGTATCCGCCACGTGATGCGGCGGGCGGGCATCCACGACTTCGCGCTTCAGCCGCCCGGGCGCGCGACCGGCCTGGTCGCGGCGCGGCGCGCGCTGGAGATGTGGATCGAGGAGAGCGGCGTGACCGGCGACGAGGACCGGGTCGCGATCATCGACACGCCGAGCGCGCAGAAGGAGATGGCGGACATCCTGCACGCGCGGTCGCGGATCCGGCCCCGGACGTCCGAGCTGCCGCCTTCTCGCTGAGCGCCAGCAAGATCGCCAGCCGGCACTCGGCCGAGGCGGCCTGGTAGAGCTCGACCGCCTTCACGCGCTCGAGGCGATCGCCGCGGGACAGGTCCTGCGCGGCCTCGAACGCGAGGCGCGCGCCGACCGGGATCGAGCCGATGGCCACGCGCGCGGCCGTCGCCTGCTGGCGAGCCGCCCCCGCGGCCAGGCTCAGCGCGAGGCGCAGCCGCCCGGGCCGACCCACGACGCTCACCTGGCCGGTCCACGGATCGAGCTCCGGGCGCAGGCGGCGGGCGCGGGCCAGCGCGGCACCGGCACCCTCGAAGGCGCGGCGGGCGACGGCCAGGGCCAGGAGCGGCGAGCGCTCGGCCGCGACCACCGCGCGGCCCGACCCGCGCGCGAGGTCGCCGTCGTCGCCGACCAGCGCCAGGATGCGGCGGGCCGCCACCGCCTCGGGGGTGTCGTCGGGCGCCGCCTCCTCGTCGGATGCGCGCCGGGCGGAGCGCGCGTCGGCGCCCGTCGCGCCGCCGGCCAGCGCGCCCAGGTCCGCGACCGCGGCGGCGGCGGCCGATGCGTCGGCGGCGGCGAGCTGGCGCAGGTGGTCGGCGTCGGCGGTGAAGCCGGGGCCGCCGCCGGGGTCGAGCGCGCCGCGGTCGAGCGCGAGATCGGCCTCGAGCCGGGCGCGCGCGCTGGCGATCAGGAGCGGGGCGACCGCCTCGGCCACCTTGCGCGCGGTGGCCGGATCGGCGAGGCGGGCGCGGTCGGCGCCGGCCAGCGAGGCGAGAGCGGCGCGCGCGCGCTTGCCGCGGGCGGCCGCCTCCTCGCTCCACGCCCAGCTGGTCGCGGCCAGGGCGAACACGCCGCTGGCGCGGAGGTGCTCGCCGATCGTGGTCGGCGGGTCGTCGCCGGGCGGCACCATGCGGGCCGCCTCGGGCGGGGCGCGGGCGGCGTCCACCTCGGCGCGCGCGCGGTCCAGCTCGCCGTCGGCCACCAGGCGCAGGATCTGGTCGAGGCGCGCCGCCGCGTCGGCCAGCGCCGCCGCCTCGGTGAGGCGCACGTAGGCGGCCGCGCGGTCGCCGGCTGCGCGCCACCTCTCGGCGCGCCGCGCGCCGCTCTCGGCGGCGGCCACCAGCGCGGCCAGGGGCGGCGCCATGCGCGCGCGGTTCTGCTGCTCGAGCAGGTGCGGCCAGGTGTCGGCGATGCGCTCGAGCGCGCGGTGGTACCCGGTGTCGAGCGCGCCGCGCTCGTCGCGCGCCAGCGCCAGATCGCGCACCGCCGCCGGCTCCGGCTCGGGCAGGGGCGCGCCGGTGAGGGAGCGATAGGCCCGGCCCAGATCCGGGGCCATCCACGCCTCTGCGCCGGCCTCGCGGCTCAGGCGGATGAGATCGACCGGCGCGTCGGAGCCGGCCGGCGTGATCGAGGCGCCGCCGTAGGGCAGGACCAGGCGGCGCGCGCCGCGGCGCAGCGCGTCCTGCACCTGGCGCACCGGGTCGTCGACCGGCCCGAGCGACGCGTCCGGCTCGAGCTCGGCGATCACGACCGCGGAGGAGTCGAGGCTCGCGCCGGTCAGCGCCGCGAGCGCCGCCACGGCGAGGGACGCCGCGCCGGGCGGATGGACCTGCGCGCCGCGTGAGACCGCGCTGAAGTCGACGTCGAGCGGGCTCAGGCCGACCGCCCGCGTCGCGGACAGGTCGGCGATCCACAGGGCGCGCTTCCACTCGTCGCCTGCCAGAGCCGGGCCGGTCGGGGGCTCGGGCGGCGGCGGCGGGGGCCCGGCCGGTCCGCCGTCCGCCGCGCTCCGGCTCGGGTCGGGCACGGCGCCGGGGCCCGATTTCTGGCCCTGGCTCGGCTGCCGGGTGGGCGGCTTGATCGGCACCAGTCGCCGGGGCCGGGCGATGAGCCAGAAGCTGTCCCAGCCGGCGGACTGCTCGTCGTCCGCCAGAGGCGCGGCCACCGCCAGCCAGTGCGGGCGGCCGACCAGGCGCACCGGGCGCGCCCGGCCCGGGCCGCCGGCGCCCAGGACCAGGCTGCGCCGCGGATCGCGCGCCAGGTCCGCTGCCTCGAGCGGGCGCACCGTCACGGCCGGCGGCTCGGGCGGACCCGCGACCACGCCGACCCGGCGCGTCCGCGTGGGGCAGGCCGCCAGGAAGACCAGCATGAGCGGCAACCCGCGCGCTCGCAGCGACGACATGGCCCCGAGTATGGGACACGGATGCGCGCGGCCGAAAGGGGGACGGGCAGCCGCCGTGGCCCGCGATTCCGGATAGGATCACGCGGTGGCTTCGCGGCAGATGGCGTGCTTCCGGGTGAGCGGCCGCGAGTGCGCGGTCGACGTCCTCTCCATCGCGGAGGTGCTGCGCCCCGTCCCGGTGACCCCGCTGCCGGCGGCGCCGCGGTTCGTCGAGGGGCTCATCGAGCTGCGCGGCCGCTTCCTGCCGGTCGTGGACCTGCGCAAGCGGTTCACCGACGGGCCGCCCGCCGACCGCGAGCAGGGCAAGTACATCGTCGCGCCGCTGCACGGGGCGTCGGTGGCGCTGGTCGTGGACGACGTGAGCGGCGTGGAGCGCATCCCCGCCGAGCTGATCCAGCCGCCCCCCAACCTGGCCGACAGCCGCATCGCCCCGGCGTTCGTGAGCGGCGTGGTGCGGTGGAACGACCGCGTGCTGATGGTGCTGGACCTGGATGCGCTGCTGACCGCCTCGGAGCGAGAGGAGCTGGGGCGGATCTGAGTCCGTCGCGCGATGGGCCCATCGGTCGCATCGCCCCGGCGTTCGTGCGCGGCGTGGAGCGGTGGATGCGCTGCTGATCGCCTCGGAGCGAGACGAGCTGGGGGGACCTGAATCAGTCGCGCTGGGGGATCGGATCGCGACGTGGCCGCGATCGAGGGTTGGTCGCGATCGAGGCGCGCGATCCCTCTCTCCGCCCGCGCCCGGCCGGACGCCTCGCTTCCAGGTCAGCGCGACCCGGTCGGCGCGGCCGCCGTTCCCTTCGCCGGCCCGTCGTGCAGCGCGGCGCGCAGGGCCTCCTCGCCGTCGGGGCCGTCGACGCCGACGTCGAGGGCGCGGCTGTAGAGCTGCCGAGCGGCCGCCACATCGCCGGCGGCGGCGGCGAGGTCGCCGGCCACGCGCAGCGCCTCGGGCAGATCGGGCCGGCGGACCAGGGCGCGGGCGCACAGCTCGCGCGCGCGCGCGATGTCGCCGGCGACACGCGCGATGCGGGCTGCGCGCAGATCGCGGCGGGCGGCGACGACATCGAGCGCGGCGGTCGGATCGCGCTGCGCGTCGGCCGGCACGTCGGCCGGCGGCTGTGCGCGCGGCGGCTCGCCGCGCAGCTCGCGGCGGAGGTCGAAGGCGCGAAAGCGGCCGCCGGCGCCGGGGCTGTCGGCGACCCACAGCACCATCTCCACCGGATCGATGACCGCGGTGTGCGCCGCCTCCGGATCGTCGATGGCCGCGCGGTGGCCGAGCGGGAGCGGCGCGCCCTCGGGCCGCGCCTGATCGCGCAGCACGGCGATCGCCTGCTCGACGCCGCCCGGCGGCGCGCGGCGGACCAGCTCGGTCGCGCGCGCGACGCGCTCGGCCGAGGCGCGCAGGCGGCGGGCGCCCTCGCCGCCGGCGTCGGACGCGAACGGCTCGGTGGTGAAGAGATCGCCCTCGACCGCCGGCGATGCGTCGCGCACCACGCGGATGCGCCCCGGGCTGCGCTCGATCCAGGCCAGCCGCCGCCGCCTGCCGTCGACGACGAGGAAGCCGGCTGCCCCCAGCGGCGTGGTCTGCTCCACCATGCGGACCGCCTCGTCGAGGGTGTGCGCGTGCTCCAGCATGCTGCGGGCCAGCAGCGCGACCGGCTGCGCCACGCGGGTCATGCGCACGTCGCTCCCCGCCTCGGGATGAACCAGCACCGCGATGCCCTGCGCGTTGACGCCGGTGACCACGCCGACCAGCCCCGGCCACCCCACGCTGGCGTAGGGGATCGATCCCTCCGGCCTGACGATCGACACCAGCGGGACGCCGGCCGCGCGCTCCCCGCCATCCTCCGCGCCCAGCAGCGAGAAGCTGCGTCCGACCAGCAGCCGGGCGCCCGATCCCGGCTCCGGCGACGAGCCCGCACCCGGCGCCGCGGCCGCGGCCGCGCCCGCGCCCGCGCTGCCATCGGTCCCCGACGCCGATCCGGATCCGGTCCCCGATTCCGATCTCGATCGCGCCGCCGATCCCGATCCGGCCCTCGCGCCCGCACCGGTGCCCGCACCGGATCCCGACCGCGCCCGGTTCCCCGCATGCGGCGCGGGCGGCGCCGGCGCCGCGCTCGCACCGGTCAGCGCGAACGACAGCGATCGCGCCACCACGCCGTAGCCCACGCCGGGCGATGCGCCGGCCGGCGCGCCGACGTCGAGCGCCGCCTGCGTCCGCACCAGCGTCTCGAACCCCGGAGCGCCGCCCTCGACGCCCTCGGCGCGCAGGGCGCCGTGCACCACCCCGGCGATCTCCTCGAGCTGCGCCGCAGGCAAGCTGTCGGCCAGGAGCCGCAGGCGCCAGCGCAGCCGCGGCCCGCGCCGCGCCTCGCCGAGGATGCCGGTGTCGGGCACCGCCGCGCCGATGGCGGCGGCGAGCGGCGCCGTCGCCTCTGTCACCGCGCGCCCGAGCAGCCGGCCCTGGCACGCACCGACGGTGTGCGGCTTGCCGACCACGCGCAGGACGGCGAGGCGGCCCATGTACGACAGAGAGCACTCGCCGCCCCAGAACAGCGCCCACTCGCCGCTCGCCCCGTGCGGCGCCGGTCCGGCGCTGAGCGGCCCGTCGGGCATCTCCCCCGACGGCTCCGGATAGCGCACCACACCGCCGTAGATGAAGTAGCAGACCACCGCGGCCAGGACGACCAGCCCGACCCCGATCGCGAGTGAGCGCAACCGCCGCTGACGCCTGGGCCGCCGGCTCCCGATGACCAGCTCCGTCACGGCGAGAGCCTAGCCCCCCGCGATTGGCTTTGACCACAGCAGCGCGACCTTGCTAGCGTCGATGAGGAGTTCCGTTCGTCCCTGTGCCCGGACCTGCGCCCCTGGATCGCACCCCCCTCGTCGTCCTGGAGGCGACCGGCATCTCGCCCAGCGCGCGCGTCGTGCTGCTGTGCCTGATCGGGCTGCTCCTGGTCATCCTCGGGTTCCTCATCGCGTTCGCGCTGCTCATCCGCCGCCGGCCGGTGGCCGAGGGGAGGGCGGCGCGCCCACGCCCGGGCCCGCCGCGCACGACCAGCCCGGCCCCGGAGCCGGCCGGCGCTGCCGCCGGCGCATCCGGCGCCCTCGCGCTCGCCCGCAGCGAGACCATGGCGTGCCCGACCTGCCGGCGCCAGTACGAGTCGCTGCTCGAGTTCTGTCCGCGCGACGCCCGCCAGCTGGTGCCGCTCAGCCAGCTCGACTCGCGTCCCAGCGGCAGCGTGTGCCCGGCCTGCCGGCGCGCGTCCGAGCCGGGCACCCGCTTCTGCCCGCACGACGGCTCGGAGGTCATCGCCGTCGCGCTCTACGAGGCGACCCGCAGCGACTCCGACGCCGAGCCGTCCGGCCCGACCGGCGTGATGGCCAAGATCTGCCCGCAGTGCCGGAGCCGCCACGATCTCGCCGCCACCTTCTGCGGCCGCGACGGCTCCGAGCTCGTCGCCATCAACTGACGAGGCGCGCGGCGGGCCCCGGCGCCGCCGCGCTCATCGCGCCGCGGCGGTCTTGCCGGCCCGCTCGCGCGCCTTCTCCGCCGCCTGCAGCTTGCCGAGGAACACGTCGGGCCCGACGAAGTCGTGCACCCGCTCCAGGATGTGCCCGCCGTCGTCGAGCAGGATCACCTCGGGCATGGTGGACTGGCCGTACTTCTGCTGGCGCGCCTCGTCGAGGTCGGTGCCGTGGGTGACGTCGAACTTGAGCGGGACGTAGCCGGCGACGATCCTGTCGAACACGCGCGGCTCGGCGAACGTGTCGGTCTCCAGCTTGCCGCACGGCTTGCACCAGGTGGCCGAGAAGTCGATCATCACTCCCTTGCCGCTCTCCTTGGCCTCGGCGAAGGCGCGAGCCTCGTCGGTGCGCCACGGCAGCTTGCGGTCGACGGTCAGCGCCCAGAACATGATCCCGGCCGCGCCGCCGGCCACCAGCAGCACGCCGGCCCCCTTGCGCAGCTTGTCGCGCGCGGGACCGCCGAACGAGAGATGCATGGCGCCGACCGCGAAGCCGATCGCGACCGCGGCGAGACACGCGAGCGCGACCAGCCGGCTCTCGATCTCCAGATGCAGCAGCGCGGGCACGACCGGGCGCAGGAAGTAGATGCCGACCACGATGAGCGCGATGCCGCCGATGCTCTTGATCCACTCCATCCAGCGCCCGCTGCGGGGCAGCGACACCGACGACGCCGCGATGACCCAGAAGAGGACCCCCATCCCGAGCGCGAAGGTGAAGAGCATCGTCCCGCCCAGGAGCGGACTGCCCTTGACCGCGACCCAGGCCAGGAGCCCGGCCAGGAACGGACCGGTGCAGGGCGCGGCGGTGAAGCCTCCGACCATGCCCATGGCGAACGCGCCGCCGTAGCCCTTGCCGCCGACCCGGGCCATGCGCTGCTGCAGCCCGCTGGGCAGGTTGAGCTCGAACGCGCCGAACATCGAGGCGGCGAGCGCCGCGTAGACCGCGACGATCGGCCACACGATCCACGGATTGGCCAGCACCTCGCCCTGATCGCCCGACTCTCCGATGAAGGCGAACGTGAGGCCGAGCGCGGAGAACACCACGCCCAGGCCGAGCACGTAGGCGGTGGCCAGCGCGAAGGCGCGCCGCCGCGTCACCGCGTCGTCGCGCGCGCCGAACACGCCGACCACGATGGGGATCATCGGATAGACGCACGGCGTGAGCGACGCCATGATCCCGAACCCGAAGCAGGTCAGGTAGGTGAGGAGCAGGCCGCGCGACTCGAGGCCGTGCTCGAACTCGGCGGCCTGCTCGGTCCCGGCCGCCCAGGCCAGCCCGGGCAGGAGCAAGAGGAGCAAGAGAACGGCCAGCGCTCCGCCAGCGACGACGACCCTGCGCATGCGCATGCTCGTCCAATATAGTAGAGTTTCGCGCCGATGGCCCGCGATCGAGACCAACTGCCCGATCTTCGCCGCAGCCCCGGCGGCGGGGCGAAGAGCGGCGACCCTGGACCCTTCGCGGTCCCGGAGCACATCGCGCGGCTCTCGCCCTATCTGCCGGGCAAGCCGGCCCTGCAGCTCGAGCGCGAGCTCGGCATCACCGGCGCCATCAAGATGGCGTCCAACGAGAACCCGCTCGGTCCGTCGCCGCGCGCGCTCGAGGCCGCGCGCCGCGCCGCGGGTGAGATGCACCTCTACCCGGACGGCGCCAGCTTCGCGCTGCGCCGGGGCCTGGCCGCGCACCACGGCGTCGACATGGAAGAGCTGGTGGTGGGCGGCGGCTCGAACGAGCTCATCCATCTCCTGGTGCGCACCTTCTGCGCCCCCGGCCGCGACGAGGTCGTCACCCACCGCCACGCGTTCATCAGCTACGCGCTGGCCGCGCGCACGCACGGGGTCGACGTCGTCGAGACGCCGGTCACCCGCGAGCTGCGCTGCGACGTCGACGCGCTGTGCGCCGGGTTCGGCCCGCGCACGCGCCTCGTGTTCGTGGCCAACCCGAACAACCCGACCGGCTCGCACCTCACGCGCGCGGAGCTGGAGGAGGTCCTCGAGCGCGCCCCGGCGCGCGCGCTGGTCGTGGTCGACGAGGCCTATCACGAGTACGCGGCCGGGCTCGATCCCGACTACCCGGCCATCGAGCCCTACCGGGCGGAGCGCCCCGCCGTCGTCGCGCTGCGCACCTTCTCCAAGATCCACGGCATGGCCGGCCTGCGCATCGGCTACGCCATCTGCGACCGCCGCGCCGCCCGGCGGCTCGACCAGACCCGCCGCCCCTTCAACGTCACCAGCGTGGCGCAGGTGGCGGCGCTGGCCGCGCTCGACGACCGGGAGCACGTGGCGCGCAGCCTCGAGGCGGCGGCCAGCGGCGTGGCGGCGCTGACCCGCGGCTTCTCGGGGCTCGGGCTGACCGTGCTGCCGTCGCTCGCCAACTTCGTGCTGGTCGATGTGGGTCGCGAGGCCGACGGCGTCTACCAGGGCCTGCTCGAGCGCGGGGTCATCACGCGTCCCATGGCGGCCTGGGGCCTGCCGCGGCACCTGCGCGTGTCGATCGCGTCCGCGCCCGACATCGCGCGCGCGGTCGATGCCATGGCCGCCGTGCTCGCCGGATGATCGGCGCGCGCCCCCCCGCAGCGCGGGGTCGGCTTCCGATCGCGGCCGTGGCGGCGGCGGCGCTCGCTGCGGCGGCCTCCGCCGCGGGCTGCGGCCACAGCAAGGCGGCGCCCGCGCCGCCCGAGCTGCCGGTGCCGTCGCGGCGCGCCACCGCCGGCGATCGCATCCTGGCCCTCGCGCCGTCGGGGGCCGAGGCGGTCCTGGAGATCGATCTCGCGCGGCTGCGCGGCAACGCCGCGGTCGGCCCGCTGGTGCGCGCGGTGACGGCGAGCGAGCTGGCGCGCCCCGACCTGATGGCGGCGGCCGACCTGCTGGTCTTCTGCTCCTACCGGGTGGGCGAGGCGCAGGCGGGGCAGATCGTGTTCGCGGCCGGCCCCGGCGTCGAGCGGGTGGCCGGCGCGCGCGTGCTCGAGCCGCACCTGGTGGCGATCGGGCCGCCTGCGCTGCTCGACCAGGTCGACCTGGTGCGGGCCGGAGCGAAGCCGCCGCTCGCCGGCGACCGGGCGCTCCTGCGCGTGCGGGCCCTGGCCATGCCGGAGCGCGCCGAGGGGGCATCGCTGCGCATGGCCGCGCGGCTCGGCTTCGAGGCCCGGCTGTCGGTGGCGCGCCGCCTCGAGCTGGACGCGATGCCCGCCTGGCTGTCGCTGTGGGGCGACGTGGCCGACGACCTGGCGGCGGTCGCGCTGCTCGGCGGCGACGGCGCGGGCGAGGCCAGGGAGCTGGCCCAGGCGGTGACGCGGGTGCGCGACCGGCTGGCGCGCAACGCCGCGACCCGCCGCCTCGGCCTGGCCCGCACCGTGGCCGGCACGCAGGTGAAGCTGAGCGGGAGCGAGGTGCGCGTGGTGCTCGTCGTCGGGCCGCGCCGCCTGGGACAGCTCGTCGCCGACGTGATGGCCCGCCTCAGCGCGCGGCCCGAGGGATCGGGCCAGGGATCGGGCCCGGGTCCGGGTCCTGGCTCCGGCTCCGACGACGGCAACGACGACGCCGCGGGCCAGGGCGCGAAGGACGCGAGCGGCTCCGACGGCGGCCGCTAGCCAGAGCGGCGACCGGTTCAGGCCGTCACCTGATCGGCGCTGTGGCGCCCGACTCCGTCGCGCGGCCCGCGCGTCGTCGACCAGGGAACGCCGCGTCGGTTGCGCCTTCGCCCGCCCTGCCATGGCAAGCTCGCCCGCCCGCCGCCCGTCGTCCGTCACGAAAGTGTCTGCACCGCCAGGGGTGATCGCGATGTGGGTCCCCCCTCCGGGGCCAGGAGCTGCGCGGCGTTGAACCTCCTGGCGGGGCGCGACAATGAACACCTGTCCCCGCACGGCCAACTGACGCTTCCAGGAGGAAAGCACTATCCTTGTATCCAGTGGGGCGAAAGACCGGTAGCGGCGAGACGCCGAGTCAGCAGGGGGCCCAGGAGCTCGCTGACGAGGCGGAGCTCGTTCGGCGCTGCCAGGCCGGTGAACGCGAGGCGCAGGACCTGTTCTACCGCCGGTTCCGCCGCCAGGTCGCCGCCAACCTCTACCGGGTGCTCGGTCAGCGCATCGATCTGGACGACCTGGTGCAGGACGTGTTCGTCATCGCCTTCCGCGGGCTGGCCCGCTTCCGCGGCGAGGCCCGGCTGTCGACCTGGCTGTACCGCATCTGCGTGAACGTCGCGCTCGGCCGCATCAGGAGCAAGACGCGGCGACCGCCCGCGGTGCCGATGGCGAATCCGGTCGCCGACGCGGTGGAGAGCCCGCTGCAGAGCCCCGAGCAGGCGCTGCGCCAGCAGGAGGATCGCGAGCGCGTGTACCGCGCGCTCGAGGCGATGCCGGCCAAGAAGCGGATCGTCCTCTACCTGCACGAGATCGAAGGACTGGACCTGAAGGAGATCGCTTACATCGTCGACGCGCATCCGGTCACCGTGCGCACGCGCCTGTTCTACGCGCGCCGCGAGTTCTACCGGCTGCTGGTCGACGGTGAAGAAGGCAGCGCGCTGGACCGAGAGCTGGACCCGATGCCCACGACGCCGACCGGCGCGGCCCGGACGAGAACGACCCAGACGAGAACCAACACGGGCACGGCGACGACGCAGGCGCAGACGGGGTCACATGAGACGGGGGAAGGCGGGGAATGAGCCGGGGACTTCACATCGCCCCTCACAGGCTGGCCGACGCGATCTCCGGCCGGACGAGCGGGCGCGAGAGAGCACGCGTCGAGCGCCACGTGGCGAGCTGCGAGCGCTGCGCCGATGCGCGCGAGCGGCTGCAGCGCGCGCGGCTCGCGATGACCGACATCGCGGAGCAGCCGGCGCCGGATCTGGGCTGGGACCACATCGGGGTGCGGGTCTACTGGTCGACCTCGTCGGCGCGCCACCGCGCGCTGCGCGAGGGCCAGGAGAGCTGGTGGCGCCAGCCGCCGCTGCTCGCCGCGCTGAGCGCGCTCGGCCTCGCCGCCGCCGCGGGGTTCGCCCTGACGGTGTGGTCGGCGCAGGACGACTGGTCGAGCGCGGCGCCCGCGCCGTCGCCGATGGCGCGCGCGCCGGCTGCGCCAGCCGCGGGCCAGGCACCGGTGCCCTCGGCGACGCCGGCGGCGCCGGTCTCGCCCGCCGCCGCGGCCGCGGCGACGGCGGTGGCCAGCGCGCCCCTGCGCGGCGTGGTCACGTTCGCGAGCGGCGCGGTCTCCGTCGACGGTGCGCGGCCGCGCTCCGACGTGGACCTCGAGGCCCTCTTCGCGAGCGCCATCGTCGAGGGCGCGCAGCTGCGCACCGGCGCGGGGCGGCTGGTGATCCAGTTCGGCCAGGACAGCGGCCTGGCCCTGCCGCCGGGCTCGTCGGTGCGGCTGCGCCGGTTCGACGAGCGCGCGGTCGAGATCGCCGTCGAGCAGGGCGCGGTCGAGGTGGAGGTGTCACACCGGCGCATGGACCAGACCCTGTCGGTCGTGGCCGGCCGCCACCGCGTCTCCGTCCTGGGGACCAAGTTCCGGGTCGCGAACCGCGCGGGTGATCTCGAGGTCAAGTGCGCCCGCGGCCAGGTCGTCATCAGCGACGGGGACAGCGCGATGGCGCTGTCGGCCGGTGAGCAGCTCGAGGTGGTCGAGCAGAGCCTGCTCGCCCGCGCGCTGCGCCAGGCGATCGATCGCCAGCGCCTGGCCGCGCTCCAGCGCGACCTGGCCCAGCCGCTCCTGCCGGCCTGGACCGAGTCGCCCGCGCTGTTCGACACCAGCTCCACGGTGGCGCTCGAGGCCCCGGCAGGGCGCGCGGTGCGGCTGGACAAGGTGAGGGTGGGGGCGGGCTCCTTCGCCCTCCGAGTCATGTCCGGGCGCCATCACGTGCAGGTGGCCAGCGCGGCGGGCGCGTTCGAGCAAGGCGCCTGGATCGACGCCAGGCCGCGCGCGCGAGAGGACGTCCGCGCCGGCCAGGACGGTGTCGTGCGAGTGCTCACGGCAGGCGCAACCGGTGCGCCGACGGCAGCGTCCGGGGGCGCGACGTCGCCGTCGGCCTCGCCCTCGGCGTCGTCGACCTCGTCCATCGAGGACGCCGCCGCCGGTGCCGCGCGCCGGCTGCGCCGCGGCCAGCTCGACCGCGCCGTCAAGGACAGCCCGCGCGCGCGCCAGTGCATGAACACGCTCGCCAAGCGCGACCTGGTGGCCGGCTCCTACGTGCTGTTCGACGTCGGGGTCAACTCGGACGGCAGCCAGGGCCACCTCAACGTCGTGCGCAGCAACGTGCCGCCCGACGTCGAGCGCTGCCTGCGCGGGGTCGTGGACGCGGCCGCGCTGCCCGTCGGGCCGGACGCGACGGTGCGATTCAAGCTGGCCTTCTGAGATTGCCCACCGCTGTCCGCGCTGGCGCCAAAATCGCGGAAAGCCTGGATCGCCGATCCAGCAGAAGCGACGATTCTTTACCCAAGCTGGAATCGCCCCGACGGGGTGAACACCCTCCGCGAGCGCAGGTAATTTTGGGTTGTTCGGGGACGCTCACGGCTGATAACTTGGAAAATTCGGTGGGACCCGAGGCCAGACGATCAGGGGATGGCGTGTGAGGTATTGGACGTGCCAGAGGTGCCATTTGTGGCAGAAGCGCCAGGAGTGCCACGAGTGCCACAGGTGCCGCGAGTGAAGGATCTCGAGGTTCGCTTCGAGACCGGGCGGGAGGTCCTCAACGCCTACTGGGGCTACCTCTCCGACGGTGGCCTGATCATTCCGGACCAGGCGCAGGCCGACCTGTCGGTCGGCGAGCCGGTCGCGCTCAGCATCTTCATCGCGTCGTCGCGCGGCCTCTACTCGCTGAGCGGCAAGGTCGTGCGCCGCGACGTCGCCGCCGGCCGCGCGGTGATCGCCTTCAGCCCCGGTCAGCCGCAGGACATGCTGCTGACCCATGCGCTGGCCGACGCCGAGCAGGTGCCGGCCCGCCGCGCCCGACGCTTCCGGGTCGCCCTGGACGCCCGCGTGGTCGACGCCGGCAACGGGTCTGTGCCGCTGGACGCGCGGCTGGTCGACCTGTCGGAGTTCGGCTGCTGCTTCCGTCTGGAGGGGCAGGGGGGCAGCTGCCTGCCGGTCGGCACCCCGATCGAGATCGCGGCGCCCGACTTCGCGGTCGGCGGTCGGGTCGTGTGGATGCGACACACCGAGCGCGGCGTGGCGTTCGTGAACCAGGACGTTCCGACCGGCCAGACCCTCGAGGGCGTGCGCGAGTTCCTGCGCCGGCTCTCGGCGGCCTGAGCCGCGCCGAGCCGCGCGTCGGCCCGGGCCGTCCGTCTCCCGAGCGGCCGGGCCGCCAGCCCCGCGGGCCGCCAGGCAGCCTCAGAGCGCGCCGGACGGGTCCACGCAGTGGGGCAGGCCGCTGCCTGAGCCGGGCTTGAGCTCGTCGCAGGTCGATGCCTCGATGCAGGCCAGGCTCATCTCGAACTGCTCGTCCGGCAGCGAGTCGACGTGGTTCACGCACGCGCCCCAGTCGAAGCAGCAGGTCGGGTCCGATTCCGGATTGGCCACCGGCAGCGCACCGCACTGGACCAGGCGCCAGCACGCGTCCTCGGCGCTGGCCAGCGCCACCGGCTCACAATCGGGCCCGGTGTCGGTGTCGCTCGCGCAATGCCCACGGGCCGCGGAGCGGGGCGGGTCGATGCCGCAGGCGCCGGCGAAGCAGAGCAGGGCGGCGAGGATCGCCATCGCGCGCGAGCCGCTCATGCGAGCCCAGTCTAGCACGCGACCCGACGGCTGCGAGCGCCGTCTCGAAGTGCGCCCCATTCCGCGCCCATGGGACGTGGCCCGATTGTCGGCCGCGGCGCGTCAGGCCGAGGGACGTCGCGTCAGCGAGGACAGCGGAACGTCCGGCAGGCTGTCGGCCAGAAGCTCGGCCACGTCGCGCACCGACACGCGCTCGTCGGCGTCGCGCGCCTTCACCCCGTCGGTGATCATGATGTTGCAGAACGGGCAGGCCACGGCGATCGCGTCGGCGCCGGTGGCAAGGAGCTCGTCGGTGCGGTTCTCGTTGACCCGCGGCGACTCCTCCTCCATGAACATGCGCGCGCCGCCGGCGCCGCAGCAGAAGCCGTGCTTCTTGCTTCGCGCGGGCTCGGTCATCCCGCGCGGCGTATCGAGGCTGGCCAGGATCGCCCGCGGCGCCTCGAACTCGCCGTTCCAGCGGCCCAGGTAGCAGCTGTCGTGATACGTGACGCTCTTCGCGACCTGCTTCTCCGGCGTCAGCACTCCGTCGGCCACCAGCCGGGCCAGGAGCTGCGTGTGGTGCACGACGTCGAAGTTGCCGCCGAACTGCGGGTAGTCGTGCCGCAGCGTGTGCAGGCAGTGCGGACACGAGGTGACGACCTTGGTCACGCCGGTCGCGTTCAGGGTCTCGACGTTGGCCTCGGCCTGCATCTGGAACAGCATCTCGTTGCCGGCCCGGCGCGCCGGGTCGCCGGTGCAGGCCTCGGAGTGGCCGAGCACCGCGTAGCTCACGCCGGCCGCCTCGAGCAGCTTCACCATGGCGCGGGTCTGCTTGACGATGCGGGCGTCGAACGCGCCCGCGCAGCCGACCCAGAGGAGATAGTCCGGTTTCGGGTTGTCCTCGATGGTCGGCACCTCGAGCCCGTCGGCCCAGTCCATGCGCTTCTCGTTCGAGATGCCCCACGGGTTGGACTGGCGCTCGATGTTGCGGAACGCGCGGCCCAGCTCGGCCGGCACCCGCTCCTGCGACAGGACCAGGTTCTGCCGCATCTGGATGATCTTGAGCGGGTGCTCGATGAAGACCGGGCACACCTCCTGGCACGCTCCGCAGGTCGTGCAGGCCCACAGGGTGTCGTCGGCGATGCGCCCGCCCACCATCGGCGCCATCGACTCGAGCTGCTCCTCCACCGCGGCCAGGCGCCGGTCCAGCTCCTCGCGATCGTGCCCGGCCACGGCGTCTCGCCGCGCGCGCAGCCCGTCGCGCTCCGCGTACAGCGCGTCGCGGTCGAGCATCTCGTAGCGGATGTCGTGGATGAGCTGCATCGGCGACAGGTTCTTGCCCGTGTTGTAGGCCGGGCAGTAGTTGCTGCAGCGCGCGCACTCGGTGCAGGCGTAAGTGTCGACCAGCGACTTCCACGACAGCTGCTCGAAGCGGCCCACGCCCCACTGGTTCTCGTCCTCGAGATCGAGCTTCGGCAGGTCCATCTTCCGCGCCGACAGGTTGCGCAGGAAGATGTTGGGCAGCGCGCCCAGGAGGTGGATGTGCTTGGAGTAGGGCAGGTAGTTGAGGAAGGTCAGCACGATGCCGGTGTGGAGCCAGAACGCGGCCGCCGCGCCGGACCGGGCCGCGCCGGCGTCGATGCCCGACAGCCAGCGCGCCACCAGGCCCGACACCGGCACGCCGGCCTCGAGCGAGCGCCCGGCCGCCAGCTCCGCCGCGCCCAGGAACCCGTGGTAGAGGAAGTGGGTCACCATGAGGGCGCCGATGGCGCCGAGGATGACGCCGGCGTCCAGCGTCATCGGGATGAGGCGCGGCCGGATGACGATGCGGCGGAAGAACGCCCACGCGATCATCGCGAGCACCAGGGCGTTGAAGACGTCGATGACCGTGCGCAGCCCCAGGTAGATCGGCTCGGGCAGGATGACGCCGAGCCGGAACGAGGGGATGAGCCCGCTCACCAGGATCTCGACGGTGCCGATGGTGATGAGCAGGAAGCCCCAGAAGATCAGCAGGTGGTGCTTGCTGGTCATGTGCTGCGGCCCCTCCTCGGCCACCTTCTTCTGGCCGAAGAAGTAGACGAGGACGGACGCCAGGCGGCGGCCCAGCTGGTCCAGTCGCGGCCTGGGGTCAGCCGAGCCGCGGCCGGTGGCGCGGACCATCGCATGGATGGTCCGGCCGAAGGCGGCGAAGGCCAGCGCCAGGAGAATGCCAAAGATAACAGGTCGCATCGCGCAGCCCGCTCATACCACACTGCGGCAGGCGGCCGCTCGAGCCGGGTCCGAGGGCGACGGCGACGGCGAGCGGCGCCGGTGAAAGGCGTTGTCTGTTACAGACCGGTGACGGGTGCAAAGAAATCTTCGCGCGGACGTGCGAAACATGTTGCGCAGGTGCGCAATGTGCTTCCACAATGGATGCAACACTCGCCCTATCTCCACGTCAAGGTCCAGGAAAGATACGCCGCAGATGACGTTCCCGACGCGCGGGCCGCTGAACATCCTGATTCTCAGTGACCTCCACCTGGGCGAGGACCTCGCGCCCACCGCGAACGAGGCGACCCGCCTCCACGTGGACATGGTGGAGCGCCAGCTGGTCCAGTTCCTCCGCCACTACACGCGCCGCCGCGAGGAGGGCAGGCCCTGGCGCCTGATCTTCAACGGCGACCTCATCGATTTTCTGGCCATCACCATCGGCCCCGAGCACCCCGACTTCGCGTTCCTGTCGGCGCGGCCGTCGCCCGAGGAGCACAAGTACGGGCTGCGCCGCACCGCCCGCAGCGCGGTGGCGGTGGTCGAGGCGGTCGCCCGGCGCCACGCCGAGGTGTTCCGCGCGCTGGCTCGCTTCATCGCCCGCGGCAACCGGCTCGACATCGTGTGCGGCAACCACGACGCGGAGCTGGCCTGGCCCGCGGTGCAGGCCGCGTTTCGCGCCGGCCTGGCGCGCGCGTGGGCGGGCACGCCCGACGCGCAGCGAGCGGGGGCGGCCAGCGGCGACGACCTGGCCCGCGAGGTCGAGTTCCACCCGTGGTTCTACTACCAGCCCGGGGCGCTGTGGATCGAGCACGGCCACCAGTACGACGAGTGCTGCTCCTTCGAGCATCAGCTCGACCCGCGCCGGCCCGGCGGCGACGACATCGTGATGAACGTCGACAACGCCGGCGCCCGCTACGTGAACAACCGGGTGGCCGACGCCGAGGAGAGCTGGTCGATGGTGGGCTACATCCGCTTCGGCGCCACGCTCGGCGTGCGCGGCTTCCTGCGCCTGGCCCGGGCGTACGCCATGTTCCTGCTGGCCATGCTGGTCGCCTGGCGCCACGCCAAGGCGCGGCCGGCGGTGATGCAGGAGCGGCGCGAGAGCCACCTCGCGCGCCTGCGCGAGCTGTCGGGGCGCTGGCAGGTGGCGGAGGAGACGCTGCTCGCGCTCGACCGCGCGCGCCGGCCGCCGGTGGTGAGCCACCTGCGCCGGCTGCTGTCGACGCTGATGCTCGACCGCATCCTGCTCTACACGGGCGCGTTCGCGGTCGCGGTGGCGGCGCCGATCTGGCTGCGGCTCCCGTACGCGGCCGCGGTCGCCGCCGGCGCGCTGGCCGGCTCGATCGCGCTGGTCCGCGTGCTCAACCGGGGCCGGCTGCGCCATCCGGGCCACTTCATGCCGCAGGCGAGCGAGCAGATCTTCCGGCACATCGACGCGCGCTACGTGGTGTTCGGCCACTCGCACGAGCCGGTGGCGAAGGCGGTGGGCCAGGACGGGAAGATGTACCTCAACAGCGGCACCTGGGTGCCGAACGGCAAGCCGGGCATCCTCCGCTCGTTCACTCACGTGGTGGTGCGGCAGCGCGAGAGCGGCCCCACCGCCGAGCTGCGCCAGTGGCGCGACGGCATGAGCCGCTCGTTCACGCCCGGCTGGACGCCGGCCCGCGCCATGACGCGGCTGGCTCCGCGCCCGGCCGGGCAGACCGCCGACGTGGCAGCGGCAGCCGCGGGTGGAGGCTCGGGCGCGCCGGCGGCGGCGCGGGCGGCGCGGCTGAGCTGAGCCGCCGCGCTGACGCCGCCGAGCCGACGCGGCCGGGGCGGCGCACCCTCGCGTCTCGCCGGCGCTCAGGCGCGCCGCGGGCGCCGGCCGGCCCGCGCGGGCGACGCGGGCAGGAGCGCGATGGTCAGGTTCCAGGCCCGGCGCCCCGGCGAGCGCGCGGCGCCCTGGGCGGCGTGGATGCGCTCGACGCGCGCGATGAGCTCGGAGCGCAGCGCGCGCGCCTGCTCGTCGTCGAGGAGCAGCGTGGTCCGGGCGGCCAGCGGCTCGCGGCCGCCCGCCCGCGCGCGCGCCGCCAGCGCGGCGCTGAGCTCGCCGCGCAGATCGAACATCGACGTGGCGACGGCGCGGGCGCCGCGCTGCCCCGCCAGCATGCCGCGGTCCACCTCGAAGCGGCGGGCGGTCGCCTGGTAGTACTTCTCGACGGTGCCGCGCACCTGGCGGCGCGAGGTGAGCCGGACCAGCGCCGCGCGCTCGAGCGCGTGCACGTGGTGGTAGAGCCGGGTCGGGCTCTCCCCGAGCAGCTCGGCCGCCTGCTTGGTCGTGCGCGGGGCGGCGGCGAACAGCTCGAGCAGCTGCAGGCGCAGCGGGTGGGCCAGGACGCGCAGCTGTTGCAGTTCGCGGAGGCGCGCAGTTGACGGCCGCTTCATTGTTCAAGACTATGTGAATAATGCGCGAAAGTGAAATGACGGGCGCGGCCGCCGCCGCGATCGCGGGCGCCGCCGCCGCGCTGTGCATGCTCGGCTGTGCCCACGCCCCGGCCGCCGGGCGCGCGCCGGAGATCCGGTTCGAGCGCACCCGGACCGGGCACATCGTCATCCCGGTCGACGTCGACGGGCGGCCCGGCATGCTGTTCGTCATCGACACCGGGGCCAGC
>Ga0126377_10000682_pt1 | contig 21048 bp, 16 predicted proteins | sample PanSoiMetPlot_22_FD_92647 | JGI IMG/M metagenome (GOLD analysis project Ga0126377, IMG submission 92647) | Tropical forest soil microbial communities from Panama - MetaG Plot_22 | ecosystem: Environmental > Terrestrial > Soil > Tropical forest > Bulk soil | place: Panama | collected 2016-02-17 | reverse complement strand
TGGCCCCTATGTTGCGGCGAAATTACGAGGAGATTGCTTGATGACGCGTTGCGCCGATTCCGTCCGTTTCGCAGCCGTTGCGGCCGCCACGGCCGTGCTGCTCGGCCCTTCCGCCCCCGTCTCGGCGCAGAAAGGGCCAGTTGAGCTCGCGTCGCACCGCGCGATCTACGAGCTCAAGCTCGCCGATGCGCGCGGCCGGCGGCAATTGTCCTCGGTCCAGGGCCGCATCGTCTACGACTTTTCCGGCAATGCCTGCGAGGGCTATGCGCTGCAGTTCCGCCAAGTGACCGAACTCGACAATGGCGAAGGCAAGGTGGTGGTCAGCGACCTTCGCTCGGCCACCTGGGAGGAGGGCGCGGCCAAGAACTACCGGTTCAATTTCCAGAATTATCTCAGCGAGGAGCTGGTCGATTCGGTCGACGGCACCGCCGAGCGCAAGGCGCAGCAGATCGCCATCAGCCTGGCGCAGCCGGAGCGCAAGCAGTTCGACGTGGATTCCGCTGTCGTGTTCCCGACCGAGCACATCCGACGCATCGTGGCGGCGGCGCGCGACGGCCAGACGGTGCTGGAGCTGCCGGTCTACGACGGCTCCGAGACCGGAGAGAAGCTCTACAACACGCTCACCGTCATCGGCCGCGCGATCGCGCCGAGCGAGCGCAAGCCGGATGACGCCGCCGCCGGCAAAAGCGTGTTCGAGAACATGACGCGCTGGCCGGTCACCATCAGCTATTTCGACCGCAGCAAGCAGGGCGGCGAGCAGACGCCGGTCTATTCCATCAAGTTCGAACTCTACGAGAACGGCGTGTCGCGCGCCCTGGTGCTGGACTATGGCGACTTCGCCATCAGCGGCACCATGAGCACGCTGGAGATGCGCGACACGAAGCCCTGCCGGTGAGTACGCTCTGAGCGTCGTCATTGCCGGGGCCTCTCCCGGCAATCCATTGCATTGTGTCGACTCCACATTTTTGATGGATGCGGGTCGAGCCCCCGCATGACGAGCCAACGCGACTCCTAGTCTTCGAACACCAGGCCTTTGACGATTGCGGCGCGGCCGAACTTGGCGCGCACGCGGTCGACCGCGTGCTCGGCCGCCGCATCCCGCCGGCCGGTCACGTCGACCAGATCGTCCGGGTCGGCATGCTCGGCGGCCGCCAGATCCGAGAGGCCGACGCCGATCAGCCGGAATTTCGTGCCGTCGGCTTCGCGCTTGAGCAGGTCGCGCGCGGCGGCAAAGATTTTTGCCGCCAACGCGGTCGGCGCGCCGAGAGCGCGGGCGCGCGTGCGGATGCGGAAGTCGGCGGTCTTCAGCTTCAGCGTGACGGTGCCGCCGCACAGATCCTTGGCCTTGAGCCGCGCCGAGACGCGCTCCGTGAGGCTCCACAGCTGCCGCTCGAGCGCCCGAAAATTAAAAATGTCCTCCTCGAACGTGGTCTCCGCCGACACGCTCTTGGCTTCGCGGTCGGCGTGAACGGCGCGCGTGTCCATGCCGCGCGCCAGCCGCCAAAGCCGCGCGCCTTCGGCGCCGTAGCGGCGCATGAGGTCCGCCTGCTCGGCCCGCTGCAGGTCGGCCAGCACGCGGTAGCCGTCGCGCGCCAAGCGCGCCTGCGTGGCCTTGCCGACGCCGAAGATGAATGTGACCGGCTTCGGCGCCAGGAAGGCTGCAGCCTCGGCATTGCCGAGCACGGCAAAGCCGCGCGGCTTGTCGAGGTCAGAGGCGATTTTTGCCAGAAACTTGTTGGTCGCGAGCCCGATCGAGACCGTGATGCCGATCTCGTCCTCTACCCGGCGGGCAAAGCGCGCCAGCGTCTGCGCCGGCATGAGTCGATGTAGCCGTTCCGTGCCGGACAAATCGAGGAAGGCCTCGTCGATCGACAGGGGTTCGACCAGCGGCGTCAATTCGAACATCAGGGCCCGCACCTGGCGGCCGACGCGGGCATATTTCTCCATGTCGGGACGGATCACGATGGCCTTGGGGCACAGTTTCATCGCCTGAAACATCGGCATGGCGGATCTCACGCCGAACGTGCGTGCGACGTAGCAGGCGGTGGCCACGACGCCGCGTTTTCCCCCGCCGACGATCACCGGCTGGTCGGCAAGGGACGGATCGTCGCGCTTCTCGATGGCCGCATAGAAGGCGTCGCAGTCGATATGCGCGATCACGAGCCCGGACAGGGCCGGATGCGCCACCAGGCGCGGCGAGCCGCAGCCGGGACAGCGCCTGGCCCCGTCCGCCACGGTGGTCACGCAGTCACGGCATACGCCGGGCATGATTCGCCCGCCTCCCAGGATCGCGGCAGCATAGCGCCTTTGCGGCGGTCCGGCATCGAACGCGCATGACTGTGGACGCGACCAAGGATATGACAGGCGACTCGGCCAGGCGGGCTGATTGGGGAGCACATGGCGTTCATGCGGGTGGCTCGGGCCGGGCTGGCGGTCTGCTTCATGCTCCTCGGAGGCGCAAGCGCGCACGCGCAGGCTGTTCTCGCCAAGGGCACACCCGTTCTCGACGTCCAGTCACCGGCTGTGTTGTCTCGGCTCGAGCAAAAGGGCTTTGGTCTGCCCGCAATCCTGAGCGCCGATGGCGCCGGGACTCTGCGCGAGCTTTATCGCGACAGCCTCGCCTACAGGTCACTGGCCGATCAGGTCGGCCAGGACGTGCTGGCGGTGCGCCAGGACATGCAGGCCAATGGCCGCATGCTCTACGTGGTCACGGACCAGAATGCAGGCCGCGTCATCGACCTGCGCTGGCTGCAATCGCCACTGTCGTCGTTCCGCCTGGTGGGCGTGATCAATCGGCTCGACCGCAAGGATTTTGCCGATCTCGCCGGCGAGGCGAGCTGCGGCGAGGTGCGCTTCATCTATCGCCTGGCCTATAGCATCAAGAACGGCGCAAAGACCTACGCGTCGCGCATGCCGTTCAACCTCAATGTCGTGTTCACGGCGCAGCAGGACGGCGAGGCCGCGTGCGGCGACTTCGCCGGCGCCTGGGTGCCGGACGCGGACCTTGCGCCCGACCGCCAGGTCGATTGGCTCGTGGCCGGACCACTGGCGCGCGGCCGCCTGACGTTGAAGCAGATCGAGATCAATGCGCAGGTGGTGCGGTTTCCGTCCGGCATGGAGACGGAATTGGGCGGGCAGGCGGTCTATCTGCTGCGCATCTTTGCTGCCGAGCCGTCCGCGTCCGGCCTCGTCCTGCGGCCAAAAATCTTGGAAAACACGCCCGATGTGGCGCGCCTGAAACAGGATGCGGCGCTGCGCGACCGGCTCGTCGCCTTCATCAAGAACAACGCGACCGCCATCGATCAAGGCGTGTTCCGGCTGCCGGATGAATTTCTCGCTACCAGCGCGCTGTCATTCTCGACCTTCGGCAGTGCGCGGCTGGCCAATCATCCGTTCACGCAAATTCTCGGCGACCGGGATCTGGCTGGTTTGCCGTATGACACATTCGCGCTGGTGCGTTCGCCCAAGGGGCTGATCGAGCGCCTGGACTCGTCCACCTGCATGGGATGCCACCAAGCCAACGCTACCGCAGGATTCCATTTCCTCGGCTTCGACGGTCCCGCTGCCTCGTCGTTCAACCGCGTGAAAATGGCCGTGTCGCCGCACTACCACGCCGAAATTTTTCGCCGCCGGGCGTACCTGGACGCCGTTGTCGCCGGGTCCGTGCCGAACGGCTTTCGTCCGCTGCCGGCGGCGCCGCCGGCCACATGGCGCGGGCGCGACGCGCCCGCGCACGCTGCCGCGGCGCTCGGCATGCCGTGCATTCCCGACGGCGCAAAATCCAATTTCTCCGGCACATGGTCGTGCGTAGCGAGCGCCTGCCAGGTCATCGCTACCAACAAAGCGCTCGGCATCGAGATGGGCCAGTGCCTGCCGCGCGAGGAGGCGCGCGTGTTCTCCGGGCTGCCGTGCCTGGCCGGCGAGATTTCTTCCGCCGCAAAACCCTACCGCGACACGTACCGGATCACGGCGCAGCTGCACAGCTTCCGCAAGACGCCGGACTACCAGGGCTACAATTGCCGGCCACCCAAGATCGGCGTGCCGGCGGGGCTTAGCTATCGCAAATGCACGGAAGCCGACAAGAGCTTTGCAGCGTTCCGCTCCGGCCGCGGCATTCCCAACGAGATCTGCGGGCTGGCCGGCGGCAAGGCCTTTGACACTTGCGTCGCCACCAACAATTTCGCCGCCTGTTACGGCGCCAGCGTGGTGCGCGGCAACCGCCCGACCTGCGGGCGCGACCATTTCTGCCGCGAGGATTTCATGTGCCAGGCCTTGCCCGACGATGTTGTCGGTTCAGGCGATGTCGTGAAGGATTTCGGCTTCTGCTCGCCCACCTATTTTCTGTTCCAGATGCGTATCGACAACCATCCGGATGCGGTACGCGGCGTGCCGTGAGGGCAAACCATGTCGACATCGACAGCGATACTGGACCTACAAAACGCCCTGGCCGAAGCCAGGCGATAGACGGAAGCTATCGCACGTTCGGCCTTACGGCGTCTCGCGCTCCCACGCCTGGCCGGCCAGGACGGCGCGGGCCTGCATCACCCGGTCGGGCGCAACCTCGACGTGCTCGGCGAAGGCCGTCAGAAGGCCATCATCGCCGGCTACGTGATCGAGAACCCCCGCCAGGAACTGCGAATCGTGGGCAGCGGCGCGAATCGTTTCCGGGCCGAGCCCGGACAATGCCAGGAAGCGCCCGAGCCGCTCGGGTTCGCCCGCCAGGTAGGCAAGTGCTTGAATTGCCAATTGTTCTGCCGCCCGTCGGTCGATTCGATTAACCTTGGCCATGGCCCTATATTTCCCATTCCGTAAGGAATCACCGCTAAATTGACTTTGGGACACTGCCGGCCGCGCCGTCCTTGCGGGAACGAGCACAGTCGGCCGCGCGACGCGCCGGGCCAACAGGGGCAGGGGACCGGACAGGGAGCCCGGGATGGCCAAGACGGTCCTGATCGTGGAGGACAACGAGCTCAATATGAAGCTATTCCACGACCTATTGGAGGCGCACGGCTACTCGACCCTGGGGACCCGCAACGGCATCGAGGCGCTCGACCTCGCCCGCCGGCACCGGCCCGACCTGATCATCATGGATATCCAGCTTCCCGAGGTGTCCGGCCTCGAGGTCACCAAGTGGCTGAAGGATGATCCCGAGCTCAAGCCGATCCCGGTCATCGCCGTCACGGCCTTCGCCATGAAGGGCGATGAGGAACGCATCCGCAGCGGCGGCTGCGAGGCCTATCTGTCCAAACCGATTTCGGTGGGAAAATTCCTCGAGACGGTTCGCCATTTCCTCGGTCACGCCTGAGTCGCGCCGATGTCCGCCCGTATTCTCGTCGTCGACGATGTGGTCGCCAACGTCAAGCTGATGGAGGCGCGCCTCACGGCCGAATATTTCGACGTGCTCACGGCGATGAGCGGCGTCGAGGCGCTCGCCATCTGCGATCGGGCGCAGTGTGACATCGTGCTGCTCGACGTGATGATGCCGGAGATGGACGGCTTCGAAGTGTGCCGCCGCCTCAAGGCCAATCCGAAGACGCACCACATCCCGGTGATCATGGTCACGGCCCTCGACCAGCCGGCCGACCGCGTGCGTGGCCTGGAGGCGGGCGCCGACGATTTTCTCACCAAGCCGGTGTCCGATCTCGCGCTGCTCGCGCGCGTGCGCTCGCTGGTGCGGCTGAAGATGGCGACCGACGAGCTGCGCATGCGGGCGCTGACCTCGAAGGAGATCGGCCTGCAGGAGCCGTCGCCGGATGGCCTTGCCGAGGCTGGCCGCAACGGCAAGATCCTGATCGTCGACGACCGCGTCTCGTCGTACGAGCGCATCGCGGCGGTGCTCGCCAACGAGCACACCGTCGATGTCGAAACCAACCCGCACGAGGCCCTGTTCCACGCCGCCGACGGGGAATACGACCTTCTCGTCGTGTCCCTGAACCTGGAGGACTTCGACGGGCTGCGGCTGTGCAGTCAGGTGCGCTCCCTCGAGCGCACGCGCAACCTGCCGATCCTCATGGTGGCCGAGGCCGAAGACACGGCAAAGCTGCTGCGCGGCCTGGAAATTGGCGTGAACGACTACCTGGTCCGCCCGATCGACAAGAACGAGCTGTTCGCTCGTGTGCGCACGCAGATCCGCAAGAAGCGCTACAGCGAGCGCCTGCGCGACAATTTTCAGCTCTCGATGGAGCTGGCGGTCACCGACCAGCTCACCGGCCTGCACAATCGCCGCTACATGGAGAGCCACCTCGCGACCTTGGTGCAGGACGCGTCGTCGCGCGGCAAGCCGCTGTCGCTCCTGGTCTGCGACATCGACTACTTCAAGGCGATCAACGACAATTTCGGCCATGACGTCGGCGACGACGTGCTGCGCGAGTTCGCCACCCGCGTGCGCAAGTCGATCCGCGGCATCGATCTCGCCTGCCGCTTCGGCGGCGAGGAGTTCGTCGTGGTCATGCCGGACACCGACATGGCGGTGGCGGCGGTGGTGGCCGAGCGCATCCGGCGGCGCATCGCCGGCGAGCCGTTCCCCATCCTCAAGGGCTCGGGTACCATCGAGGTCACCATCTCGATCGGTATCGCGGCGATCGCGCAGGCGGACGACAGCCCGGAAACCATTCTCAGGCGCGCCGACCAGGCGCTCTACCGGGCGAAGCGCGACGGCCGCAATCGAGTCGTCGCCGACGCTGCCTGAGGCCGGGCGGCCGGCCACCACCTCAGCGCGCAGGATCGGCCGGCGCTGCAGAGCAATGGTTGCAGCCGCACCCGCGTCAACCATAACGCTTTAGGTTGATAGGGAAACTTGCTGTCAATCAATAGGTTAAAGTGTTGATTCGAGCGCGCGCGTTCGGTTAGCCTAGCGGACGATCAATCGGGTGCGGCCACCGGGTCCCGGTCACCCGCGCCCAGCGAAAACCCTACGGAATGCTCAGGTCCGCCGCATCTCCTGGGTCCGTGGGGTTCGGCCGGCCCGGGAGCGGTGGGAGTGGCCTCCTCAAAACACCGCTTCCGGCCGGCCACCTCCTCTCGCTCCCCAACCTGGCCCGTCTGCACGTGGCGGTGGGCGCAGGCCTGTGCCATTTCGCCGCCCTCTCCGATCTGATCCGGCGCCCTTAGCTCATGGTAGACGAGGCGCCCGGCGCAACCGAGCCGGCACGGTCGCGGATGCAATCGGGAGATCCCAGCAATGGCGTTACAAACAGCGCGCAAAGCACCGCAAGGAACTGTCCTGCGCGGGCTGGCCGAACTGGCCGCGATCCTCGCCCTGGTCGTGGTGTCGAAGACGGTGCTCGCCCAGCCGTTCTATGTCACGTCGGGCTCGATGGAGCCGACGCTGCAGATCGGCGACGAGCTGCTGGCGACCAAGTACAGTTACGGCTATAGCCGCTATTCGCTGCCATTCGCGATCGGCCCGTCGTCGCCGGACCGGCTGTTCGGCAAGCTCCCGGACTATGGCGACGTGGTGCTGTTCCATCTGCCGCGCGATCCTGCCGTGGTCTACGTCAAGCGTGCGGTTGGCCTGCCCGGCGACCGGATTGAGATGCGCGGCGGGCGCCTGTGGATTAACGGCAGCCAGTTGCCGCTGCGCCGCGACGGAAGCGGCAGCGTCGAGGATGAGGACGGCCGCCTGACCCCAGCGCCGCGCTTCATCGAAACCCTGCCGAACGGGCGCGAGCATCCGATCTTCAAGCAGCAGCGGGACGCACGCCTGGATGATACGCCGGAGTTCGTGGTGCCGCCTGGCCATGTGTTCATGCTCGGTGACAACCGCGACGATTCGCTCGACAGCCGCGTGCCCGCCGCCGAAGGCGGCGTGGGCTTCGTGCCGGTCGAGAACCTGGTCGGGCGAGCGTCGATCGTGCTCGGATCGTGGGATTTCCCGCTCATGCGGCATCCGGTCTGGACGTGGCCGTCGGGCCTGCGCTGGTCGCGGTTCTTATCGCCGATCAGCTGAGCGGCTTCAGGCAGCAAAAAGGGCGCCGCTGCGGCGCCCTTTTTCATGCTCGCCCTGGAGCCTCGATCACTTGATCTTCGTTTCGCGGAACTCGACGTGCTTCTTGGCGACCGGATCGTACTTCCGCTTCACCAGCTTGTCGGTCATGGTGCGCGAGTTCTTCTTGGCGACATAGTAGTACCCGGTGTCGGCGCTCGACACGAGCTTGATCTTGATGCTGACGGCCTTGGCCATGGCAAAAACCCCGCGAAAATCCAAAAGTTGCCGGAAACGTAACGTCGAAGGGACGAAAGTCAAGCAGACGCCGGCGGCGAGCCGGCCGTGGGCTCCTGGCTCGGCCGGCCGTTCAGCCCGTGGCGCAGCTGGCTGATCGCCAGATAGGCCCGCCGGCGCACCCGGTTGACCAACCCGAGCGGCTTGTGCGCCGCCAGCCCATGCCAGGGACTGAACGAGAGGTCCTCGCAGAACTGGGCACGCTCCGCGGACATGATGTCCTGGCACGGAATGACGATCTTCGCCACATGCCGGAGCGGCGACCAGCTCTCCTTCCACTCGACCTTGGAATCCTCGATCGGCGTGCGGTCGTGATCGACGAATGTCTGAAGGTAGAAGTCGAACCACATCTCATGCTTTGCCAGTGTATTGTTCATCTCGGTCTTCAGCGAAAAGCCCGGCGAGAAGAAGGTCACCACGGCGCGCCCCAACCTGCGCGCGCCGTCGAAGGGCCTGCGTTCGGGCTGGAGGCGCGGCTTCGCCGTGTATTTCACCGCCGTCTTGCTCGGGGCGTCGACTTTGCCAAGCCGATATGGCGTCATCGACCAATATTGTTGGAAAAGGGGATTGGTTATGAACTTAGCATTGGCCTTGATCGCCAGCCAGAATTCCCGTCCCCGCAGGTGGAACACGGAGAGGTACTGCACCAACTTGGAGTCGCTGAGGAAGTCCCCCAGTGTGCGCTGATATCGCTCCAGATCATCGACGAAAAACGCCGGGCTGCTGATCAGGATGAAGTCCTGCGTTTCCTTTTCGTCGGGCATCAGCTTATCGCCCTTGACGCCCATGAGCTTGATGGCCATGCCGCGCGCGTCCGGCCAGCGCGAGCCCTGGGGGTCCGAACTGCCGTTGGAGAAGCGAATCCAGGCCTCGTACTCGCGCCCGGGAACGAACGCGCCGTGCCGCAGGCTCTTGTCCAGGTCGGGGTCGACGCGGAAGATCGCCCGCACGCAGCCAGTGTCGCCCGCGTGGGCGTCCCGACGCGCCAGGCCGCGTCTTTCGCGAAATCGCCGCTCGATGGATTTGTGAATGAAACCGACGAGGTCCTCGATGGCCTTGTGTTCGAGCTCCTTGTCACCCTTGTAGTATTGCTCCCCCAGCCTCAGGTCGAGGTCGAGATCGGCGTCGACCGTGGTGGCGCCCGTCGTGCTCATCGCTTGCCCCTTGTCGTCGCACCGCGCCGCGCCCGCGCGTGCCGCCCCCTTCGCGGCGCGGGCGGACAGGCCGGCGCCAGCATGCCGCCCCGTCCGCCGAATACGGTGTGAACCAGTTCACACCGGCGTGCCAGGACATGATCCCAAAAAAGCGTGGCACGGACTTGATCCGGGCTGGGATACCGATTTTCGGAAAAGATCATGCTTCAAGCAAAGCTTGAAGCGAGATGACGTTTCGAAGAAACGTCATCTCGCTCTAAGCATGTTCGGTCAGCAGATCCATGGCCTCTTGGAGATCGGCACCGGCCATTCCCTCGCCGAGGCCGGCAACCAGCGCGCCCAGCCGCGCGCTCGCTTCGGCGAACCTGCCTTCGCTACGCCACAGGGCGGTCAGGGCATTGGTCGCGCGCAGCTGCCAGAGCCGGGCGCCTTGCCGCGTGGCCACGGCGATCGCCTGTTCGTAACAGAGCTCGGCCGCGCGAGAATCGCCGCGTTCGCGCAGCAGATCCCCCTTGAAACGGTGCAGCTCGGCCTCGTACCAGCGCCCGCTGGTGCTGCCGATCTTGGCGAGGACGTCATCGACCTGTTCCCGCGCTTCGCCCATGTGTCCCGCCTTGGCCAGCGCGCAAGCCAGCAGATAGTGCGCGAATTGCACCCAGATCAGCGTATCGGTCGCCTCCAGGGCGGCGACGCTGCGCCGAAGTTCGGGAAGCGCCTGTTCGATCTCGCCGCGGTCGAGTTGGGCCCAGCCGCGCAGCATCAGCCCCCCGGCGGACCACAGGGGAAATCCATACTCGGCGGACAACGTGATGGTGCGCTCGGCAATCGGGTAGGCGGCGTCCGGCTGGCGGCAGATCAGGTATGCCCCGGCGAGAAACGGCAGCACGTAGCAGATGCTGTGCGGATGGCGCAGGCGTTCGGCATGCGCCAGGGCGGCGCGCCCATGCGCCAGTCCGCCGCTGATGTCGCCGAGCAGGACCGACGTGAGCGCAAGGTAGATCTGCGCCGTCGCCTTGAAATCCTGCGAAAACACCCGCGCCAGCGGGGCGTGACGGTCCATGTCGTACAACGCCAGCGCGTCGCGCAGATGATCGCGCGCGCCGGGGAGCTCTCCAAGCACGAACAGCGACATGCCGAGAGCACGGTGCCCCATCAACTTGGGAGTAGGGTCGTCCTGGCGCAGCGCCTGCGCCAACAGGTCCTCGGCCAGATCGCGGCATTGCTCGAACTCGGCGCGCATGAGGTGGACGCCGATCACCCCGCTGAGCACGCCAAAGGTCTGCGGCGACCCGGCGAACTTCTGACACAGCTCCAGCGCGCGCTTGAACGCGCGGCTGGTTTCTGCGGCGCCAAAGCCCCTGGCCGCGATGTAGGCGCTGCCCAGCGCGTGCTGAATCTGCAACTCCAGCCCGTCGCGGTGCAGGCCCGGCGGCAGGTCGGAGAGCAGTTTCAGAGCGATCTGAAAATGCGTCGTCGCCTCGACGAAGGCCGAGCGCATGCTGGCCTGCCGACCCGCCTCCAGCCAGTGATGGATCGCCAGCTCGATCTTGCCGGCCTGGGTATAGTGGTGGGCGACGACTTCGGGCGGCGCCTCGACAATTTCGCCGGATTGGCCGCGCAGCGCCTCGGCGATCCGCAGGTGCAGCTCGCGCCGTTCATCGCGCAGCATGCTGGCGTAGGCTTCGTCCTGAACGAGCGCATGCTTGAACGTGTAAGCCTCGACGTCGGCATGCCCGCTGCGGAACAGAAGACCGAATTCGAGCAGCCGGTCGATCGCCCTGCGCACGTCCTGCCGGGACAGAGGAACGACGGCTTCCAGCAGCTCGAGAGAAAATTCCCGTCCGATCACCGCCGCGGCCTGTGCGGCCGTCTTCATCGGCATCGTCTGATCCAGGCGCGCCATCAGCGAATCATGCAGGGTATCGGGCACCGTGACCGTGGCCGGCAGATCAAGAACTTCGTCGTTCGACCTGCCGGCCTCGAGCATGGCCTTGGTCATTTCTTCGATGAACAGGGGCACGCCGTCGGTCTTGGCGACGATCTGCTCCTTCAATGTCGGGACGAGGCTCTCGTCGTCGGCCAGCGATTCGACCATGGCGGCGACGTCGCTCGGATCCAGGCGGTTGATGGTCAGCGAGCCGATGTGGCGTTGAGCCGGCCATGGCGGAGTGAATTCGGGACGAGACAGGAGGATCACAAGCATGCGCCAGGCCGGAACGCGATCCAGGATCCGCTCGACCAGCTCGAGCGACGTCGGATCGATCCAATGCACGTCCTCGAAGACGAACAGGACCGGTTTCTCATCGCTGCGGGCCTTGAGCAGGCTGAGCAGAGCATTGAACGTCCGGTTCTTCTGCTGCTGCGGTGTGAGCTCCAGCGGCGGATAGCGATCATCCAGTGGAATCGACAGCAAGGCGGCGAGCAGCGGGACGATCGACCTGGCCTGATCCGGCAACAGCTGGCCCACCAGCTCCTCCAACCGATGCAGCCGTTCAGCGGCGGGCATCTCGCGCGTCAGGCCGGCCAGATCCTCCAAATGCCGGATGATCGGGTACCAGGCGCTTGTCGTGTGCAGCGACGAGCATTGAGCGCACAGCGAGCAATGCTCGTCGGCGCCCAAGGCATCGCGCAGCGAGACCATCAGCCGGGACTTGCCGATCCCGGCCTCGCCGGAAATCACCATGGCCTGTCCGTTGCCCTGCTTGACCTGGTCGAACTGCTCGCGCAGCAGGGCAAGCTCTGCCGTGCGGTCGACCAGCGGCGTCAGATGCGAAGAGCGGCGCGCCTCGAAACGGTTGAACACCGAGCCCGGCCGCAGCACGCGCCAGACGCGCACCGGGTGCTTGAGACCGGCAATGGTGTGATCTCCCTGGTCCTCGAACTCGAATAGCCCGCCGAGCAGCTCGCGCGTGGGCGGCGCCACCAGGATCTGGTTCGGTCTTGCCAGCTGCTGCAGGCGCGACGCCAGGTTCGGCGCTTCGCCCACCAACGCGAAGTCGCGTGTCTGGCCGTCCTCGATGAGATCGCCGACCACGACGCGGCCGGATGCGATCCCGATGCGGACATCGATGCGATGCGATGCCTGGACATTCGATGCGGCGAGCGACTGGATAATCTGGAGCGCAGCATTGACGGCGCGCTCGGCATCGTCTTCGTGCGCGATCGGGAAGCCGAAATAGGCGAGCACGCCGTCGCCCATCAGGCGCGCGATGCGGCCCCCATAGCGCTGGATGGATTCGTCGCAGCAGTGCTGGAACTGATGGAGAATGTCGCGCAGGTCTTCCGGGTCGAGGCGGGTGGCCAGAGCCGTAGAGCCCACCACGTCGCAGAACAGCACGGTCAGATGCCGCCGCTCGGCCCGCACCTGCGCTGCGGTCGACATCTGTGTTCCGCCGCCGAGTCGCGGTGCCTGCGCCAACGCCGCGCGATGTTCGGCGATCGCCTTGACCAGCCTCTTGCGATGTCCGAGAGCGATGCCCATCCGCTCGAGGTCCTCTTCGTCGAGACTGGGCAGAATCTCGCGGTCGATGCCGTTTCTGACGAACAGATCGGCGTACTGACCGAGGCCGACATTTTCGAGCCACTGCTGCAGATCTGTCACTGCGCCATAGCGGTATGCCGCCACCCCCTGAGTGATTGGCGATCGGCACGCCGGCAAGCGGGAAAGACGTGGCTGTTCTGGCGCCTGCCCGGGATCGATTGCTTTTTTCGATTATAGGGCAGGACCGATGCTGATCAAGTTATGGACGCTGCGACATTTTCCTGCAATTACAAATAGAATGCGCGGTGCCGCGCCGGCGCCACGCACTCATGCGTGGCGCGCCTTTCGCCGCTGCTCCGCTTTTGCGTCGGCGATGATCACGTCGCTGGCTTTCTCGGCGATCATGTACACGGCGCTCAGGATGAACAGCCCGGGGATTTTGGGAAACACCGAGGCATCGACAACGCGCAAACCGGTGACGCCGCGCACCCTGAACCGGCTGTCGAGTACGGCGGACGGATCATCGTCGGCGCCGATCTTGCACGTGCCGCAGGCGTGATGACCCCAGGCGCTGTCCTTGATGAACTGCCTCATTTCGGCCCGCGACCGGCATTGCGGGCCCGGGATTTCCTCGTCGAAAAGACTGGCGGTGCGCTGCGCGATCCTTCGCACGAACTCCACCCCGGCCGCGATCGCGTCGAGGTCGTCGCCGCGCGTGTCGTTGCCCTCGTCGAAATACATGAAATTGATGTTCGGCGGTTGGCACGGATCGGATGACCTGAGGCGGATCCAGCCGGCCGTGTTTTTGGTATGTCCCTTCAGAATGGCCCACGTGAAGTAGTTCTTGCCCCGGCAGCGCTCGCTGTAGCGCGGCCGATAGCCGGCGAAGTAGCCCGGGATGGCGAACAGGTACAGATCGGGCTCGGCCTGGCAATGGCTCGACCGCTTGATCATGGCAATCAGCGCGCCATTGCTGGCATAGAGACCGTGGCCGTTGCGCCATTCGGCGAACTCGCGATCCATTTCGCTGAACGTCGCATGCTTCAGGCACTCGAAATCGGCTTTCATCTTGTGAACGACGCCGATCTCATAACGATCCTGCAGATTCCTGCCCACGCCGGGCAGATCGGCTTCGACCTTGATCTGGTGCCGCTCGAGGTGACGTTTCGGGCCGATGCCCGACAGCATCAGGAGCTGCGGCGTGTTGAAGGTCCCGCCGGCCAGGATGACCTCGTACCTTGCGCGGACGGTCCGGCGCCGCGCCCCGGCAGTCCGGTTGGCGTGAATGGGATCGGCGCGATAGAGACGGGCCCCGTCGATGAATTCGACTCCGACGGCGCGCTTGTCTTCGATGTGCACCCTGGTCACCAGCGCATGCAGCTTGACCGTAAGGTTTTGCGGCCTGGCGCGCATCGTCTCGCGAAGAAGCTCGCGGGTACCGGTCCGGCGCCCATTGCGGGTCGTCATCGGTGACAGGATCAGACCCTCGCGGCCGTTCTTCACCCAATCCCATGCATTGGGATCGAAGAAGTTGCCAACCCAGCTCCAGAATTGATCCCACAGTGCATGGACGGTCCTTGCGTAGGCCGCATATGACGTCTGCGCTGCGGCAAGCACCAGTCTCACCAGCACGGAATCGCGCAGGAGCAATGTCGGATCGGCGCGCGATGTGGTCAGCCAGCCATCGAATCCGTGCCGCGCCCAATTGAGCCAGCGGCTCCACGGAGGTTTGGCGTACTCGCAGCGCTCCAGGCGCTGGAAATAACGGCGCATGCGCCGTGGACCCCATGACCGATCGCCGGTGATCCTGCGAATGTGCTCCCAATCGCTGTTGTGCGGATAGATGAACACCATGGCATTGTGGGCGGTGCATCCGCCCAGCGTTCCGGCGCGCGGATAGAAAATGCCCGTTCGCTTGGCCTTGTCGACTTCCACGCCCTCGAGAAAAATCGGGTGACGCAGCTCTCCGGTGAATTCATCGGGCACGAAGCTCGTCCGATGGCCGCGCCGCCGAACCCGGCGAGAATAATGCTCGACGTAGAATTTCCACGACAGATCGTTGTCCTCGCTGGCCAGCGGATGGAACGCCGGAACCTGATAGGTGAGCGGCTCCGCGTCGCCGCCCGCTTCGAGGACGAGCACGCGGAAGCCGGCCTTGGCCAGATTTGCCGCCACCGGACCGCCGCCGCCGCCCGAGCCGACGACAATGAAGTCATAGACGCTGTCGATCTGGTCGGCGAAGGGGTTGGGTTCCGCCCACGGGGGCGTCTGTTCACCGGCTGGAGCCACGTTCATCACGGTCCTCCGCACAGGTTTCCATTCGCCAGGATGGACCGTCCGGGCGCCGTGCACGCGAGGGGACCTCATGCGGCGCGGCGCGATGAAGTCCACTCAATGGGGATACGCGCGGCTTGAACCGTCCCACCAACCTGACGGGGCGAATAGTCCCGCAATTCTCTCGCGCGGCGTGTGAAGTGCTTCACTCCGCCCTTTGACTTCTCGTCGCGGCTTGCGGGCATGCCCGCGGCCGGCCAATCCGGCCGCAGGCGGCGGGCGCCGTCACAGCACTTCGCGCACAAAGCGGCGGTTGAGCATGCGATAGAATGGCACCGGCAAGTCGTGGTCGAGCCCGGCGGCGCTGCGCGCTTCCAGCTCCTGGAGCGCGACCTTGGTGATGGTCGGCATTTCCAGTCGCTCGACTTCGGTGATCGGCAGCCACACCAGCTCCACCAGCTCGGCATCGGGGCCGACCACGCCCTCCACGCGGTGCGCGATGGCCGTGGCGTCGGCGGCGAAGAAGCGGGTGTCGAAGCGGCGCGGGCGGCCGGGCGGCGTCAGCGCGCGCGCGACAAAATGGATCGACGCCAGATCCGGGTAGACACCGGCCCGCTCAAACAGCGTGGCGCGCTGGCCCGGCGCCCTACGCTCGCCGTCCTGCCGGCGGCCGATCAGCAGGCCCGTCTCCTCGAACGTTTCGCGGATCGCGGCCAGCGCGAACGCGCGCGCCTTGGCCGGGCTCGGATGACGCACGCGCTTGAGCAGGCGCGCCTCCACGGCGGCGTCCAGTGGCGTGGCCACCGGCATGCGGGCGTCGCCGCGCTCGACACGCCCGCCCGGGAACACGAAGCGGCCGGGCAGGAATTTGTGGCCGGCATGGCGGCGGCCCAGCAGCACCTTTGGCACCGGCTCGGAACGATCGATCAGGATCAGGGTCGCGGCGTCGCGCCAACGCTGGTTGGGATGAGTCTGGTTGCGCTCGACGCGCGTCAGCCACTGGGCGAGCTCGTGCTGCTTGGGATCGAGGTCGTTGGCCATCGTCAGCCCCTGCGCCGCCGGGGCAGCTTTTTTGGCCGGCGCGACGCTTGCGCGCGGCGCCGCGGTTCGTGACGGCCTTCGGAGACGAGCTCGAAGCGCAGCGCGCCGGCCACCGGCGCCGCTTCGACAAGCCGCACCGTCACGGCATCGCCAAGGCGATAGGTCAACCCGGTGTCAGCGCCCACCAGGGCATGCCGGTCCTCATGGTAGCGAAAATACTCGGCGCCGATGGTGCGCAGCGGAACGAGGCCATCGGCGCCGGTCTCGTCGAGCTTCACGAACAGGCCGGCGCGGGTGACGCCTGAGATGTGGCCGGAGAAGATGGCGCCGATGCGGTCGACAAGGAACTGGGCGATCAGGCGATCGGCGGTCTCGCGCTCGGCGGTCATGGCCCGCCGCTCGGCGGCCGAAATCCGCGCGGCGATCTCGCGCAGCGAATTCAAGTCTTCGCCGTCCGGCAGGCCGCCCGGGCCGAGCTTGAGCGCGCGAATGATGGCGCGATGCACGACCAGATCGGCATAGCGGCGGATCGGCGAGGTGAAATGGGCGTAGCGCCGCAGCGCCAGGCCGAAATGGCCGTAGTTTTCGGCCGCATATTCGGCCTGTGCCTGGGTGCGCAGCACGATCTCGTTCACCAGCCTCTCATGTTCCGTGCCCTTGGCGTGATCGAGGATGCGGTTGAACTGCGCCGGCCGAAGCGCGCCGGCCTTGGGCAACGAGATATCGATCGAGGCGAGAAACTCGCGCAAGGCCTGGAGCTTTTCCGGGCTCGGCTCGTCGTGGACGCGATAGATGAAGGGAATCTTGGCGCGTTCGAGGGTCTCGGCCGCCGCCACGTTGGCCAGGATCATGAACTCCTCGATCAGGCGGTGGGCGTCGAGCCGGGGCGGCGTGACCACGCGGTCGACGGTGCCGTCGGGCTTGAGCAGAATTTTGCGTTCGGGAAGATCGAGGTCGAGCGGGCCGCGCGCCTCGCGCGCTGCCGCCAGGGCCCGGTAGGCCGCGTAAAGCGGCGTGACAGCCGGCATGAGGGCTTTGGCCGCGTCGCCGCCGCGGCCGTCGACCGCATCCTGCACCTGCGCATAGTGCAGGCGCGCGCGCGAGCGCATCAGGACGCGATGAAACGTGTGGCTGCGCTTGCGGCCGTCGGCGCCCACCACCATGCGCACCGCGAGGGCAGGCCGCTCCTCGCGCTCGCGCAGCGAGCACAGGTCGTTGGAGATGCGCTCGGGCAGCATGGGCACGACGCGGTCGGGAAAATACACCGAGTTGCCGCGCTCCAGCGCCTCGCGGTCGAGGGCGGAGCCGGGCCGCACGTAGTGCGCCACGTCGGCGATCGCCACATGGATGATGTGGCCGCCCGGATTGCCCGGATTGGGGTCGGGGGCGGCATGGACCGCGTCGTCGTGGTCCTTGGCGTCGACCGGGTCGATGGTGACGAGCGGCAGTTGGCGCCAATCCTCGCGGGCGTCGAGGGCGGCCGGGCGAGCGGCTTCGGCCTCGGCCAGGGCCTCGCGCCTGAACACGTGCGGAATGCCGTGCGCATGGATCGCGATCATGCTCACGGCGCGTTCGGATTTCAGCGAGCCCAGCCGCTCCTTGACACGGCCGGTGGCGAGCCCGACGCGGCCTTGCCGCGTCACCTCGGCGGCGACGAGATCGCCGTCCTGCGCGTCGGCGGTCGCCCCGGGCGGGATTGCGAGCTCGCGCTGCTTCTTGTCGATGGGCGCAAGCCGCCCGCCGCCGCCCGGCAGCGGGCGGAAGATACCGAGCACGCGCTGCTTGGCACGATCGATGATCTTGGTGACCCGCCCGCTGTGGCGGATCTCCTCATCCTCGTCGCCGATTTCCTGGATGCGCAGCAGCGCACGATCGTTCACGCCGGCGACTTCGCTCGGCCGGCCGCGCCGCGGCGCGCTCACCCGGATCTTCGGCGCCGGCCCGTGCGCGTCCTCGTCCCATTCGGTCGGCACCGCGATGAGTTCGCCGTCGGCGTCGCGGCCGGTAATGTCGGCGAGCACGACCGACGGCAGGTGGCCGGCATGATGCAGCTTGCCGCGGCGGCGCTCGAGCCGGCCCTCGTCCGCCAGCTCCCGCAGCATGCGCTTGAGCGTGATGCGGTCGCCGCTCTTGATCCCGAAGGCGCGCGCGATCTCGCGCTTGCCCGCCTTGCCGGCGTGCTGGCCGATGAAGGCGAGGAGATCTTCCTTGGACGGGAGGGGCGGTGGTTTGCGCTGCTGCTTCGGCAAGGTGGTATCCTGAACTGGCGTGGATCGGCATTAACCCTAAATTAGCGCTGTCACGGCTTCCCGGATGTCGCCGCTAAACGGTTGCAATTTCGATCAGATATTCATGCATGCAACGGTCCGGCAGGGGGTGCTGGTTCTATCTTTGCCTGTGTGGTGTAATCCGCAGTTGTGGACGGCATCGAGCATGTTGCGGCCGTATATCGGAATCGTCCTAGGAACGCTGCTGGGCGGGTGCTCGAGCACGTTCTTTTTTCTTCCCGACAACACGGGGTCGCTGGATCACGGTCAGGGTCCGGTCGACTACCAGGTCCTGGTGGCCAACGATCTGCGCCAGCTTAAAAAAAGCGAATCGGCGGGATCATTCGAGATTTCGCCGCTGCGCCGGACTCAGCTGACCCAGCCCGGGGACTGGTTTGCCTGCGTACGAACGAACGTTCAAGACCGGCCGGCCCACATTGCCGTATTCATGCGTGACGGCCGGGTGATCGACCGGCGCCAAGCCGTGGTGATCGACGGCTGCGCCCAGGAGCAGTTTCAGCCCTTGCCCAGGGTGGACGCGTCCGCGCCAAAGATTGATGACGCGTCGGCACGGAAGCACGCGCCCGCGCCACGCGCGGAAGCGCCCGCGCCACGCGCCCAAGCCCCCGGGCCAGGGGCGCCAGAGCCTGCACCACCCGCGCAAGACCCCACGTCCTGGGTGCAAGAGCCTCCCGAACGGCTTCACTAGTCATGTCGGGGCCCATCGCGGACCGGCCGGCTGGCCAGGCGCCAGCCGAGATCGTGGCATATCATGGCTTGTTCCACGCCATATTGCCGGGGGCTGACATGTTGATGACGGGCCAGGATTATCTCCACAGCATTCGCGACGGCCGCTGCGTCTATATCGGCGGCGAGCGGGTCGAGGACGTGACCACGCACCCGGCCTTCCGCAACGCCGCGCACTCGTTCGCCATGATCTACGACCGCAAGCGCGCGGCGGAGAATCGCGACGTGATGGTGTGCGAAGAGGAGGGCGACACCTTCTCGACCTACTTCCTGCTGCCGCACACACGCGAGGACCTGGCCCGCCGGTTCGAGACGCATCGGAGGATCGCGGCGTGGACCTATGGCCTGATCGGCCGGTCGCCCGACAATTTTCCCAGCTACGTGAGCGGCCTGGCGACGGATCCAGCGCTGTTCGATTCCATTCGCCAGGGTTTCGGCGACAACATCCGCAGCTACCATCGGCACATGCGCCGCAACGACATCTTCGTGTCGCACACGGTGACCAACCCGCAGGGATGGCGTCCGGTCAATCCCGCCGAGCCGCCCCGCCAGTCTCCGACGCTGCGCGTCGTGGCCGAGGACGACGCCGGCGTCACCATCAACGGGCTGAAAATGCTCGGCACCGCTTCGGTGTTCTGTCACGAGACGTGGTGCGGCAACCTGCAGCCGCTGGTGCCCGGCCAGGAGAAGGAATCGATCACCTGTGCGGTGCCGCTCAACGCCCCGGGCGTGAGCATCTGGTCGCGCAAGCCGTTCGAGCGCTATGCCGTGAGCGAATTCGACAACCCGCTCGCCGCCCGCTTCGACGAAAGCGACAGCGCGGTGCTGTTCGAGAACGTCAAGGTGCCATGGGAGCGCGTGTTCTGCCACGACAATGTCGAGATGACGCGGGCGATCTACATGCGGACGCCCGGCCACGCCATGGCCAATCACCAGGCCAATGTGCGGTTTCTCGAAAAGCTCAAGCTGATCGTCGGCATCGCCGCCAGGCTCGCCGAGATGAACAATGTCGGCCACGTGGCGGCGGTACAGTTCGCGCTCGGCAAGCTGGCGGCGCTCGAGGCGACGCTGGAAGGCCTGATCATGGGGCAGATCAACTGCGGCGAGGCGCAGGTGCCCGGCTATCACACGGTGAACCGCCGCTACGTCTACGCGGCGCTGCACTGGTGCACCAATCACCACGCGGAGATCTGCGACATGGTGCGCGAGCTGATGGGGGCGGGCGTGTTCCAGATGCCGGCCGATGCCTCGGTACTCGCCAATGCGGAGACGCGGGAGGCATTCGAGACCTATTGGTCGACGCCTGGCTGGCCGGCCGCAGCGCGCATGAAGCTGACCAAGCTTGCCTGGGACCTGCTCGGCTCCGACTTTGCCGGGCGCCACATCCAGTACGAAAAATTCTATGCCGGGCCGAGCTTCGTGATGAACACGTACAGCTATGTCACGGCGCCGTGGAAGGAGTGGACGGGATCGGTCGACGCCCTGATGGCAAGCTACGATGTGCCAGGTGCAGTTTCGTAGGGTGCGTTACCGCGGCCCGGAGGCTTGATTTTAGAAGACGGCCTCTGGTCCGCGCGTAACCCACCATTCGCGGGCAGGAAAGAGGTGGGTTATGCGCGGAACGAAGGCCGTGCCTCGGATCGAGCGCGGCGGCCGCGCTAACCCACCCTCATATGGGGCATTTTGAGTCAAGCACCGTGACTGGCTGGGTGTGAGAATGGAGGCTTGGCGCAGCGGCGGCGGCCAGATAATGCGGCGGTACCGGCTGACCTTGCCAATCCCGCTGCTCCGCCAACCACCGCAGCCAATCGCGCCGGCGCGGGTTGCCAGCGGCCAACCCCAGCGTCCGCAGCAGCGCCTTGA
>Ga0126377_10000681_pt1 | contig 21049 bp, 18 predicted proteins | sample PanSoiMetPlot_22_FD_92647 | JGI IMG/M metagenome (GOLD analysis project Ga0126377, IMG submission 92647) | Tropical forest soil microbial communities from Panama - MetaG Plot_22 | ecosystem: Environmental > Terrestrial > Soil > Tropical forest > Bulk soil | place: Panama | collected 2016-02-17 | reverse complement strand
GTTCCAGATGGACGGCAGCAATTCGCGCGTGCACTACGAGCAGACGCCGTACAGCAGCAAACCCGGCGTCACGTCGTACCTCGGGATCGATCAAGGCGTCGATGGGAACGCAGAGAACTATTATCACACGATCAACCTGTTCGCCGACTACGCCCAGTCCTTCGGCAGCCACGAGCTGAAGGGGATGGTTGGCTTCAATCAGGAACTGCGCACCTTCGACAGCTTTTCCGCCACCGCGAACACCCTGGTCGGCGGGTTGGATGCGCTCCGCCTCGCGGTCGGCCAGGAGACGAACGACGGAACGGCCAGCGCATGGGCGCTGCGGGGCGTGTTCTACCGCCTCAATTACAACTTTGGCGGGAAGTATTTGCTCGAGCTGGATGGCCGTTACGACGGCACGTCGCGCTTCCCGAAGGACGATCGGTTCGGCTTCTTCCCGTCGGCGTCCGCCGGCTGGCGCGTTTCGGACGAATCTTTCTTCGCGCCAGCGCGCCGCGTGGTCACCGATCTCAAATTGCGCGCGTCGTACGGAACACTCGGCAATCAGTCGGTCGCAACGTACGCCTACATCCCGACGATGGCCGCCAGCACCGCATCGGTGATCGTCAGCGGACAACGCCCAATTGTTGTTGGCACGCCCGGCCTCGTCTCGCCGCAGCTCACGTGGGAAAAGGCGACGACGTTCGACGTTGGCACCGACGCGAAGTTCCTGTCCGACCGGCTGTCGCTGGTGTTCGACTGGTACCGTCGCAACACGACCGACATGCTCACCCGCGGGCGCACCTACCCCGCGACGCTCGGCGCCGCCGCACCGAACGAGAATGCGGCAAACCTCTCGACGAAAGGCTGGGAGCTCAGCCTCGACTGGCACAGCGGGATCGGGGCGCTGCTTGGCAGCCCGGTCAGGCTCGGCCTGGGCGGAATCCTTTCCGACAACCAGTCCAAGATCACCAAGTTCGACAACCCCACCAACTTCCTCGGCGACTACTACGTGGGTGAGCGGTTCGGTGAGATCTGGGGCTATGAGACGGAGGGCTTCTTCACGTCGCCTGAGGACATCGCCAACCACGCGAATCAGGATTTGGTCGAGCGCTTTCCCCAACTGCGCTCGGTGGGCGATCTCAAGTTCCGCGACCTGAACGGGGACGGCATCATCAGCCCAGGCGACAACACGCTGTCGAACCCCGGCGACCGTCGCATCATCGGCAACAAGACGCCGCGCTACAGCTATGGCATCACCAGCGACCTCGCGTGGAAGAGCTTTAGCGTTTCTGCATTCCTGCAGGGTGTGGGCAAGATGGACTACTACCCGGGCGCCGAGACGTCCTATTTCTGGAGCATCTACAACCGGCCGTACAACACGGTGCTCGAGCATATTGTCGGGAATTATTGGACGCCCGATAATCCCAACGCCTACTTCCCGCGGCTCAAGGCCTACATCGCGTTGGTCGACGGGAAGGACCTTTCTGCGCCGCAGACGCGCTACCTCCAGGATGCGTCGTACCTGCGCCTCAAGAATCTCACCGTCGGCTACGACCTGCCCGCGAAGCTGACGTCGCGCTACGGGATCGACCGCATCCACGTCTACCTGAGCGGCGAGAACCTCGGCCTGCACACGAACCTGCGGATTCCGGTCGATCCGGAGCTCCTCATGATCGCGCACTCCCAAGGCGACGGCTCCAAGTATCCGATGCAGCGGTCCTACTCCTTCGGCGCCAACTTCACCTTCTGAGTCATAGACCGATGTCCATTCATATACATACGCTAAAGACCGGCGGCCGACTCCTGGTGCTGGCGCTGGCGGTGACGCAAGCCGCCTGCAACGACGACTTCATGGACCGCAACCCGCTCGACGCGCTTTCACCGCAGACGTACTTCAAGACCGAGTCGGAGCTGTCGTCCTACATCACTGGGCTATACAGCTACGTCCCGTCGACGGCGATCTACACGGACGACCAGACGAGCGACAACATCGATCAGAAGGTGCAGAATCTGACCGTCGCGGGCCAAATCACCGTCCCGACCACCGGCGGTGGGTGGAGCTGGACCTTCTTGCGCAGCGTGAACTTCTACTTAGAGAATTCGAAAGGCGCCAACGTTGCGCCGGAGGTTGCCGCACACTACGCGGGGATCGCACGGCTCTTTCGGGCTTGGTTCTACCATGACATGGTGACGCGGTTTGGCGACGTGCCCTGGTACGGCCATACACTCGCGCCAGGCGATACGGCGATCTACAAGGCGCGTGATCCGCGCAACGTCGTCATGGATTCCGTCCTCGCGGACCTCAACTACGCTGTGGCCAACATCCGAGACATTGGATCGATCGAGCAGATCGACAAATGGGCGGCACTCGCACTCAAGGCGCGGATTGCGCTTCACGAGGGAACGTACCGCCGCTACCACGGTATCGACGACGGTCAGGCGTGGCTCCGCGAAGCCGCCGATGCGGCGCGCCAGGTCATCGACAGTCATGTCTTCAAGCTCTACACCACCGGCCACCCCGAGACGGACTATCGCGATCTGTTCATTCAGGATCCCGCGAACCCGGGCGAAGTGATTCTGTCCCGCGCGTTCGACAAGACGCAGGGCATCGTCCACAACACGAATGGCAATGCGTTGACCGGCACGTTGGGCACCCCTTCGTTCACGAAGTCGCTTGTGAATACGTATCTCATGCGAGATGGCACGCCCTTCACCGACCTACCGGGACACGACACGCTCGCGTTCTATGAGGAAACTCGGAATCGCGACCCGCGTCTTGCGCAGACCATGCGCACGCCGGGGTATACACGGATCGACAAACCGGCCGTTGTCCTCGCTCCCGACTTCAATGTGTCGGGTACTGGGTATCAACCAATCAAGTTCGTCACCGCCACGACGTTCGACGCGTTCGACAATGGCCAGAACGATCTGCCCGTCATCCGTTACGCCGAAGTGCTGCTCATTTATGCCGAGGCCAAGGCGGAGCTCGGCGAGCTGACGCAGGGAGATCTCGACATCAGCGTCAACCTCCTTCGCGATCGAGGAGGCATGCCCCACATGAACTTGGCCGCCCTGACCGTGGACCCTGTGCTGGCGGCGGATTACCCGAACGTCGGCGGGGGGCAGGCAGCTGCGATTCTGGAGATTCGGCGTGAGCGCCGTGTGGAGTTGGTCCTCGAGGGTCGGCGCTACGATGATCTGATGCGCTGGAAGGTCGGCCCGCTCCTGGCTCGTCCCTTCGAGGGAATGTACTTCCCGCATATCGGCGACATCGACATGGACCACAACGGCACGATCGACATTTCGATCGTTCAGACCAACCCGGCCTCGCGAGCGCCAGGAGTGCAGTATCTGCTGCTGGGGAGCGTCTTCACGCTGACCGACGGAGATCACGGCAAGGTCGTCATGCACGCCAACGTGATCAAAACCTTCGATGAGAACAAGAACTACCTCTTTCCGATACCGAGCACGGAGCTCGTGCTGAACCGCAATCTCGTTCAGAATCCGGGATGGTAAGGTTGAAATAGACGAGGGCACACCGGCACATTCCGGTGTGCCCTTTTCGCGTCCCGCCGCGACGTCGTCCGCCGTCCGGCCGCCGAAACGAACGCTTCGCGTCGGAACGTGGCGCCTGTACCTGGCGCTCGTCACGCTCGTCGCGATCCTCGTATTACAGAATACCAAACAGGCGATGTTGCCCGCTCGGCAAACGCCGATGCTGTGGAGTGCCGTCGTCCTCGTGATGGCGTGCGTGCTCGTGCTACGCTCGGGATGGGGACGTGACAACGACTGGAGCCAGGCGCAGGGCGAGCTCGGGACGCTCGCCAACAACTTTTACGAGCCGCGCCGCGCGGCGCTCGTCAATGGCGGCGCGATTGCCGGCGGAGTTTTTGGCGGGCTTTGGTGGGCAGCTGCGACGTGGGCCGTCGTGCTCGGAGGCATGCGCCGCAATTCGATGTCGCGTGGATTGCTCGACTTCGAGGTGGCGGCTCTCGCCGGTGCAGTCACGGGTAGTGTGATTGGCGCCGTGTTTGGTCTCGTCGCTGGGCACATCTGGGAAACACGACACCGACGGCGGAGACTCGAGACGAGGAGAACAAATGCCTGACCTCGTGATTCGAATGAAGAAGAAAACCGACGGCAACGCCGCACTCAGCTGCACGCGTGCCGACGGTTCGACTACGTGGCAACGTCAGGAAGGACAACTCGGCGCTTTCTTTCCGTTGCACGACCTGACGCACTATGCCGTCGAATCGACCCTCGGATTCACGCGCGCGTTCTACGGCCTCGTCGCCGAAGGATGGGATCTCTCGTCATTCGCGGAGCCGGGCACGAAAAACCGACTGCCCGAAGAGGCTGGAATCGCTGAGCTGATCGTCGGATTTCTCGACGTCGAGCGCGCGACCGGCGTTGCGTCGACGGCGGATGACTTCAACTGGAAGATCGACACGTACTTGGACGCGCACGGGTTGCCGCCGACAAGCTTCCGAATGTACGCCGAGGCACTCGACGACATCCGGCGGCGGCGCGACCAGTTGTTTGCCCGCTGGCGCGCCGTGCCCCCTGGAGACACACTGGAGTTGACGTTCGAGTGTGGAAGAGCAGATCCCTCGCGGAGCCTGCCCTGAGACCTGCCCTGAGGAGCGAGAGCGACTTAGGGAGCGCCAGCGACGTAGGGCTCGGGATGACAGGACGATCGGACACCAAGGCGGCGGTTTCGTCGTAGGAGGCGAACATGGAAGACGACCCGACTCCCCCAACCGAGCCATTCGGGGACCTCGTACCGCCGAAAGCACGGCCGAAAGCACGGCCGAAAGCACCGTCGAAAGCACTCGCGTTGGCCTCGCCCGCACCGGTGCCGCACCGCCAGCCGTCTACGCCCGACCTCTACGACGCAAGCGCGCTCCAGCGGCTCATCGCGCAAACACTCGACCTCGTCGACAGCATCGCCGATACTGTCGCCGAAGGACTCGGCCTCCGCGCTAAGTGACCGGCCGTACGGCGGTCAGCGCGGGCTTGTTGTTGTTCCGCCACAGGGGCGGCGAAATCGAGGTGTTTCTCGCACATCCGGGCGGCCCGTTCTGGAAGAAGCGCGACACTGGCGCGTGGACGATCCCGAAGGGGGTCGTCGATGCTGGCGAGGATCTCCTCGACGCAGCCCGTCGCGAGTTTCTCGAGGAAACCGGGATCGACGCCGTCGGTCCGTTCACGACTCTCGGATCCATTCGGCAGAAGGCGGGAAAGGAAGTGCACGCCTGGGCCTGGGAGGGCGACGTCGATCCCGCAACGATCACCAGCAACTCGACGACCGCCGAGTGGCCGCGAGGTTCGGGCAACTGGCTGACGTTTCCGGAGGTAGACCGCTGTAGCTGGTTCGATCTGGAGACGGCGCGGGCGAAGATCAATCCCGCCCAAGCCGAGCTTCTAGATCGACTCCGAGACAGGGTAGTTTCTAGGCGCTAGGCACTAGGCACTAGAAGGCTGCTGATTTCATGGACGCCAAGAAACGCGGCGTAGTTCCGAAGTTCTCCGTGAAATCCGTGAAATCCGTGGAATCCGTAGCAATTTTGCCTTTCCGTCGTTCTCTGGGTCCCTGTGCGCCCTCGGTGATTCAAATCAACGGCAGAGAACATCATGAATGGGGCTACGGATTCCCGGACCTTCGCGGAGACAACCAGAGGGTAGCAGGTGGGGTTTAGAGAATTGTATCCGTAGCGGGCGGCATCCCGTTTGGGGTAGCCACTGGTCACCAGCGATAGCGTAGTGCCTAGAGAGACTAGGCAAGGTTGAGAGTTGAGCGTCTCGGGTGGAGGTTTACGGTTGAGCGTTCAGGATTCTTCACCCTGCCCCACGCCCGCCTCGTGACACCGCGTGCTAGGTTCGTGGATGCGACATACCGTTCGCTTGCGCGGGGTGATCGTCGGTCACTCCGACCTCGAAAACGTCGAACCTGGGCTCGGCCGAGCGTGGGGAGTGTTCCGTCCTGACGTTGGCTACGAGCGGGTGCAGCCGGTGTTTCGCCTATTCGCCCAAGCGGCTCCTCACGATGGCTCGGCGAGGAATACCGCGGCGCTAGAGCGCTACTACAAGGAACGAGACGCGCTGAACCTCGAGCTACTCGACGGAAACGGACGGACGCTGCGCACAGCGGCGATCCACATCGTCGACTATTCGGCGGAGTCGGACGGCGCGCCAATCCAGCTCGATGTTCTCATCAACGACGAGTCATACTGGGACGACAGGGTGGAAGCTAGGCACTAGGCACTAGGCACTAGAACACACTAGGCGGTGAGGTATAACCCTCGACCCTCGACCCTCGACCCTCGACCCTCTCCCTAGGGCTTCTTCGGAGCGGTCGTTGTGTCCGTGATCTTGAAGCTGAACTGCTGCTCGACGAGCTGGCGCACTTTGAGTGGACCGATCTTCGCCGGTCTGAACCGCATGTACGGCAGCGCCTCGCGCACGGCAACGACGAACTCGGGATGCGTCGACCGTAGCACACGGAACGAAGACGTGTCCGCGAAGCCGGTCGTATCCACGACGTACTGCGCCGACACTGAGCCCACGATGTGCGCCTCGAGCAATTTCAGCGGATAGGCGGGCGCCGCGCTGTTCTGCGATCGAACAACGGCCGTGTCCACGTCCAGAATCGAGAACACAGAGTCTTCGGTGCCCGGGGGGACAGTCGGTCGCGCAGTCTTGACGGCAGTATCCCGGGCGGGAGGAACCCTGCCAGCGACTTCGTCGGAGAGCGGGATTGGTCGGTCGTTGCCCGCGGTGCGATTAGCGTCGCCCTCTCCCGCACCCAATCCGTCCCGAGAGCTCTCGACGTAGTGCACGACTTCGTGCACCACGGCCGGTCCGGGCGCGCGATCTGGCGGCGGGATGAAGATGACCCGGTTCGCGATGCTGTCCTCGGGAACGTTCGCCGCGGGCAACGTCGCATACACCCACGCGCCGATCAGGAGCGCGTGCATCACCGCACTCATCGCTCCGACCGGAGCCACGGATACTGTTTTCGCGTACGACTGTACCCACAAGCGCATCATAGAAACCCCCTATCCGGAGACGATGCGCAATCGCCTAGCGCGATCACTCAGTGCGACAAATACCGCTCGCGGAGCAGCTCCACATGATGACGCTCGTGCCCCGCGATGATATACAACAATGCTCGAACGGAGATCTGGTTCCCGTTCGCGCTTCCGCGCCGTTCATACGCCGCGGGGTCGAGATTCTTCGCGAACTGAATCGTTGAAGCGCGCACGACCTGAAGCTCGTCGAGCAAGTCGATGAGCGTGCGTTCGTTGAAGTTCGCGTGGTCGACATACGCGTTTTCGTCGAAGCCTGGCAGTTCTGTGGAATCCTGGCGCGCGAACCGCAGCGCCCGATACCCAAAAACTCGCTCGGCGTCGGTGATGTGTCCGACCACTTGCTTGATGGTCCACTTTCCCGGCGCGTAGGCGTAGTCGGCCTTTGCCGGCGGAAGATCCTGCAACAGGTTCATCGTCTCGACCGCTTGCTCACGCAGCATCGAGATGAGATCACCTTCCGGGACTTTCGCGATGTATCGCGCGTAATAGTCGATGTGTTCGTCAGCGCGCGGGCGAGGAATCAAAATCGTGCTCATGTGGCGACTTGTGTTGGGGACGGGACGCGCGCGTCCGTCAGTGGCTCTTCTTGAGTTAATCCATGTGGAACCGAGACTGTCAATGCCCGCGCGAGCGAGGCCTGCCTCCGGCCGAGCCAGAGCGCCAGCACCAACCACACTGCAGAGAGAGGGACTGCGACGAGCGACACACCGGCGAGGCTCAAACCCAACGCCACGAGCCCCGCGTAAAGCTGCGCACCAACCTGATCGCCCCCGCGATACACGAACGTCTCGATGATATTTTTCGCTTTGTACTTGTCTTCGCGGGGAACTACCGTAAACAACACCTCCATCGCCGGATTGGTCAACGAGAAATTGCTCGCGCGACGCAAAATCGTGAAAACCGCGAGTGTCGTGAACACCGGAGCCGCCGCGAGTGACCCAAATCCCAGCATGCTCATCGCCGGCAGAAAGGCGAGCGTAACGGCTAGTCCCAGCCACCGGATGATCCGTCCGGTGAGGAACATCTGCGTGACGACCGTCAACACCTGCGCCGCGAGCTCGAGTCGTCCCAGCACAGCCGCCGCCGCAGCTTTACCGGCGTAGAAATGACCGACGATGTCCGATTGCTGAAAGTAGAGAAACGTCGAGCCGACGGTATAGAAAAGTAGAAAGGCACAAATCCCGAGCAGATACGGGGAGCGGACGATTTTCGTGAATCCGGCCCACACGCTCCCGCCGATCACGTCGGCGTCCGACGTCTTGTCCCTACCACCGCGCGCGGCGGCCGGCTCCCCTTGCCGCTTCTGCAGCGGATTCAGGACGATGACGACAATCGCGAGCTCCAACAACACTGCTGACACGAGCATCAGGTTGCTGGGACCAACCGTGTTCGCCAGCGATGCGGTCACCGCCGACCCCGAGATCGAACCGAGCGTCCCACCGACGCCGATGAAGCCGAACATCCGCTTCGCCTGATCGCTGTTGAACGAGTCCGCCATCAACGACCAGAAAATCGACGTATTGAACAAGGCAAATACCGTCAGCCATACGTAGAACACGCGCCCCATCCACACATCGACGGTCGATCCCTCACCGCTCGAGATGAATCGAAGAGCAACGTAGAATACCAACATGCTGGCGACGAAAAACTGATACGAGATCGGTATCACCCGCCGAATCGGAAACCGGACCACCAGCGCAGAAAACAGCGGATTGCACAACAGCGTTGCGCCGAGCGTTCCGGCAAACATCCATGTCAGCTGATTCACACCGGACGCCGCGGCCACCGCGTCGCGAATCGGCCGCAACACGAAGTAGCTGCTGAGCAGCAAGAAGAAAAACGCGAACGACGTGAGCATCGCGCGGACTTCGTCACCGCGGACGTCGACCACCCGACCGAGCAGCCGCTGAAGTGTGCTCTTCTCGTCGCTCACGGCGTCTTCGCCCGCGCTTTCCACGCCGCGAGCACCTCCGCCTCCTTCTCGGCCGAGATGCCGCCGACTTCGCCGTTCGCCAACTTCTTCAGGTCTTCCGCAGACCGCGTCTTGTTCCAGTCGAGCGTGTCTTTCGCGGTCACCGCCAAAGGCCGGAACGTCAGCCCCTTCGCCAACGCACGCGCGATGCTCCGCTGCGAGAACCCAATGTTCGACGGAGTCGTGCGCGGCTCGATCCACACCGTCATATGACGCCAGCCGCGAACCCCGTTCGCGTTGAGGAATTCGGCCGGCACCCACGTGAACTGCGCGCCGGCAGTCGTCACCGCTTTGATGCCGTAGAGCATCTCCGCCATCGTGAGCGGCTTTTCGGGCCCGGTCGCATTATAGATCCCGAACACACGGTTCTCCGCCACGCGAATCGTCCACTCGGCGAGATCCCGCGAGTCGATGAACTGCACGATGTCGTTGCCGTCGCCCGGCGCGAGCACTTCACCGCCTTTGTCGATCCGATACGGCCAATAGGTGAAACGATCGGTCGTGTCGTATTTCCCGACGATCAAACCGGGGCGAATGATCGAGTGGATGCCGGGATAGTTCTTCGCCACTTCGCTCTCCGACACCGTTTTCAAGGCGCCGTAGTATCTGCGCGCGTCAGCGATCGGGACCGTGAATGGATCGATGCCTGCGGGCATCGGCGTCAGTTTGTCGTCTTCGTCGGCCCAAGCGCGGCTGTTGTCTGGGTAGACGGAGATCGTCGAGATGAAGATGTAGTGGCCGACATTCCCCTTCATGTATTGCGCGACGTTTCGCACCCAGCCGGGATGTGTCGTCGGATTGTCGATCACGACGTCGAACTTGCGCCCCTTGAGCGCACTCATGTCGCCATTGAGATCGCCGACGAGCTGCTCGACTCGGCCTTTGAAGAAGTCCGGCCGCGTGCGATTGCGATTGATCAGCGTGAGTTTGTGACCACGCGCCGTCGCGTATTCGACCTGCTCGGGGCCCGTGAAACCGGTGCCGCCGAGGATCAGGATGTTGAGCGGGGCTTTGGCGCGTTCGACCGGCGCGGTCGGCAAGGGCAGGGCTCGAGCGAAATCGGGGAGCGCACCAAGGCCCACGGCGCCTCCGGCGGCGGCGGACAACTTGAGGAATGTGCGGCGGCTGGTGGACACGGGAGCAACTCCGGCGTTCGAGGAGGGACGTGACGAAAACATGGGGATGGTCCCTGGCATTCGACAGTGCGCGGAGTCGATGCGCCTGTATGGATTGTGTCGCGGTGAGCCTGGCGAGCCGTTTCGCTCGCGATAGCTTCTTCCCCGCACCATTCCTTCGTCGAACGAGCATTCCAGAGGCCGCCATGACTCGCCACCGCCTTCTCGTTTTCGCCATCGCGCCGCTCGCGTTCTCGAGGCTCGTCGCTCAGGAGCCGGATAGCGGCATCGTCACGTCGAAGAACGGCATGGTCGTGTCGACGTCGGCCCCGGCGTCGGATGTCGGAGCCGCGATTCTGAAAAAGGGCGGCAATGCGATCGACGCGGCCGTCGCGACGGCGTTCGCGCTGGCGGTAACGCATCCGAGCGCCGGCAACATCGGCGGCGGCGGCTTCATGGTGATCCGTCCGGCGAAAGGCGCCCCGATCGCCATCGACTATCGCGAGCGCGCGCCGCTCAAGTCGACGCAGACGATGTACCTGGATTCCACGGGGAAAATCGCGCGTCAGCTGACGGCCACCGGCTATCTCGCGCCCGGGGTGCCGGGGACTGTCCGCGGTCTCGCCATGGCGCACAAGCGATTCGGCAAGCTGCCATGGAAAGACGTCGTTTTGCCGGCAGTCAACCTCGCCGAAAAGGGCTTCGTGTTGTCGGATGCGCTTGCGCGGTCGCTCAATCGTGAGGTCGGCGGCGCCATGGCGAAATATCCGGCGTCGGTTGCCGCCTACGGCAAGCCGGGCGGCGGCCAGTGGGCCGCCGGCGACACGATCCTCCTCGCCGACCTTGGGCGAACACTGCGCGCCATCGCGACGAAGGGCGCGAACGTGTTCTACACCGGCTGGATCGCCGACAGCATTGCCGCGAGCATGGCCGCGAACGGTGGCCTGATCAGCAAGAAGGACCTTGTGTCGTACCAGGCGAAGGCGCGCACGCCCGTTCGCGGGAAATACCATGGCTACGAGATCATCAGCATGCCGCCGCCGAGTAGCGGCGGGGTGGCGATGATCGAGATGTTGAACATTCTCGAGCAGTTCGACTTGCCGAAGCTGGGTGCGATGTCGCCGCAGGCCCTGCACTACGAGATCGAGGCGATGCGTCGCGCGTATCTCGATCGCGCGCGCTATTTGGGCGATCCCGATTTCGTGAAGATGCCGATCGACAAACTGACGTCGAAGGCGTATGCAAAATCGCTGGCCGCCACAATCGATCCGATGCACGCGTCGAAGAGCACGGAGCTCGGAAAGGACATCTTCACGCAGGTCGCGACGACGGAGCACGAGGAGACGACGCATTTCTCGGTCGTCGACAAAGCCGGCAACGCCGTCTCGAACACGTTCACGCTCGAGGGCGGCTTCGGCTCACACGTCGTCGTGGGCGGAACAGGGATGATCCTCAACAACGAGATGGGTGACTTCAACAAGAAGCCGGGCGAGACGAACGAGCGCGGCGACATCGGCACCTCGGCAAACCTCATCGCGCCCGGGAAGCGGATGCTCAGCTCAATGGCGCCATCGGTCGTGACGAAGGACGGCAAGTTGTTCATGGTCGTCGGCTCGCCGGGTGGCCGGACGATCATCAACACGGTGCTCGAGATCATTCTGAACGGCGTCGACTTTGGGATGGACGTCCGGCAGGCGGTCGACGCGCCGCGGTTCCATCACCAGTGGCTGCCGGACTCGATCACCTTCGAGCGAAACGCGATCCCCGACTCGACGTTGCAGCGCCTACAGGCGTTGGGCCATGCGGTGAAGTTCGGCGGTCAGCAGGGCGACGGACACTCGATCATCGTGAAAAACGGAGTGGCGTTTGGAGCGAACGACAAGAGGAGTTCGGACTCCAAGGCAAGCGTGCCTTAATTGATGGCCGCTCGCTGACGCTCGCTGTTGGCCGCCTGCCTTCGGCAGAGCTGTAGGCCGCGTCGCGCTAAAGCGCTCGCTGTTAGTGTGATAAAAGCGTGACGTCGGTTTCAGACCAACAGCGAGGGCCGAAGGCCCTCACGCGGCCATCAGGGAGCGCCAGCGACCGGCCTTCAGCGAGCGTCAGCGAGCGGCCAACGCCGATAGCCTATTTCTCGTCCTCGAGCTGGAGCGACGCGGAATTCACGCAATATCGCAAGCCACTTGGCTGCGGTCCGTCTTCGAACAAATGGCCCAAATGACAGCCGCATTTGGCGCAATGGATCTCCGTGCGCCGCATGAAATGGCTGTTGTCGTCCTCGGTCTCGATCGCGCCCTCTGACAGCGGCGCAAAGAAACTCGGCCAGCCCGTGCCGGAGTCGAACTTCGTGCTCGAGTCGAACAGGGGCTCGCCGCAGCACCGGCACTTGTAAACGCCCTGGGTCTTCGTGTCCCAGTATTTGCCCGTGAACGCCCGCTCCGTCCCTTTCTGACGGACGATCTTGAACTCCTCGGGCGTCAGCTCACGCGCCCACTCGGCGTCCGACTTTCGGATTTTTTCGGCCATACCTCTTGGGGCGAACTAGAATTCACGCCGTTTCATGTGGTCGAACAGTTCCTGCGCCTCGTCGTCGCGCTCTGTGTGCGGTCGGCGCGTAACGTCGAGAGTCGAGTCGTAGGTCTTTCGCGGCGGCGTTTTGGGCTTCGAGGCCTTGGCCACCGTCTTCTTCACGAGCTTCGCGAGCTGTTTCTCGTCCATGAGCCGGACCCCGGCGATTGGGTGAGCGAGCTTTGTCGTAAAATATTCTTGGCTCGTGAGACCAAACAGCCCCCGATATCGTAGCCGAAACTCTTTACTGGGCCTGCTCGCTGGTGGCGAACAGGGGTGGGCGCGCGTCTTAGTTGCGCGATGTATTGTTTAATTGGAACCAGCGGCAAGGGGAGGAGCCGAGCGACATGCCACGACAGGCACGAAAGGGAAGACCGTCTGGCGCCAAGAAGCAACAGCGTGGGCCCAAATCCGACTACTTCACCCAACCGGGCAAACGCGGGTCGGTCATCGTCTTACGGAAGCCCATCGGCAATCGCGCGACCGCGAAGGTTTGCGGAGTCATGCCCACCCGCGTGCACGCCAAGATGCTCATCGGCCAGCTCGAGCGTGCCGAGTCGGTCGTGAAGGACCTGTTCATGGAAGCGACCGACGACGGCATCGAAGCGCTCGAGGCTGTGCTCGCGGCGTGCTGCAAAGAGACGTTGGAAAAGGGGCCGAAGGTGCGCCAACTCGAAGAAACTGATGAGGTCGCTGACTAGACCCTCGACCCTCGACCCCTAGCGCCCCTTAGGGAACGATGGCTGCCCCCGCTTTCAACTGTGTCCAGTATTCGTCCATCTTGATGCGCGGTATGCCCTTCGTCATCCAATCCGGGGCTGGCGCGCCTTTCAGGTAGTGATCGAACCAGTCCTTCTGGCGCATCGCGTAGTCCTTTTGGTTGATCGGACGCGCTAGACCGTGGTTCTCACCGACGTACTCGAGCAAGATGACGTTCTTGTCCATCTGCCGCAGCGTGTTGAAGTACGTGATGCCCTGATTGAAGTCGACGGCGCCGTCTTTGTCGTTGTGCAGGATGATGAGCGGCGTCTTCACGTTCTTCGCGTGGAAGACCGGCGAGTTGCGGATGTACGCCTCGTAGTTCTCCGTGAAGTTGCCCTTGAAGCGCCCCTGGCTCGACTCGAAGATCGCCTGATTGGTGCCGCCGGTGTTCCAGTAGACTGATGAGTACATACTCACCATGTCGGTCAGCGGCGCGCCGGCGATTGCCGCCTTGAAGATGTTCGTCTGCGTGACGAGGAATGCGGTCTGATAGCCACCCCACGAGTGGCCCCACAACCCGACCTCCGCCGAGTCGACGGTGCCGGTCGCGATCGCGGCTTTCACTGCGGGAATCACGCACCACACCGCCGACATGCCGGGATCGTTCACCTTGTACACGATGTCGGGATCGAGCACCGCGTATCCCCGGCTCGTGTAGATGCTGCGATTCGGCGTGCTGGTTTCGTTCGGCGTGACGTACGAGTTCGCTAAATTCGAGCGCTTTTCGTAGATAGTTACCAGCAGCGGGTACTTCTTACCAGGCTGGTAGTTCGCCGGCAGGTAGAGCGCGCCCTGCAGCTTGTCACCCTTGGCGCTCGTGTAGTTGACCAGCCTCACGCCGCTCGTCCACGCGAAGTCCTTTTGTTGTGGATTCGCGTCGGTGATCTGGCGTCCACCCTTCAAGTCGGCGTTGGCGACGTAGTAGTTCGGGAAGTCGATCGCCGTCTGCCGCGTGTAGAGATAGACGTCGGCCTCGCGCGCCTTCTGGAAGGTGAAGCGCGCATCCTCCCACACGAGTGCCTGCGCACCCGGTTTGCTCGGATCGACTTTCGAGAGGCCTTCTCTTTTCGTGCGCTCGCCGTAAGTGCCGAAATACATCGTCTTCGAGAGATCGACGCCGTCGGTGAATCCACCGCCGCGACCACCGCGCCCGCGTCCACCGCCGCCGCCGCCGCCCGGCGCCGCACTCTCGAACGCATAGAGACGCTGATACCTGATGCCTTTCGTCTTGCCGTCGACGGTGAGATTGACCGCGGTACCGCCGTTCACTGGTACCTTCCACACGTCGAACCCGTCACTGAGCAGCACGGAGCTGCCGTCCTTCGACCAACCGATTGGCTGGTTGGGCGGGGTCACGAGCGTGTTGTGGTCGTCGGAGGTGTCGGCAAAGACTGCAGGCACGCCCTTCGTCACGTTCTTCTTCTCACCGGTGGTGACGTCGAGCGTCCACCAGTTCGCGTCGTCGGCCCAATACAGCACACGCTTGCCATTCGGCTCGGGGAGCGTCGGGGTCGAGATGCGTTTCTTCATCAGCAGCTTGCGCCCGCCAGTCGCGAGGTCGACGCTATAAAAATCCTCATAACGACGCCCGTTGTAGCTCGCCGGCTGGTCATACGCGCGCGTATCGACACCGTAGGCGGCGCGGTCGCGACCGAACACATTGACGGTGCGCAGCGTCGTGTCCGAGAGACGAACGAACCTGTTGTCGCCGATGCGATACGACGCCAGATAGTTGAACGCCCGGTCGGCGGCCTCCTGCACGATCTGCTGCGACTGGAGCCGCGATTCCTTCGCCTGCCAAAGTATGAGCGACGGATTCTCCTCGTTCGCTTCGTTGACGCGCGGCTGGTTGACGGTGCCGCCCATTCCGGGCGCGCCGGCTTGAACGACGCTGCTGCCGCGCCCCGCAACCGTCTGACCATTCGCGGGCGCTCTCTTGGCTTCCTTGATCCCGAAGTAAACCGACTGGAGATCGTCCGAGAACCTCGGCGCACGCTCACCGGCGACCTTCATGCCCGACGGGAAATCGTTGCGACCAGCCGGGTCGAAGACGGTCTTCTTGAGCTGCGGTGCATTCACGTTGTTGAACGCGACGACAGTGAAGAGTGTGTCGCGCGTGAGGCTATCGGCTTTGCCGCGTAGGAAGGACAACGCTGGCTGGCTGTCGGCCCACGCGAGCTGGCGGTACATCGCGCGGTCCGTGTCGATCGCACGCACGACGTCCGTCCGCATGTTGCGAAGCTGAACGCCGTTTCCGATCTGATCGCGTGCGTCGATCGTGTAGGCGAGCCAATCGCCGTTCTCGTCGAAGCCGAAGTCGGCGACGTTTCCGACGTTCACCGCGTCGCTGTTCGACAGGTTGTAGAGGACGAGATCCGTTCCCGTTGCCGACGCTCCACCTCCGCCCGCGCCGCCGCGGCCGCCGCGTCCACCCGTGGGAGCCGCGTTGTCAGCAGGCGCCGGCGTATCGGGATAACCCTGCATCGCGATCCACGTCGGCTTGTCGCCATTGAATGCGAAGCGACGGACTTTCTCGAATTCTTTCTTCTCGCCGGTGGCGAGATTGACGAGACCCATTTTGTTCTGCGTTGGCGCCGCTGGCGCCGCGCCGGCGTTCGGCGCTCCTCCACGCCCGGCGCCTCGACCGCCACGTCCGTTCGACGCTGGTGGGGCGATGGTGTACGCCACCCAGCGCGAGTCCGCGCTCACCGTTACCGCAGCGCCTGCAGCGCCCGCGTCGCCGACCGGGAACTTCGTCTCCTTGCCGTCGGCGCCCGTCGAGCGCACGACGAGCGTCGCGTCGCCCTCATTCGGCCCGATGACATAGACGAGCCATTTGCCATCGTTCGACAACGTCGCCTGACGTATGGTCTTCCACGCCTTGAGATCGGCGGATGTTAGTTGCTTGGTCGAACCTTTCGCGTTTCCAGTGGCTTGCTGGCCGATCGCGGGGACCGAAAGGCCCAGCAGCAAGACGGCGAAAGCTCGCCGAGTGTTGGAGGGATACATGGAAGCTTCCGTCGAGGGATGAGCGGTAAGATCTAGGCGCTGGGCACTAGGCGCTAGCGCCTCTTGTCAAATACATCCGTCACGGATATAGTGGACCATGCCCCTGACGCCCGTCGTACTTCACATCCTCCTCGCATTGGCCGACGGCGAACGCCACGGTTATGCCATCGCGCAGGAAGTGGAAGCGACCACCGGCGCACAGATCCGCATGGGGCCGGGCACGCTCTACGGCTCCATCCAGAGGATGCTCAGCGCGAAGCTCATTGAGGAAGCGACCACTCGCCGTCGATCCGCGGGTGACGACGAACGACGCCGCTATTACCGCATGACCGCAACGGGCCGCCGAACGCTCGACCTCGAGCTCCAGCGGCTCGCGAGCGTCGTCGACGCCGCGCGCTCGAAGCAACTGCTTCGCGGACCCAGCATCGCATGACAGGGCGCGCGCGAAGGTTCGAGCGTCTCTACCGCGGCGCACTGCTGATTTTTCCGCGCCAGTTCCGCGATCGATTCGCGGACGAGATGACGGATCTCGCACACCTTCGCCTCGAGGATGCCCGCGCCCACGGAGCCCACGCCTTCGCGCGCGAGGCGGCGCATCTCGTCGCAGACCTGCTGGCGAGCGCGCCGCGCGAATGGATTCGTCACGCGCGAGACGGACGCGCTGAACGCAAACAGGCAATCGCCGACGGTACCTTACCGAGGGACAATATGGATATCCTCATTCAGGATTTGCGGTTCGCGGCGCGGGGCCTCATGCGTCACCGGGCCTTCACGATCGTCGCAGCCCTGACCCTCGCGCTGGGCATCGGCGCCAACACCGCCATCTTCTCGGTCGTGAACGCCGTCCTCCTCCGCCCACTCGGCTACCCGAACCCTGATCGCTTGGTGGTCGTGTACGGCATGCAGGGCACACAGGGACGCGAGGGCCTGGTCTTCCCTGACTACCTCGAGTGGCGTGCCCAGAATCGCACGTTCGAGGACATCGGCGTTTTCCGCGGACAGAGCGTCAACTTCACCGGTGGCGACACGCCGCAACGCGTCGTCGGTTCCTTCGTTTCGGCGAGCTACATGCGGATCACCGGCGCGACCGCCGGTCAGGGTCGCATCTTCACCGACGCCGAGACGGAGATTGCGACGAAGGCCCCGGTGGCGGTGTTGTCGTATGACGGTTGGCAGGCACGCTTCGGCGGCGATCCGTCGGTGATTGGAAAAACGCTGGTGTTGAATGGCCAGGCACATACGGTCGTCGGCATCACGAAGCAAGGCGTTCAAGCTCCGTTCGGTGTGCCCGACGTGTTCCTGCCGATTCCCTACTACCCGAACGCCAGTGGGCTGCAGCGAGGAAACCGCGGCATGCTCGCGGTTGGGCTGCTGAAGCCGGGAGTCGCGATCGAAACCGGCGAGCGCGATCTCAAGGCGCTGGCGAAGCAGCAAGAGGACTTGTTCCCTACCACGAACAAAGGCTTCGGCGTCGAGCTTCAGCCGTTGAAGGATCAGATCGTCGGAACGTCGCGAACACCGATCTACATCGTGTTCGGCGCGGCAATCGTCGTTTTGCTCATCGCCTGCGCGAACGTCGCCAATCTCCAGCTCGCCCGCGGATCGGCGCGCTATCGCGAGTTGTCCGTGCGCGCGGCGTTGGGCGCGGACCGTGGGCGCATCGCCCAACAGCTTCTGACCGAGAGCACACTGCTGTCGTTGATGGGCGGCGCCGCAGGCGTTGGGCTAGCGATCGTAGGAACGAAGTCCCTTCGGACGGCGTTGACGAACGTCTTACCCGTAAACGGGACGATCACCGTCGACGGCGTCGCGCTCGCGTTCGCAACCGTAGTGTCGTTGGCGGCGGGAATTCTCTTCGGTGTCGCGCCGGCGTGGAAAGCATCGCGAACGAACGTGCACGACATGTTGCGCAGTCGTTCATCCGGAAACGGTCTCGGACACACTGCGACGCGCAACGCACTCGTCGTCGTTCAGCTCGCGCTTTCCCTCACGCTGCTCGCGTGCGCGGGGCTGCTCACGCGTTCGCTCATCGAGCTGCAGCGTGTGAACACGGGATTCGATACCAAGAATCTCATGACGATGCAGTTCCGTTTGCCCGCGGTGAAATACGACACCCCCGACAAGATCTGGGCGATGTTCGATCGCGCGATCGCGGAAATTCGCACGGTGCCCGGCGTGCAGTCGGCCGCGTTGGTGCGCGCATTCCCACTCACCGGTAACGGCGAGTCGTATCCGGTCATCATCGAGGGACGTCCGCCTGCTACGGCGGGCGACGCTCCGCAGCTCCAGGTCAACTCGATCACGCCGGAGTACTTCTCCACGATGAAGATCCCGCGCGTGTCGGGCCGAGACATCTCGACGTCGGACACGAAAGACGCGGTGCCGGTGATCGTCATCAACCAGGAGTTCGCCGCCAAGGCCTGGCCGAACCAGTCGCCACTCGGCAAACGCTTGCAGGTGACCGGCGACGATCGTTGGTGGACCGTCGTCGGCGTCGTGGGCAACACCAAACACTTCCAGTTGAACGAGCCGCAAATCCTTCAGGGCTACATTCCACACGCGCAGCGCCCGCAAATTTTCACGACGCTCGCCGTGCGTGGTGTCGAGGATCCACTTCCGTTGACCAACGCGATTCGCGCAGCGATCTGGCGCGTTGACAAGGATCAGCCGGTGTGGGGAGTCGCATCGATGGACCAGATCCTCGACGGCGTCATCGGCTCTCCTCGGCTCATTGTTCGTCTTACCGCCGGATTCGCGATCGTGGCACTCTTGCTCGGCGCGATCGGCATCTACGGCGTGTTGAGCTACACCATGGCGCAGCGGACCAACGAGGTGGGGATACGCGTTGCGCTTGGCGCCGATTCGCGGCAGGTGGTGCGTCTGGTTGTCGCCGAAGGAATGCGGATCGTGGCGATTGCCGTCGCGATCGGCCTCGCGGCGTCGCTTGCGTCCACGAGGCTGTTGCAGAGCCAACTCTTCGGCGTCGGCCCGACGGACGTGATCACGTTCTCGGTGGTGACCGCAATCCTCGCCGTCGTCGCCATTCTCGCTTGCTACATCCCCGCCCGGCGCGCCAGTCGGGTCGACCCGATGGTGGCGCTCCGGACGGACTAGGTCTATTTCGTCACACCCTTCCAGTCGACGTGGACGTCGATGTTGTGATTGATGCGAATGCCCGCCTGTCCGTCCGTAGGAACCTTCGACTTCGGGAAAGCGGCGACCAGCTTGTCGTTCACGATGAAATGCACGGTGTCCTTCGCGACGTGAATCGTCAGCTTGTTCGTCGCGTGTCCGTCATTCGGATCGTCGACGTTCACGGCGGCGTCGTGATGCATCGTCTCCAACAGCGCAGTGGGCGGGCCGTTGCTGGTGCGCTGGTTGACGAGCACTTCACCGAGCACCGCGCCCGCTTCCTTGCAGTCGCCGCGTGAGCGGCAAGGCTTCACGGCGAGATACGTGTACGTCTGCGTCGAATCCTGAAGATTCTTGCCGCCGATGAAGATACCGAACGCCTCGTGGCCAAGACTCTTGCGCTGGCTGAACGTCGCCGTGACGGAATATTCACCCGACGCGACGTCTTTCGGATTGTAGTAGATCGCCGCGGGACCAGTCGTGAAGTGAAAGCCCGGGCCCATCGTCACGAAGTTGATCTCGTTCGTTGCGGGCACCGGCTGGCTCCCGCGCGGGGGATCGTACCGCATCTGCCATCCGGCGGGGAGCGTGCCGCTTCCTTTCACCTTGTTCGTCGGATCCGCCGCCTTGCCAGCCTGCTGCTGGGCGGCCAGCGGGGCGGCGATGGCGAGTGCCGCTACGACAGCGAATGTCTTACGCATGGTTCCTCCGATCTCGTGATTGATGAGCGTCCACCGCTTCTAGTATCCCGCCGCGTGTCCGTCCTTTCTGGGATCCGATCCTGCGGCGTAACCCTTCGTGAGTTTCACAATCGCCTGACTTCCGCCGAATGACGACGCACGCGCCACCGTGACGTCGTGCCCCATCGCCTTGAGCTGCGCAATGACAGTTTCTGGAATCACGGATTCGACGATCACGCGCACGCCGCTCTCGTGACGGAATCGGCCGGCATCCTGCGCGGCCTGCACGTCCATCCCGAACACGAGATGGTTGATCAGAAACTGCGCATGCCCCTGTGCCTGCATCGCGCCACCCATGAGACCGAAGCTCATGTACGGCGTGTCACCCGTGCCGTCCGGTGCGCTCGTGGGCCCAGGTTTGGTGATGAAACCGGGGATCAGCGTGTGGAACGGACGCTTTCCTGGCGCGACGGTGTTCGGCAGTCCTTCCTCCAACGTGAAGCCGAGGCCCCGGTCGTGGAGCACGAAGCCGGTGCCAGGCACGACGACGCCCGAGCCGAACTCGTCGAAGTTGCTGTTGATGAACGACACCATGTTCCCGTCTTTGTCGGCGACCGTCAGATAAATCGTTTCGCTCGACACGCGCTCGGGCCCAGGCGCGACCTGCGTCTTCGCCTGCTTCGGATCGATCTGGCTGCGACGCTGGTTGATGAACGGATCGGACAACATCTGCGCCGGCGT
>Ga0126377_10000680_pt1 | contig 21052 bp, 15 predicted proteins | sample PanSoiMetPlot_22_FD_92647 | JGI IMG/M metagenome (GOLD analysis project Ga0126377, IMG submission 92647) | Tropical forest soil microbial communities from Panama - MetaG Plot_22 | ecosystem: Environmental > Terrestrial > Soil > Tropical forest > Bulk soil | place: Panama | collected 2016-02-17 | reverse complement strand
TGCAGCGGCTTGGCGGCACTGCCCCCGAGCAACTCGCCGCGCTTGCGCATCAGCGCTACCCGAAATACTTCCAAATCCATGCCGGAGTGCTCCTGCGCGGCCCTTCGCGCCAGGGCCAAGCGGACATTCTACCACGCCTCGACTGGACTGGTGCTCTGGCAGGCTCCTCGACTCGCGTGAATGCGAGGGCTCGCTCGGGGCAAGCTACTCCGCGCGCAGCGTCGCGAGCGGTTTGCGTCGGAGGACGTCGAGACTCGCGATGACGCCCACGGCGGCGACGACCAGCGCGGTGGCGACGATGCCGCCGATGGTGAGGAGCGGCGCGGCTTCCCATTCGAGATCGAGTGCGTAGTGCGCCACCGACCAACTGAGCGCAATCGCCCCGAGCGCGCCGACGGTGCCGGCGATCGCGCCGAGGACCCCGTATTCGAGCAGCAGCATCGCCGCGATCAAACGGCTGCTCGCGCCGAGAGTCTTGAGAATGGCCGCCTCGTAGACGCGACGGAATTTCGTCATCGAGACGGCGCCCACGAGGATCAGCGTGCCGCTCAGAAGCACCAGACCGCCGACGATCGTCACCGCCAACGTCACGTTGTCGACGATGGTCTTGATCGTCTTGATCACCTCGCGGAGATCGATCACCGACACGTTCGGGTACTGCGTCACCAGCTGCCCCTGCATGCGTGCGCGCGCCATGGCATCAGGAGCGCCTTTGACCGCCGCAATGTAGGTATGCGGTGCCGTGTCGAAGGGACCTGGTCGAAACACGATCATGAAGCCGCCGGCACGAAAGTCGCGGAAGTCGACCGACCGGAAGCTGCGCACCCTGGCCGTCACGATCCGGCCGAGCACGTCGAATCGCATCTCGTCGCCGAGCTGGATCTGAAACCGGCTCCGGAGGCTCTCTTCAATCGACACTTCGGGCATCTCGGGCGGCGGGCCGGTCCACCATGTGCCGTCGACGAGCTTCTCGTTGGCCTCGAGGTTGGGCCGGTACGTGATGTTGAATTCGCGCGACAGGCCGCCTCGTCCGCGCACGTCTTCGAAACTCTCCAGGTTCACCTCCCGCCCGCGGACGCCGACGATGCGTGCGCGAAGGACGGGGATGAGTTTCGGGGCGGGCAGGGCGCCGTTGGTGCGATCGATCAAGGCCGAGACACCCTCCCGCTGTGCGGGCTGGATGTCCATCAGGAACATGTCGGGCGAGTTCTCACCGACCTGGACCTCGAAGTCCTGAAGCAGGTTTGCCTCGAGCGCACGAACGCCCAGGATGAAGAAGGTCCCGAGGCCAACCGCGAGCAGAATGATGCGTGTCTGATTGCCGGGGCGAGCGACATGGAGAACCGCTTGTCGCAGTGCAAACGATCTCGCGTAGCGCAGCGGCTGCACCGCTCGAACGAGCGCGAGACCCGCCAGATGCAGCACGAACGCCACGGCCACGAATCCGCCCGAGAGCATCAGGCCGACGCGAAGCGAGCCCGCCTGCCACGCGGCGACACCGACGAGCGTCGCGGCCACAATTGTCGCAACACACCACTTCAACCAGTCGAATCGCGGTGGCGCAGGAATGTCCTGCCGCAGCAGCAGCGACGGCTTGACGTTGCGAACCTCGAGGAGCGGCACTACCGAGAACAGCACGGAGACGAGGAGACCGATCGCCATCCCCTGCAGGACCGCGCCCATCGTCAGCCCGTACTGCACATGCAGCAGCGCGGCGAGATCGCCGACGAAGAACGGCAGCACCTGAAGCGCCACCGCCGCGATGACCACGCCGAGCACGCTGCCCGCAAGCCCCAGCAGCAGGACCTGGGCGAGATACACAGCGAGCACCTGTCGTGACGTGCTGCCGACGCACTTGAGGATCGCGATGCTGCGAATCTTCTGCTGCACGAAGACACGGGTCACGCTCGACACCCCGATGCCGCCGAGAATGAGCACGACCAGACCGACGAGGCTCAAGTAGTTCTCGGCCCGTGTCAGGTTCTGACTCATCCGGCCTTCGTTCTGCCGGTACGAGCGCGCCGACACGAAGTCGTTGACGAACGCGATCGAGAGATCTCTCGCGAGCATCGTCGCCGCATCCCGCTGGCCGGGCACCGGCGGCGGATGCGGCACCTGGAGCAACAGCTCGTACGAGGCGCGGCTCCCGAACGACAACAGACCGGTCGACGGGAGATCGGCGAAGTCGATGAACACGCGCGATCCGATCGAGAAGCTTCCGAGATTACGTCCCGGCTCGCTGTCGATCACGCCGCGGATCTGAAAGCGCTCGGTGCCGATGAGCAGATCGTCACCGACGCTCTGGCCCAGTTGCGCCAACAGTTCGGGCCTCACGAGGACGCCGTGATCGCGCAGCAGCCGATGCGAGTACTGGCCCGACACGAGCGTCATCGTCCCGTACATCGGGAATGCGTCCTGCACAGCACGCAGTTCGACCATTCGCGTGGTCGTGCCCGTGGCCGGCCGCACCATCGTGGCCATCTCGATCGACTCGAATACTTCGCCGACGCGTCCGGTCGCCTGCTCGCGTGCCACCGCCTCTCGAACCGGTGCGCCGAGCGGCCGATCACTCCGGACAACGACGTCCGCGCCGGTCATCGCCCGCGACTCCTGTGTCAATCCTTCGCGGACGCTTTGAATGAGCGACCGGATCGCAACGATCGAGGCGACACCGATCGCAATGCACACGAAGAAGAACAGCAGCCGGCGCCACGAGGCTCGAATCTCACGAAGCGCCATGGCGACGATGAATGTCATCGCAGCGCTTCCGCCTTGTCTTGCGCACTCGAGACCGCCGGCGGCGTGTCATGCTGTGGCACCGGGCGACCGTCTCGCAGCACGAGTCGTCGATCCGCGAGTGCCGCAAGCTCCGCATCGTGAGTGACGAGCACGAGCGTCGCCTGACGGGCGCGCCTGACATTCAACAGCAGATCCATGATGTGGCGCCCGGTCGTCGAGTCGAGATTGCCCGTAGGTTCGTCGGCCAGCACGATCGGCGGATCGTTGGCGAGCGCGCGTGCGATCGCGATGCGCTGCTGCTCCCCGCCGGACAGCTGCGAAGGATAGTGATGCGCACGATCCGTCAGCTCCACTTCGTTCAACAGCTGCCGTGCCCGGGCGTTCGCATCGCGCCGACCCGCAATCTCCATCGGAATGAGGACGTTCTCGAATGCCGTCAGCGAGGGGACGAGATGAAAGAACTGAAAGACGAATCCGATCGAGTCGCCGCGCAATTTCGCAAGGCCATCCTCGGACAGCGTCGTGATATCGACGCCATCGATCAGAATCTGTCCCGTCGACGGACTATCGAGGCCTGCGAGCAACCCGAGAAGCGTCGACTTTCCGCTGCCGGATGGCCCCACTACGGCGATGAATTGTCCCGAAGGGATGGTGTAATCGAGCGGGTGCAGGATGGTGAGTGGGCGATCGCCGCTCTGCACCGTTTTAGAGACGCCGCGAAGCTCGATCATCGTGCAGAGCTCCGACCGGCGTTCTTCTCGAGCAGCGGCTCCAACGCCTTCCAGATTGTCTGCTCCACGATGCGCGAACCTTCGGCATTCGGATGGATGCCGTCGGCGATGTTGAGTGCTGGATTTCCAGCGACGCCCTGGAGATAGAAGGGCACGAAGGTCACGTCGTGCTCACGCGCCAGCTCACGATACACACGCCGGAACTCCGATGTGTAAGCCGGGCCAAAATTGGGAGGCGCTTCCATTCCTGTCAGCACGACCTTGATCCCCCGCGCCTGGGCCCGCGTGATCACCTCGGTCAGGTTTTTTTTCAGATTCTCGACCGGCAGTCCGCGCAGGCCATCGTTGGCCCCGAGCTCCATTACCAGCACACGCACATCGCCATCGAGCGACCAGTCGAGCCGGCTCAGACCGCCGGCCGATGTATCTCCGGACACGCCCGCGTTCACCACCTCGTACGGGTAACCTGCCGCGCGCAGATGCGCGCCGATGAGTGACGGCACCGACTCCTCTTTCGCGAGCCCGTATCCGGCAGTCAGGCTGTCGCCCAAAAACACGATGCGGGCAGGATGAACGGATTGAGATTGCGCGGGCGCGGCTGATACAGGCCGCTTGTCGTCGACCACCGCATTTTCAGGCTGGCCGCACGAGACGCACACCAGCGACGCAACGCTGATCTGAATCGGTAGAGCCACGATCGACACGACCCGTGACATGAACATCTGTTTCATTATGTTATAAGACGCACTCATGCCCCCCTCGTTCCAGTGGCAGGCCGCGTGACGTCATTCACGATCACGCCGGGCCCGCTCGCTCAAGCATTCGACCGGTCCTGCGGACAACTCGAGCAACTCGGGTTCGCAGAGGCGCTCTGGCACAAACAACTCGATCGCTGGACTCCCGATCCAGCGGTTCAGCAGCTGATCGCCAACCGTCTTGGCTGGGTGAACGCGATCGATTTCATTGAGACGTCTCGCGCCCGGCTCATCGCGTGCGCCGACGCCGTTCGCCGTGACGGTTTCACCGACGTCGTGTTGATGGGGATGGGGGGATCGAGCCTCGCACCCGAGGTGCTGCGTCAGGTGCTTGGCATCGCACCGGGCGCTCCCCGCTTGCACGTCCTCGATTCGGTCGATCCCGACGCGGTGCGTGCCGCGACCGCACACGCAGGCACCTCGCTCTTTCTGCTCGCGAGCAAGTCCGGCTCCACGATCGAGCCAAACGTGATGGCGGCTGAAGCGCGACGACGCGTGATCGAAGCGGGCCACACGAACTGGGGTGCGCGCTTCATCGCCATCACCGACAAAGACACCGTGCTGCACCGCCAGGCTGTGAGTGATGGGTTCCGCGACGTCTTCGTCAATCCATCCGACATCGGCGGCCGCTATTCGGCCCTCTCATTCTTCGGCATGGTGCCCGCCGCGCTGATTGGCGTCGATCTCGACGCGCTGCTCGGTGATGCCCGCGCGATGGACGCGGCGTGCCGCCTGACGCCAGTGAAGGACAACCCTGGATTCGCGCTCGGAGCGCTGATGGCTGCCGGTGCGGACAACGGGCGCGACAAGCTGACGCTGCTGCTTCCAGCGCGCCTTCAATCCCTTGGGCTCTGGATTGAACAGCTCGTCGCGGAGAGTACAGGCAAGCACGGCAAAGGCGTCGTCCCGATCGCCGACGAGCCGCGCGAGGCGCGGTTCGGTGACGATCGGATCATCGTGAGCGTCAGCGTCGGTGATGAGCGTCCGGATGCGGCACTCGTCGATCGCGCGCGCACTACAGGAGCACCGTTCGTAGCGCTGCACATGAACGACGTGCGCGCTCTCGGCGCAGAGTTCCTCAGATGGGAGGTCGCTACGGCCGCGGCGGGACGACTCATGTCGATCAATCCGTTCGACGAGCCCAACGTGCAACAGGCCAAAGACGCGACCCGTGCGCTGCTCGAAGTCTTTCGACGCGACAAACGCCTCCCCTTCCCCGAGCCGGATGCCGAAGTCGGTGGCGTGCGATTGACGCTCAGCGAGGCCGCACAGACCTCGCTCAACGGTGCGCCTGCGACCGCGTATCTCGATGCGACGCGCACGGGCGACTATGTGGCACTCCTCGCATTTCTGCCGCCCGACGATGCCCGCTTCGTCGAGCCGCTTGCGTCGCTGCGCGCGCGTGTGTCGAGCAGGACGGGACGCGCGATGATGTTCGGATACGGTCCGCGGTACCTGCACTCAACGGGACAACTCCACAAGGGCGGCGCCGACAACGGTCTCTTCATCATCATCACAGCCGATGCGGATGAAGACCTCGAGATTCCGCGGGACTCGTTTTCGTTTGGTGTGTTGGAAATGGCGCAGGCGCTCGGGGACTTTCAATCACTCGATCGCGCCGGACGACGAGCGCTCTTCGTGCAGCTGCGGCGCCGTGATCCCCGACTGCTCGATCAGCTCGCCCTCTCGCTCACCGCCCGGTAGAGCACCACGACGCTACTCGCGTCGTACAACGATCGCCGTGGCGTTGTCGCTCGCGCCGCGCGACATCGCGAGGCCGACCACGCTCTCGGCGATCTCCGCTACGGTCTTCCCGCTGCCGAGCACGTCCCTCAACGTGTTGTCAGGAACCGAGCCGTGCACCCCATCGGTGCACAGCAGCAGGAGATCTCCGGCGCGGAAATCGAATTCGGCAACGCTCGGCTCCAACTCCTGCCTGAGCCCCACGACCTTCGTCAATACATGACGCATCGGATGATGGTCGACACTCGAGAGGCCATCGCCGGCACCCTCCATCGCAACCGAGACCCATGAATCGTCGCGGGTGAGACGTTTGAGGGTTCCTTTGCGCCAGAGGTACGCTCGGCTGTCGCCGACATTCGCGAAGAACGCGTGCGTGTCGTCGAGAAGAGCGGCCACCACTGTCGTGCCCATTCCCGCATAGTCGGACTGTCCCGACGCCGTGGCGAGGATCTCCTCGTTGGCGGCTTGAATCGCGAGATTCAGACGAGCTGGTGTCAGTGGCGTCGCATTTGTAAAGAACGCGCCGATGGTCTTGACCGCAATATCAGATGCAACTTCGCCGGCGTTGTGACCACCCATACCATCGGCCACGATGAACAGCCCTCGGGTGGGGTCGACCAGCAGCGAATCTTCGTTGGTGGGTCGGCGGCCCGGGTGGGTAACGCCATGGGCCGCCAGCGGCATGGGCCACGATTATAGCTTCCAAGCCCTTGTATACTTTGTATACTGCTGGCCGTGGTGAGTGCCTCTTTGCACACAACTTTAGCCCGAGCCGGCGTTGCCCTGGAACGCGGCCGTGGCGTAGAGGCGGCGACCCTCCTCCAGCCGCTCATGCGGTCCCAGTCATTCAATCGCGAGGACGAGTTGCTCGTGCGGTCGTCATTGGCCGAAGCCTGGCTGCTCCAGGACGACCTCGTTCAAGCCACAGCCGCGTTGGGGCGACCACCAGATACTCTGCAGGATCGGATTTCCGACGCTCGCCTTTCCGCTCTCTGGCGTCTCCACGGCCGGATCGCGTTTGCGCGCGGTGAGCAGTCTCGAGCAATCGGGCTTCATACCCGCGCCCTGAAACACGCCGAGCTCGCGCACGAATCGAGAGCCATCGGGCTGGCCCATTACGAGTTGTCGATCTGCTACAACCAGGTCGGTGATTCCAGTATCGTCCGCGAGCACCTGACCGAGGCGGCGTCCGCGCTGCACGCTGCTGGCGATCGACGACATCTCGCGCTCGTTCACTCGCTTTCAGCGGTATTGCTCGCACAGTCGGGACGCAGCGATGAAGCCAACGCCGCCCTGCGACAAGGCGAGCGGATGGCCATGGCCATCCCCGCGGACGATGTCGTCGCGGGCATCGTCCACAATCAGGCCAACGTCGCGCTCATGCGTCATCGTCACGATCAGGCGCTGGCCCTGGCCGAGCGCAGCGTCGCCCTCCATCAATCCATCGGATCGGGACATGGGCTGGCGGTCGCACTCGCAACCCTCGGACAGATCTTCGTGCAGCTTGGCGATCTCGAACGGGCCGAACAGATCCTGACGCGCACGCTCGAAGTCAGAAGCCCCGTTCAGTTTCACGAAACCACCGGCGCCGTGTTCGACACGCTCGCGCAGATCCACATGATGCGCGGATCCTACGAACGGGCGGGCGACTACCTGCGGCAGGCCAGCGACGCCTACGGCGGGTACGGCACGAAGACCATGCGATGGTACGAATGGTCGGTTAAAGTCCTTGGCGTCAAGCTCGCGATCAGACGACGCGCGTACGACGAAGCCCTCGCGATGGCCGACGCACTTGCGCAGGCGCCCGGCGTTCCTCCAGCCGATGCCATTCAAGCGGAGCTTGCCGCATGCGAAGCGCTCGTCGTTGCCGGCCGCCGCGCGGAAGCCGAAGAGCGGTTGGATGGCTGCGAAGGGCAACTCGATCCGCGAAGTACGCCGGCCAATTGGGGCGAGTTCCTGAGAGTGCGAGGCCTCGTACGGGAGCAATCCGGACGGCCGCACGCCGCACAACATGATTTCGCGCAAAGCGCCAACGTCTTCGATCTGCTCGGCGAGCGGTATCAGGCGGCACTGAGCCAGCTGGCGCTCGGGCGCCTGGCGGCCACGACCGGATCGAGGATTACGGCCGAACGGAATCTCGATCTCGCGACCTCCGTGTTCAAGACGCTCGGCGCCCAGAATGACCTCGATGAGGCGGCCGATGCTCGTCGCCGCTTGCACGACGCGGTGTCGCCACAAGCCGCACTCTCGGCCTTCGACGTCGATGAAGGGATTGTGCGACGCCTCGTCGATGCCGCGATCTTTCCCGAACTGTTGTCTCGGGAGATGGCCACTGCCCTTCTCGACACGACCGACGCCAATTCCGTCGTCGTGTTCGTGGAGTCGTCGAGTGGCGAGCTGCGTATAGTCGCCGCAGCCGGCTGCGATACGACCACCGCGCGCTCACTGGCACGAGCGGCACATCAGAGCAGCAGGGAACACGAAGGCGGACTCCTCCTGATCGAGTCGGTGGGACGCGATCACGACGGACCGCGCCGATGCGTGCTCGCATCGAAGCTCCCCCTATCCGAGCTTGCGATGGCGCGGTTCAAGATGTTCACGGCGATCGCCCGTCAAGGGTTCGAGTTGTGTATCGCGCGCGATCGCCCGGCGCAGGCGGTCGACGCGGGAAGCGAGCGGCCCCTCGAACCGCTCCTGCCCGGATTCATCTGCGCGAGCGCCGCCATGTCGCGGCTGACCGATCAGATCCAGCGGTTGCAGGGACACAACCTCACCGTGTTGATTACGGGTGAAAGCGGAACCGGCAAGGATCTCGTGGCTCGCGCGATCCACATGGGATCGCCGCGTCGCTCCGTGATGTTTCTCCCCTACAACTGCACCACGACAACGCGAGAGCTCGCCGACAGTCAGTTGTTCGGTCATCGGCGCGGCAGCTTCACGGGGGCGGTCACCGATCAGCAGGGGCTCATCCGCACCGCGGCCGGCGGCACGCTGTTCCTCGACGAAATCGGCGATCTTCCGCTCGACATTCAGCCGAAGCTCCTCCGCTTTCTCGAACAGGGCGAAATCATGCCGGTTGGTGAAACGCGACCGCAGGCTGTCGATGTCCGCGTACTCGCCGCAACGAACGCCGATCTCGAACAGCGGGTCTCAGAGGGAAAGTTCCGCGAAGATCTCTATTACCGGCTGAGCGTGATCCGGATTCAGGTGCCCCCGTTGAGAGACCGTCGCGAGGAGATCCCTCACCTGAGCACGTTTTTCCTGAGGGATGCCTGCGAACGGCTCGGCAAGCCCGACGTACACCTCAGCTCCACAACGCTCGATCTTTTCGCGCGGTACTGGTGGCCTGGAAACGTCCGTCAGTTGCGCAATGAGGTGCAGCGGGCCGTGGCCATGAGCCCTCCCGGAGGGTCGATCGAGCCGGAGCACCTGTCTGCCGACCTCACGGCTCCGGTCCAGGCGGCCGGTTCTCCGTCCACCCTCATGTTGGCCGGCGGGCCGGCCGCGTTACAGCCGGGCAACCTGGCAGATGCAATCGAGTCCATCGAGCGCCAGCTGATCAGCACGACGCTCGAGCGGACGAGGGGCAACATCTCCGAGACCGCCCGCACCCTTGGTCTCACACGCCGCGGGCTCTATCTCAAGATGGCTCGCCTTGGTCTTGATGCAATCGCTGCGGATATCTAGTAACCAGGTATACACCCACTATGGTTACCAAGTATCCAGACAGCACGATGGCCCGCACCTTCACGCTTCAACATTAACTATTACCAGTCAATAACTTAGCGATTAACTAGCCGCAGCGGCCAATTTCCTGGCGGGCAGGCCCACGCATTGATTGTAGTAACGGCGCGGAACTGTCTCCCAGGGGGCCATCGTGATCGACATGACTCGCCAGCAACCTACCGCCGTCCGTCGCTCGCGGATCGGCAACCGACGCAAGGTCAGCGTTCCTGCCCGACTGACATGGAGGGACGGTGGCGGCACGTTACGCTTCGTGTCGGTGATCATGCGGGACGTGAGCGAGGTCGATGCGTTCGTCGAGTGCCAGGTGCCGGCGTCGATCCCCCTGTATCGGCTCGTTCATTTCCAATTGGAGCGCCCGGCCCGTGAGGGCTCGGATCTGCCCGCTGCCCTTCGCGAAGGCAAAGTACTCTCGGCCGTGTATCGCGTTGGCCCGTACAAGACCTCGACGGGTACACCGAATGGCTATGCGCTGCGTCTGCTCGTTGATCCGAAACACCAGGTGATGACGTCACGGCCGCCGGCGTTGGCTGTCGCGAATTGAAGAATGGTCCCTGCCAGCCTACGCTGAAGCTACGGCTGGTCCGCCGTAGCATTTCGCGAAGGCGGAACGCCGGACACTACGACAGCGACAGCTTCTTTCTCCAATAGCGCGCAAGGCCGATCCACAGGTAGCGGAACGCGGCCGCGACGATGTATTCCTGCACGCGCGAGTCGTTCATGTGCCGTTGCAGTTCCTGGCGGAGCCACGCCTCGAAACGGACGCTCCGCTCCTCATCGGTCCCCGGCTCGCCGAGCGACGCGCGGACCCGCTCGGCCGCCTGCCGCAGATGATCGCTCAACTCGGCGCAGTGATCGCGCACGCGCATCGACGGACCGAAGTGTGTGAGAAAAAGCGTCGATGGCGACCACGCGAGAATCGTCTCGAGACTCGTGGCCCACAGTTCGAGGTCGACGTCAGGAGGCGGTGTGGGCGCAAGCACATAACCGCCGTCGACACAGACGCCAGCCGTATCGCCCACGAACGCGACGCCGCTCGACGCATCGAAGAAGCTGACATGATGCGAGGCGTGGCCCGGCGTGTACGCCACGTTGAAGATTCGTCCTCCTGCCTCGAAGCGTTCGCCGCCGGCGAGCGACACCAGACGATTGGTCGGCACTGGCGCGAACTCTCCCCACAAGCGATCCATCTGATCACCGTAGAGACGCGTCGCGCTGTCGAGAAGCCTGGTGGGATCGATCATGTGCCGCGCGCCCCGCTCGTGCACCGCGACGGTCACATGCGGATGCTCTCGAACGATGGTGCCGCTGGCGCCGGCGTGGTCGAGATGGATGTGTGTCAACAGAATGTGACGCACGTCGGGCCAGCGGATCCCGCGCGCCTGCAGGCCCAACTCGAGCGTCTCGAGACAGCTCGTTGGGCCCGGATCGATGATCGCAACGCCGCTGGCGCTCTCGGCGATCGCCGCGGCGATCACATTGGATCGCCCCTGAAATCGCAGATCGATCCACGAGAGGCCCTGACTCAGTGTGGTCATTGACGTCATCCGTCCGGGGCAGGCGTGGGCGCCGCGTCCCGGTCGGAGGATTATACTGATCGGTCGAATCTCCGATGTCGAAGACCGATTCAGCCGATGTGCTGACGGCGGTCGCGCGTCTCGTCGCCGAAGCGCCGAGCCTTCGCGATGTCGTCTCGCGCCTCGCGATCACGCTGCGCGCGTCGATCCGCTTCGAGCGTCTGCATGTGCTGCGGCTCGATCGCGCCGACTCGTTCGTCCTCTATGTGGCGCGCGAGACCGGCGAGATCGAAATGACCGAGCACCGCGTCGGCGATTCGGCGACGCCGCTCGACGCGGCCGGCGACGCGGCGCAATCCCGACTGCTCTGCACGGTGCGTCAGGGATCGCGCGTGCACGGCGCACTGTGGCTGACCTCGAGCGATGGCGACGCCTTCAGCACCTCGGATCAGATGCTGATGGACGGCGTGGTCGATCTGCTCGGTCTCGCCTTCGAGCACAACGCGATCGTCGATCGCGAGAAGCTGCGGCGCGAACGGATCGATAGCCTGCGAGGGCTGCTCCACACGATGGCAGGAGCCCTCGACATCCGGCACATCTTCGGAGAGGTGTCCGACGTAGTGCGCGGCGGCCTGCCGCACGACCTCCTCGCCATGACGTCGTGGCTCGAGGGCGGGACCTACTTCCGCATCTACGCGATGGCAGGAGGACCGACCGACCAGCCCGACCTCTGGGAGCCGCGCCAGCTCACCGGAGACGATCGCGCGCAGCTGCATCGAGAGGCGTACGTCATTCACCACACCGACACCGAAGTTGCGCCCGACAGCACTCGCGGCTATTTCTTCCGGCGTCTCGGCGTGCAGTCGGCGCTCCGGGTACCGATGCCGCTCGGCGGAGAGATCTTCGGGTCGCTGTTCTTTCTCTCACGACAACCGGAGTCGTTCTCCGAGGACGACATCGACTTCGGCAGACGCGTTGCCGATCACCTCGCGCTGGCGCTATCGCACCAGCGGCTGGCGGAGACCGCGCGCAGTCATGCGGAATCGCGTGAGACCGCCGCACGACTCGAAGCGCAGGTCGCCACGCTGACGCGCGAGCTCGAATCCCGCACCGGTCAGCGGCGTGTCGTGGGCCGATCGAGACAATGGAAGGACGTCCTGGCGCACGCGGCGCGGGTCGCACACACCGAGACGACCGTTCTGCTGACCGGTGAATCCGGAACCGGCAAGGAAGTCGTGGCGCGCTTCATCCATCACGCCTCGCGCCGGAGCCAGGGACCCTTCGTCGCGATCAACTGCGCCGCACTGCCCGATCAGCTGCTCGAGTCGGAGCTCTTTGGACACGAGCGTGGGGCGTTCACCGGCGCGGTGTCGAACAAGCCCGGGCGGATCGAGCAGGCGGCGGGCGGCGTACTGTTTCTCGACGAGGTCGGCGAAATGGCGCCGAGCGTACAAGCCAAGCTGCTGCGCGTCCTCGAGGAACGCGAGTTCATGCGACTGGGCAGCACCCGCGTCGTGCATGCCGACATTCGCGTCATCGCCGCCACCAACCGCGATCTCCATGCCGCGATGCAGCGCGGTGAGTTTCGCGAGGATCTCTACTACCGCCTCGGGGTATTCGAGATCGCGCTGCCGCCGCTGCGCACGCGGCTCGACGACATCCTCGAGCTCGCCGATGCGTTCCTCGCCGAGATCGGCGAGACGGTGGGGCGACCGGCGGCGGGCATCGCGCGCGATGCCAAGGACCAATTGCTGGCGTATGCCTGGCCCGGCAACGTGCGCGAGCTGCGCAATGCGATCGAGCGCGCCGTGATTCTCGCAGACGGCGGGCTGATTCGAGGAGAGCACCTCCCAGTTACCGTGCCGCGAGCCGTTCCGCGCGGAGACGACGTGCCCGGAGCGCCGCTGCCGGCGGGGGGCGTGAACCTCGAATCGATCGAGCGATCGCTCGTCGTGCAAGCGCTCAAGCAAGCGCGTCACAACAAGACGCGCGCGGCCAAGCTCCTGGGCCTCACACGCGCGCAGTTGTACTCACGCATCGAGAAATACGGGCTCGCGGAGACCGAATCCTAGTGGTGTGTACTACCCAAAACGGGACCGGCCGCTCCGTTGTCGCGGCCGGCAAATCGCGGTCGAGGCCGGTTGTGCGCGGTACTCTTCCAGTTGATACGGTCCACTAGTGGCCGCTCTGCTCTCACGGCGAACACGCCGTGTGACCGTTGCGCTCGCCACGGTCCTGCTCTTCTTCGTGCTCGCGGGGGTCACCTATCAGAGTGTCTCGAACGCCATCGAACGGCGTCGCTTTCCGCACCCGGGGAACCTCGTCGACGTCGGCGATCACCAGCTCCATCTGTACTGCGTCGGCGAAGGGCGTCCGATCGTCGTGCTCGAAGCACCCGCCGGTGGCATGTCGATGACCTGGGCATGGGTCCAGAACGCCCTCATGTCGACCACGCGCGTGTGCAGTTACGATCGCGCCGGCTTGGGATGGAGTGAGACCGGAGACGAAGACTACGACCCGGCACGGGTGCCCGACGAACTCCATTCGTTGCTGCAGCAGGCAGAGGAACGCGGACCCTATGTCGTTGCCGGCCAGGAACTGGGCGCAGTGTTCGCCGAGATGTTCGCCGCACGCTATCCGCGGGAGGTTGTCGCGCTCGTGCTCGTCGACGATCCTGCTGAGAGCCGCGTCCCGTCGTCATCGGCGCGCACGTCCTGGACGTGGCCGTGGCTCGCGCGCATCGGCCTGTTGAGGGCGACGCGGTCGCTGTCGAAACACGCGAACGGCCTGCCCGGCTCTGCGAGAGGCCCGGCGCAGGCATTCCTCAATCGACCCGATCACCTCACGCGCGCGGCACAGGAAGTAGCCACGCTCGGTGCGATCGGCAGCCTCGCGACCGCTGGAAGGATCGATGAAGGGATTGCTGTAACGACGGTGAAAACCGGCGATGTGAACCTGCCGGTCATGCTCGGATCGAACGAAGAGGCTGGTCCGGTGACGCGCGCGCTCACCAGTGTGGTCGAGCGCGCGCGAGCGCGTTGACGACTAAAGCAGTTTTCGCTTCCCTGTAGCTGCCGTCCTTGGTCCTTGGGACTTGGTGCATAGTCTTGGTCCGTGGTCCCTGGTCCACGAGAGTTTTTGAGCGCCGGTCCGCTACTCTTCCGCGAACGTGGCACCGGCCGCTCCGTGGACCAAGGACCTTGGACCAAAGGACGGACCAAGAACCAACACCAAGGACCAAGGACGCGCGCTAAACCGATATGAAATGCGCGTTAGGCTTTGACGCGGACCGTGAGCGGGGCCGTCAGGCGGGTGCTCACGCCGGAACCCGGGCCCCGGCGCACCTCGTCGCCTCGCGTCGCGAGCACGGCGCCAGTGCCGGCTCCGCCGCCAATGGCGGCGCCCTTGGCCGCACCGCCACCGCCGCCGAGCAACGCACCGATCGCCGCGCCGGCGCCGGCGCCGATCGCGATCTTCGTGGCGTCCTTCTTCTTGGTCGCCGGCGCCTCGTGCGAGATCGGCGCCGTCCGGATGTCGTAGCGCTCGTCGCCATGACGAAGCGAGTTGAATCGGTAGGCAATGTGCGCCCGACCCTTGACGCGACCCGAACGCTGAACCTGTGTCACCGTTCCGCCCAGTTCGGTTCCGGCCGGCAGAACCTCGTGGCCGTCAAAACTGATAGCCTGCCGCAACACAGCACGAACGGGATCCTCAACTCTGCTGGTGTCCGAAGCGACTGCCGTTCTGAGCTCCAGTCGAAGCGTCGTTCCGGCCGGCAGGGTGACTTCCCTGAACAGCGGCTCCGCCGGTTTTTCAGGGGTGACTGTCTCCGACTTAGGGTCCTCTCCAGGCGCCGCCGATGCCGGGCTCTGTTGCGAAGAGCTCGACCCGCACGCGGCGCAGACGCCGGCGAGGACCACGGCGCACAACCATTTCTGCATGGCGTCCCTCCTGGTTGCGGTAGATCAGGTCAAACCCGTATGAGTTTCAGACACCGAGCTCGGCCGTGAAACGAAGTTATGAGCATAATCGCACGGTACGGTCGAGCCATCCCCAGCTCATGCCAAATTCCTGCCGTTGTCGGGGTGGTCGCTGGCTGACCGTTCGTCCTTGATTCGTCCCACTCTTCGCTCTTCTGTTAACGTGGATCTTCTATGTCGAGATGTGTCGGCTTCGCCCTTTTACTTCTCTTGTCTCTCTCGGGTCCGGCCGTGGCCCAGCGGCTGCCCGGCAACGTTCTGCCGGAGCACTACACGCTCTCGTTCACGCCCGACCTCGAGAAGGAAACGTTTCGCGGACGCGAGTCCATTCGCGTGACGGTGACCGAACCCACGACTTCGATCACGCTCAACGCCGCCGAGATCCAGTTCGGCGAGGTGACGATCACCTCGGGCGGGCGCACGCAAACGGCCAAGGTCACGATCGACGCGGCAAAGGAGACGGCCACCTTCAGCGTGCCAGAGCGACTCACCGAAGGCCAGGCCACCATCCAGATCACATATACGGGGACCCTCAACGACAAGCTGCGCGGCTTTTACATCAGCAAGGCGAACGGCCGAAAGTACGCCGTCAGTCAAATGGAAGCAACCGATGCGCGTCGCGCCTTTCCTTCTTTCGATGAACCGGTCTACAAAGCCACCTACGATATCTCGCTCACAGTGGACGCGCGCGACACCGCGATCTCGAATGGCCGCCAGCTGACCGACATACCCGGTCCCGAGCCTGGGAAGCACACGCTCACGTTCGAGCGGACGCCGAAGATGTCGTCATATCTCGTCGCACTGCTCGTTGGCGACTTCGTCTGTCGTGAAGGCGCCGCTGATGGTACGCCGGTTCGCGTCTGCTCGACGCCCGACAAGCGCGAGTTGACCGCCTTTGCGCTCGACGCCGCCGCGCAGGTCGTCAAGTTCTACAACAGCTACTTCGGGATCACGTATCCGTTCAAGAAACTCGACCTCGTCGGCATACCCGACTTCTCTGCCGGCGCGATGGAGAACGCGGGCGCCATCACCTTTCGCGATCGTCTGCTCCTGGTCGATCCGAAGGACGCCTCGATCATGGTGCGCAAGCGCGTGGCTTCGGTCATCTCGCATGAAATCGCGCATCAGTGGTTCGGCGATCTCGTAACCATGCGGTGGTGGGACGACATCTGGCTGAACGAAGGATTCGCGACGTGGATGGAGAACAAGCCGCTCGCCGCCTGGCACCCCGAGTGGCACGTCGATCTCGACGAAACCGATGACACCAACGACGCACTGAGCCTCGATGCGCTCCGATCGACGCGCTCGATCCGCATGAAGGTCGACACGCCGGCGGAGATCAACGAAGTCTTCGACGCGATCGCGTACCAGAAGACCGCCGCCGTGCTGCGGATGATCGAATCGTCTGTCGGTCGTGACTCGTTCCGGCGCGGTGTGGTGTCGTACCTGAAGAAGTTTTCGTACGGCAACGCCGCCGGTGAAGACTTCTGGAACGAGGTCGCCCGCGTCACCGGCAAGCCGGTCGATCGCATCATGCACAGCTTCGTCGACCAGGTGGGCGCGCCGGTACTCTCGGTGCGGAACAAGTGCGTGAACCGGGCGAACCAGGTGACGGTAACAGTCGACCGTTTTCTAGGAACGCCGGATGCCAAACCGAACCAGCAACAGACCTGGACGCTCCCCGTCTGCTTCAAGACCGGGAGCGGCGCTCCTCGCTGCGAGACGATCGATCGGCACGAGGCCACCATTCGCCTCGACGGATGCGGACCGGTGTTCGCCAACGCCGACAGTCGCGGCTACTACTTCACCGACTACACGCCCGATCAGGTCCGCGCATTGGCGGCACGCACCGCCAGCCTCACAACCTCCGAGTGGATGAGCCTGCTCGATGACGAATGGTGGATGGTCCGCGCCGGGAGACACGACATCGATCTGTATCTCGATCTGTCACACGCACTCTCGCGTTACGAATCACCAGACATCCTGAGCATGCTGGAAGAGCGTCTGGGCCAGATCGACGGGACGATCGCGAGCCCGGAGGAGCGGCCGCGGTTTGAAGCGTGGGTGCGAGCGCAATTCGCTCCTGCGCTGAACGCGATCGGGCTTCCCGGCGATCCGAAAGACTCCGACGATCGCCAGCGTCGACGGGCGACCCTGCTGTCGATCGTGGGTCTGATCGGCAACGACGCAGAGGTCCAGAAGCGTGCGCGCGAGCTTGCGCAGCGATACATCACCGACCCGACATCGCTCTCGGGCACGCTGGCGCCGACGGTCCTGCGCGTTGCCGCCGTTCACGGCGACGCCGCGCTCTACGATCAGTACTTGGCGCAGCTGGCCACGACGAGCGCGAGCCCCGAGCTCTATTACCGCTTCTTCGGCGCGCTGCCATCGTTCACCGATCCCGCGCTCGCCAGACGGACCCTCGAGTACGCGGTGTCGCCGGCAGCGCGATCGCAGGATTCCGCAATGCTCATCGGTGGCCTGCTCGAATCTTCCGCCACGGGCGAGGTCGCGTGGGAGTTCACCAAGGCTCAATGGCCGACGCTGCTGAAGAAGCTCGATATCTTCGAGGGAATCCCCGGCGTCGTCGCGTCGCTGGGTGGCGTCTGCTCGGCGTCGCGCGCCGCTGACGTCAGAGACTTCTTCGCGAAGAGCCCTGAACCGGCAATCCGGAGGACGCTGCAAGTATCGCTCGAGCGAATCGATAATTGCGTCGCGCTCGATGCGCGGCAGTCAAAGCCGTTTACGGCGTGGTTGAATGGGGCGGGAAGTAAGTAGCGCGCTCTACTGAGGAAACGTCTTCGGCGGCGCGTCCTGATATTCGGGTTGGCGATCGGCCCGAGCGCCTGCTCTTCGAGCGATGCGGCGCGCCCATCCCAGAAGAAGGCCGACGACAGCGTCACCGCCTGATTGATGAAGGACGGGGCCTTGCGATTCCCCTTCTGACCCCGAATGCCGGTCGACACCGGCGTCGATTCAGAGAACGCGTGCTCCGGTTTGTGACAACTCGCACACGAGATCGTCTTGTCTGCGGAAAGCCGCGTATCGTAGAACAGCCAGCGACCGAGGCGCGCGCGGGCGATGGCGGCGTCACCCCGTCGAAGTACGTTTCCATGCCCAGTGGGGCGGGAGCCGGCGGGCGAACCGGATTCTCGACGTCCCAGGCGGGACGTGCGGGAGCAGATGACGAGACGCCACATCCACTGACCAGTGCGGCGACGAGGATCAACTGGACGAACGGCAAATGTCGTGTACTTCTGGTCACCTGACTCTTGCCGCGCCTCCAGAATGCGCGGTCTCAATTGTACAATGCGCATGCAGCCGCTGGCCGAGGTGCAGGCCAAGAGCGGTCTCTATTGCGTCTTAATTGGCCAGGGGCCAGAATGATCGTCGTGCGGTGTCGCCGCGCCCTCCTCGTCATCGCCATGCTTTTCGTCGCAGCATGGCTCGTTCCCGCTTCAGCCGAGGCCGCAGTTTCGCGCCATCACGGCAAGCGTCCGCGCATCTGCCAGGGCTCTCCCAACTTCTGCCTGGCTTGGAAATGGCACAACCGGCTGAGCGCTCCGCGCACGACCCACCGGCCGGGTTCTGACGACGTCTTCGACGATTTCGACGATCGGGATACCGGCATCGACCCGATGGCCGGCGCGTCCACCGACAACGACACTACGTCGGCATCGGACGCCGCAGCGGCCCCTCCGTGGGTGATCACTCGACGTACTACTGATCCGCCCACGGCACTCCTGATCGTTTTCCGCAAGCTCGTCGCCCCTCGTCCACCACCCTCGATCTAGCCATTCGACAGTCTCGGGCTGGGCGTACTCCGTACGCCCGTCATGCGGGGGGGCTTCCCCCTTTCTTGTCGGAGGACTTCGTATGCGGATCGTGTTGGCCGACTTGCGTGGAAGAGACGGCTTCGTCAGCAAGGACACCGTAGCCGGAGGCTACGGGTCACGACTGAAGCCGTTCTCGAAAACGACGGAATTAGTTTCACTCATCAAACAGCGCACGCACGACGTTCCGAGCGTGCAGCTGGCATACCTGGCGGCGATCGCGGCCGAACACGGACATGACGTTTGCGCCACGCGCGACGAGTACGTCGAGGGCGACGTCGCGATTGTCCTGTCGTCACTCGTCGACTTCCGTCAGGAGACCGCCTGGGCGCGCGGGATGCGAAAGCGCGGCGTGCGCGTCGGCTTCGTGGGGCTTGCGGCCACGAAGATGCCCAACCTGTTCGCCGACCATGCGGACTTCCTCATTCGAGGCGAACCGGAATCAGCTTTCATCGACCTCGCACGCGGCGCGACGCTGCAGGGCCTGGTTGACAGCCGCGCACTTCCCGATCTCGACGTGCTCCCCTTCCCGCGCTGGGATCTCCTGAACGCGCAGATGCAGGCGCGCGTGCGGCTGCCGTGGGGCGTCAGGCCATTCGGTGGCGTGTTCCCGGTGCTCGCGAGCCGTGGGTGTCCGGAGTTCTGCACGTATTGCCCGCACCGCATCCTCGAAGCCCATCGGATGCGATCAGTGGACGGGATCGTCGAAGAGCTGGCGTATCTGTGCGCGTCTTCGCCACGACCGTATGTGCTCTTCCGCGACCCGCTCTTCTCGGAGGATCGCAATCGATGTCTGCAACTGAGCGAGGCGATCCTGTCGAGAGGGCTGAACCTGAGGTTCGAATGCGAGACGCGTCTCGATCGTCTCGACCCCGAACTCCTCGACACGCTCCACCGTGCGGGTCTGCGTGCGATCAGCTTCGGCGTCGAATCGCTCTCGCCACAGACGCTCAAGCGTGCAGGCCGTCGTCCGATCCCCGAAGCGCAGCAGCGGATGGTGATCGATCATTGTCGGAAGAACGGGATCGCCACCGCGGCGTTCTACGTGTTCGGGTTCCCGCAGGATGACTGGTCGTCGATTGCGGCGACGATCGCGTACGCGATCGACCTCGGGTCGACCGTGGCACAGTTCAAGCTGCTCACGCCCTATCCCGGCACGCCGCTCTGGAAGCAGCTCGAATCGAAAGTGTTCGAGAAGGACTGGGAGCGCTTCGATGGCTTCACGCCAACGTTCACGCATCCCAACCTCACGTCCGAGCAGCTCCGGTTCCTGCTTGGCGCGGCCTACTCGCGTTTCTATATGCGTCCGTCTTACGCGGCTCACTGCTTCCGGGTCGTGAAGACGCGACCGGGCCGGATCGCGAAGCGGCTCGATCGCGTCGTTGCTGCCTACCACAGTCGCGGCGAAACCGCGTCGATGTCGAGGTCCGTCACATGCTGAAAGCGATCTCCCGTTACGGCGCTCGTGTGATCTCGAACACGCAGCAACTGGCTGGCGAGCTCGATCGTCGCGGCCAGCTGATCGAGGGGCCGCACATCGCCGAGTTCGAGCAGGCGTTCGTCAACCGCATCGGCACGGCGCATGCGGTCACCGCGTCCTACGGCCGCATGGCCTTCAGGTACTTGCTGCAGGCGTACGATCTGCCGCCTGGCAGTGAGGTCATCTTTCCGGCACTCACCTTCTGGGTGGTGCCGGAGATCGCGCGAGTCTCGGGTTTGACGCCGGTGTTTGCCGACGTCGACCCGAACACGTTCACACTCTGTCCGAAGTCGTTCGCGGCGGCGATCACCGAACGCACACGGATGGTGGTCCCGACGCACCTCTGGGGTCTGCCGTGTGACATGGATCCGATCCTTGAGATCGCCGCGCGTCACAACCTGCTTGTCGTCGAAGACTGCGCGCACGCGCTCGGCGCGGAGTATTGCGGCAAGCAGGTCGGCACGCTGGGCGATGCCGGTTTTTTCAGCTTCCAGACGCTGAAACCACTGAACAGTTATGGCGGCGGCATG
>Ga0126377_10000678_pt1 | contig 21059 bp, 18 predicted proteins | sample PanSoiMetPlot_22_FD_92647 | JGI IMG/M metagenome (GOLD analysis project Ga0126377, IMG submission 92647) | Tropical forest soil microbial communities from Panama - MetaG Plot_22 | ecosystem: Environmental > Terrestrial > Soil > Tropical forest > Bulk soil | place: Panama | collected 2016-02-17 | reverse complement strand
GGGCCCGCTCCCAGAAGCCGCTCCTGGCATCTCGATGGTCGTCGTAGTCGACGTCGGGCGGCGGCGGCGAGGCCGGCTGGCCGAGCGCGAGCGGGGCCGCGAGGCCGAGCGCGAGGAGCGCGACGGCCGCCGCGCCGCGGGACCAGGTCACAGGCCCCACTGCTGCTTCACCTCGGAGACCGCGCCGCGCCCGCGCTTGCCCTTGACCGGCCGCTTGCCCTCGAGCCGCGCGATGTTCTCGTGCGCGCGCTCGGCGTAGGGCGAGGCGGGCTGCGCGCGCAGGAACTGGCGGTAGTGGTTGAGCGCCGAGTCGGTCTGACCGGCGGTCTCGAGGCCGAGCGCCTGGTAGTAGTGGTCGTCGCCGTCGGGGATGAAGAACACGCCGCCGTCGGGCGGGTTGAGGACCTCGTAGCTGTAGCCGCCGAACCGGCGGATGATCTCGCGCGCCTTGACCGCCTGGCCGTCGCGGTCGAGCGCGACCGCCAGCCCGAAGGCGTAGAGCCGCTGCGAGGTGGTCGCGAACTCGATCGAGTCGTAGTAGAGGGTGAGGGCGCGGTCGAGCTCGCCGAGCGCCATGTAGATCTCGGCGGCGTTGCTCAGCACGCGCGCCACCTGCTCCTCCGGCGCGCTGTCGGGGTCGATGAGGCGCAGCTCCTTCTCGTAGTCGGCCGCCGCGAGCACGTAGTTGTCGTGGCCGCCCAGCTTGGTGTAGGTGAGCGAGCGGCGGAAGTAGATCGACTCGAGGCGCGGATCGCGCGGCGCGACGCGCTCGACGGCGACCCAGTGGCGGATCGCGCGGTCGCACGGCGGGCGCTGCGGATGGTCGGCCTCCTCGACGAAGTGGAGGTAGAGCACCTCGGCGGCGCGGTAGTGCGGCTCGACCGCGTGCGGATCCAGTGCCGCGGCCTTCTCGTAGGCGTCGGCCGCGCGCAGCGCCAGCGAGTTGGCCGGCTCGCCGTGGCCGAGCGTCTCCTGCTCGGCCGCGCGCAGGGTGTACTGATCGCCCAGCGCCATCGCGCGCCGGTACTCCTCCTGGCGCGGAGGGGCGGCCGCGCGCTGCCACAACCCATCCGATCGCGCGGCGCGCGGCGCGGGCAGGGCGAGCGCAAGGGCCGACGCGACGGCCGCGCAGAGCAGCGCCGGTCGCCTCACGGCGGTGTGCCTCCCCCGCCCGGCGGTGTCGGGCGCTCGGGCTTGCGGCCCGGCCTGGGCCGCGCGGCCGCGCGCTGGGCGCTCAGCAGGCGGTCGACCTCGTCGATGTGCTGCTCGGCGCGGTTGCGGTAGGGCGCGTCGGCCTCTGCCGTGTAGGCCTGCCACTCGGCGCGGGCCTCGGGCAGGAAGCCGAGCGCCTCGTACTGCAGGGCCGCGAAGTAGTGGCGCTCGATGGGCGGGACCAGCGGATTCCGGTTGGGCGGGATGTTGCCGTCGTGCAGCACGTTCATGAGCTGGTCCTGCCCCGCGCTGATGATGCGCGACAGGATGTCGTGGGCGAGGCTGATCTGCTCGTCGCGATCATACGCCACCGCCAGGGCGAACAGGGACAGGGGCTCCCACCCGTAGTAGCCGAACGAGGCCGACGCCACGTGGCCGCGCAGGAGATCGATGGCCTCGCCGAGCCGACCGGTATGCATGAGGATCGACGACAGCAGCAGGACGCCCTGAGTGCGCGTGCGGTGCTCGGGCCGGCCGCCGAGCGCCAGGCGCAGCTGGACCACGGCGTCGTCGAAGCGGCGCTGGCGCGCGTACCAGCGGCCCAGCCGCACGCGCGCGTCGGGGCTGATGCGCTCCTGCACCTCGTCGGCCAGGTAGCGCTCGAGCGCGGCCTGGGCCGACGGGCGGTCGTTCTCGTCGGTCACGATGGCCAGCTCGCGCTCGACGTCGAGGTTGCGGGGCGCCAGCTCGAGCGCATAGCGCAGCATGTCCTCGGCGTCGTCGAGCAGCTGCGCGCGCAGCTCGGCGCGCGCCGGCGAGAACTGCGCGCCGTAGTCGTAGGGCAGGAGCTCCATGCTGCCCGCGCGCGTGCGGTTCTCCGCCACCTTGCGCAGGATGAGCTTGACCTCGGCCTCGTGCGGGTCGAGCACCCAGGCCCAGAAGTCCTGGCGGCCCTTGCCGGGCAGGGCCCGGTGCTGGCTCTGATGCTCCGGCGGCCGGCGCTCCGGGTCGGCGTCCGCCGGCCGGCCGGCCCAGCCCACGACCAGGATCGGGGCCAGACCCAGCGCCGCGGCACGCATTCTCCCAGTATGGACGGGAACCGCCCGGCAGCCAACCGCCCGTCGGAGAGCCGCGCGACCGCAGGCGTGCCGGCGACTTACCAGGCGCTGTAGCGGGTCTGGTGAAAGGCGTGTACGGCGCCTTCCACGCTCGGCGCGCTGGCGAAGCCGAGCGCGATCGCGGCCGCCCCCACCGAGATGCCGGCCCGGCGGTGGTAGTCGAGCGCGGCGTGCAGCTGCACCGCCGTGAGCGCGCCGATGGCGACCAGGTAGCGGCCGAAGATGTCGGCCGACACGGGGTCGGGCTGCGCGCTCGCGATCGCGTGCGGAAGCGGAGGCGTGTAGTCGGTGCCGAGCGCCAGGCGGTGCGGCCTGGCCGGCACGTCGTCGTCCGCGTACGAATCGTACGAATCGTACGAGCTCGCCGCGTCGCGGTCGTACGACGAGTCGGCGTCGTACTCGGCGATCACGTCGGGCGCCTCGACCTCACCGGTCGCGCCGGGATCGCCGGGCAGGTTCTGCCCGTCGGTGTTCCTTGGGACGGGCGGCAAGAGAGTACAACCGACCGTGGCGGTGGCCGCCGGGAGTTTTTCCACCGCCACGGTCGGTTGATTCGAGCTTTGAACGAGGTCGAGGAGGGCTTCGGTCGTGCGGTCGCCGGGCGAGAGTCGAAGGGCATGCCGGAGGAAGGTCTCGGCGGCGACGAGCTTGCCGCGCCGTATGGCCAGCTCGCCCAGCAGGCGGAACACCTCCGCGGTCTCGCTGCCCACCCGCAAGATCCGACTCAGCTCTCGCTTCGCCTCCTCGTCGCGCCGGAGCGCGAGCAACGCCCGCGTCCGGAGGACGCGCAGTTCCAGATTGTCAGGGTCAACCTCGAGCGCATCGAGACAGAGGGTGGCCACGCCCGTGTACTGCTGGGCCCGGTACATGTCTTGAGCAGCCGCGATCAGCCTCGAGGCGTGCACGGATTGCGTTTAGAGCAAGCGGCTTGCCAGTCTGGCCCGGCGGCAAGTGCATGATTTCAGGCGACGGCACTCACCTGTTCCGGGTGCGTATGGGGAGTGCCCTCCCCGATCTGGGGAGGACCGGACGCACAACCGCGCCGACATGGCCCCTCGGGGGCGAAGCGCGGCGCATGCGATCACAACCCCCTCGCGCACATCAGACGTCGACCTCGTCGACCTCGCGCGCGCCCTCGTGGATGAGGCGGAAGCGGGCGCCGGCGTCCTTGCCGAGCAGCTCGCCGATCGTCTGATCGGTCTCCAGCTCCTCGCCCTGCTGGATGGCGACGCGCAGCGCCGTGCGCCGCTTCGGATCGAGCGTGGTCTGCTTGAGCGCGTCGGCGCTCATCTCGCCGAGGCCCTTGAAGCGCGTGATGCTGGCCTTGCGGTTGGAGTGCTCGGCCAGCAGTCGATCGCGCTCCATGTCGTCGAGCGCCCAGTAGGTCTCCTTGCCGATGTCGATGCGGTAGAGCGGCGGCTGGGCCAGGTAGACGTGGCGCGCGTCGATGAGGGGCTTCATGTGGCGGTAGAAGAACGTCAGCAGCAGCGTCGAGATGTGGTGCCCGTCGGCGTCTGCGTCCATCAGGAGGAAGATGCGGTGGTAGCGCAGCCGCGACAGATCGAGCTTGGGCCCGAAGCCGCAGCCGAGCGCCGACACGATGTCGCCCAGCTCCTTGTTCTGGATCAGCTTGGAGGCCGAGGCCTGCTCCGCGTTGAGCACCTTGCCGCGCAGCGGCAGGATGGCCTGGGTCTGGCGGTCGCGCGCCTGCTTGGCCGAGCCGCCCGCCGAGTCGCCCTCGACGATGAAGAGCTCGCTGTCGGCCGGGTTGGTCGACGCGCAGTCGGCCAGCTTGCCGGGCAGGTTGAGCCGGTGCGAGACCGCCGTCTTGCGCGACACCGCCTGCGACGCGGCGCGCGATGCCTCCCGCGCGCGCGCTGCCAGGATGACGCGCGCCACCACCGCCTCGGCCACGCTCTGGTTCTCGTTGAGGTACTGCTCGAGCGCCGGCCGCACCGCGCCGTCGACCTGCGCCTGCACCTCGGTGTTGTTCAGGCGCTCCTTGGTCTGGCCCTGGAACTGCGGCGCCGCCACGTAGACCGAGAGGATCGCCACCATGCCCTCGCGGATGTCCTCCGCGGTGAGGTTCAGGCCCTTGGGCTGGAGGTCGTGCGTGCTGATGTAGTTGCGCACGGCCTTGACCACGCCGGCCTTGAGCCCGAGGTCGTGGGTGCCGCCCGACGAGGTGGGCACGCCGTTGACGTAGGACTTGATGTACTCGTCGGTCGACTCGGTCCACAGCATGGCGAGCTCGAGCTCGACGTCTCCGGTGCGCTCGAGGTAGAAGCCGGTCGTGCCCTGCGGCACCGGGTCCTTTCCGCGCTCGACGATGAGCTTGCCCAGGTACTCGGCGATGCCGCGCTCGTGCTGGAAGGTGGCGACCGTCGCCGGCGACTGGGTCTCGTCGCGGAAGGTGACCTTCACGCCGCGGTGGAGGTAGCTCTTGGCCTCGAGCCGCTCGGCGATGACGGCCGGGTCGAAGGCGAGCTTGGGCCCGAAGATCTCCTCGTCGGGCGTGAAGGTGATGGTGGTGCCGGTGCCGCGCGCCGGGCCGACCTTCTTGATCTTGCCGCCCGCCCCGGCCGGTTTGCCCCGGCGGAAGGTCTGCTGCCACAGCGCCCCCTCGCGCTTCACCTTGGCCACCAGCGACTCGGACAGCGCGTTGACCACCGACGCGCCGACCCCGTGCAGGCCGCCCGAGTGGGCGTAGTTCTTGCCCTCGTCGAACTTGCCGCCCGCGTGCAGCGTCGTGAGGATGATCTCGAGCGCCGACTTCTTGTACTTGGAGATGACGTCGATCGGGATGCCGCGCCCGTTGTCCTCGACGGTGATCTGCTTGCCGTCGTCGTGCAGGGTCACCTCGACGCGGTCGGCGTGGTGGTTGATGACCTCGTCGATCGAGTTGTCGAGGATCTCCCACAGCAGGTGGTGGTAGCCGGTCTTGTCGGTGCCGCCGATGTACATGGCCGGCCGCTTGCGCACCGGCTCGAGGCCCTCGAGGACCGTGATGTCCTTTGCGGTGTAACTCTGCGCCATGGCCATACCCTTCTAGTGGATCTCCTCGCCGCCCTCCACGTTGGCCAGCGGCGTGATGACGACCGGCTCTGCCACCGCCACCAGCGGCGTGCGCTTGACCAGCTGGCGCCCCTTGCCGCCGCGCGCGGCGGCCTGCTTGGGATCGGCGGCGACCTCGAACTTGCGCGTGCCGGTCTCGGTCTCGAGGCGAAGCACGTCCTTGGGCCCGCGCCCGGCCTTGACCCCGATGACCCGGTCGTCGGGCGCGGTCTTGATGACGGTGACGCCCTTGCCCGGGTTCTCGAGCTTGTTGATGTCGTCGGCGGCCGCTGTCAGCGCGTGGCCGCTGCGGGTCGCCACCGCGATGGCGTCGCCCGGGTTGACCGGCACCACCGCCACCATCTCGTCTCCCGTGCTCGGCCGGGCGTACTTGCGCCCGCTGCGGGTCGAGACCTGCTTGTGCGGCTCGATGTCGAAGCGGAGGCCGAAGCCGCGCGCCGACACCGCCAGCAGGCAGGCCGGCACCATGGCGCGCGCGTCGAGCGAGTAGGCGGCCACGATGCGCTCCTGGTCCTTGAACTTGAACAGCTTCTGGGCCGGGTCGCCGTAGCCGGTGGACGGCGGCACATCATTGATCCGGATGACGTAGGCCGAGCCCTGGTTGGTGAAGAACACCGCGCTCTCGCGGGTCGAGCCGGCCAGCACCGCCATCACCTCGTCGCCGTCGCGCAGGCGGGTGGACTTCGGGTCCTTGAGCTCGCGCACGCGCTTGATCCAGCCGTCGCGGCTGAGCACGACGTGGGCGTCCTCGTCGAGGATGTAGGCCTCCTCGGCGAACTCGACCTCCTCGCCGGCGCCTCCGGTCTTGGTCCGCCGCGGCGTCCCGTATTCGGCCGCGACCTCGCCGAGCTCGTTCTTGACCACGCCCCACAGCTTGGCCTTGCTGGCCAGGATGGCCTGGATGCGCTTGGCCTCGGCCTGCTTCTTCTCGAGCTCCTCGCGGATGACCAGGATCTCCAGCCTCGCCAGCTTGTACAGGCGCAGCTCGAGGATGGCGTCGACCTGCTCCTGGTCGAGCTCGAAGCGCTTCATCAGCTTCTCGGCCGCGTCCTGGCGCCCGTCGCTCTTGCGGATGATGCGGATGGTCTCGTCGAGGGCGTCGAAGATGACGATGAAGCCCTCGAGGATGTGGATGCGGCGGAGCAGGGCGGCCAGCTCGTACTCGAATCGCTTCCTGGTGACCTGGAAGCGGAAGTCGATGAAGTGCTCGAGCATCGCCTTGACGCCGAGCCGCTCCGGCTGGCCGACGTCCTCGTTGCCGCTCGGGATGAGGCAGGTGAAGTTGACGTTGAAGTTGAGCTGCAGCGGCGTGTGCTTGTAGAGGTAGGCCATCACCATGGCCGGGTCGGCGTCCTTCTTGATCTCGAGCACGATGCGCACGTCGTCGGTCGACTCGTCGCGCACGTCGAGCAGCTGGGGCAGCTGCCGCTTGATGATGACCTCGGCGATGCGCTCGACCACCGCGGCCTTGGTGACGGCGTACGGGATCGAGGTGATGACCAGGTCCTCGCCGCCCCGCTTGCGCGACTCCTCCTTGTACTCGCCGCGCACCCGGATCGCGCCCTGGCCGGCCTCGTAGATCTGGCGCAGCTCGACCTTGCTGTTGAGCATCTGGCCGCCGGTGGGGAAATCGGGGCCCTGGATGTGTTTCATGATCCCGGTGGTGGTGAGCGAGCGGTCGTCGATGAGCGCGATCGCCGCCTTGACCACCTCGCCCAGGTTGTGGGGCGGGATGTTGGTCGCCATGCCGACCGCGATGCCGGTCGAGCCGTTGACCAGGAGGTTGGGGAAGCGCGCCGGCAGGACGACCGGCTCCTCGGCCGTGCCGTCGTAGTTGGCGCGCATCGGCACGGTGTCCTGCTGGAGCTCGGTCAGGAGCTCCATGGCCGGCCTGGTCAGGCGGCACTCGGTGTAGCGGTAGGCGGCGGCGCCGTCGCCGTCGAGCGAGCCGAAGTTTCCGGACCCGTCGACCAGCGGCACGCGCAGGGAGAAGTCCTGCGCCATGCGCACCATCGCGTCGTAGACCGAGGAGTCGCCGTGCGGGTGGTACTTGCCGAGGACGGAGCCGACCACCTTCGCGCTCTTCCGGTGCTTGGCATCGGGGCCGAGGTGCTCCTCCACCTGCATGGCGTAGAGGATGCGGCGCTGCACCGGCTTGAGGCCGTCGCGCACGTCGGGCAGCGCGCGGGCAGTGATGACGCTGAGCGCGTAGCTCAGGTAGCGGCGCCGCGCCTCCTGCATGAGCGACGCGTCGAGCTCGAGCCCGCCGCCGCCTCCTCCTCCGGCCGCGGAGCCGCCTCCCGGTGGGGGCGGTGCCCCGCGTCCGCCGCCGCGGGCGCGGCGGCGGGGTGGTGTCGGTTCGGGCGGCGGGGTCGCGGCCGGCGCGGCCGCCTTGGCGGCCCCGTCCGTCGTCGAACCCGACGCCCCTCTGGGTGCAACCCTGGGCTTTAGCCCCATGGAAGACGTCTCCTCGGGATCCGGGAATAGGTCGAGCTGGTCTTCTTTATCCTGCGCCATGCCTGGGGTTCCGGCGGCGAGTGCCGTTTTTTTGTAGGTCGCTGATATCATGCGACTATGACTCGCGCGAATTCTCGTGCTAGAGGATGAAGCGCGAGGACGCGGCACCCCGATGTCTCGCAAACCCAAACGACGACAGCGAAAGCAGCCCCGCAAGGCCTCGGCCGCGCGCGGCAGTCTCCGCCTCGGCCTGATCCTTCTGGTCCTGGTCGCGGTGAACCTCTACGTGTTTCTGTGGCGCGGAGGCACCTCCATCCCCGATGTGATGGAGCAGGCCGCCGTGGCCGGGGACAAGGAGGGCGGCCTCAGCAAGGGAGATCCCGAGGAACCCGAGGAGGGCGAGCGCGGCGAGCCCCCGCGACCGGCCGACGAGTCCGAGGGCAGCCCCGACGAGGCCGGGCGCTGGGTCGAGGGCGAGGTCGCGTCCGGCGACAGCCTCATCAAGATCCTGCGCCGCGAGGGCCTGACCCAGTCGGAGGCGGACGAGCTCATCCGCGCGCTGGGCGCCCAGCCCGAGATCAAGACCATCCGCGAGGGCCAGACCTATCGCATCCGCTTCGACGACGCGGGCAAGCTGATGGAGTTCGAGTTCCAGGTCTCGCGCGTCACGCAGATCCGCGCCTCGCGCGGCGCCGACGGAAAGCTGGTGGGCGAGGCGGCCAAGGCGTCGACCCGGATGGACGAGGTCGAGGTCGGCGGCACCATCGACAGCTCGCTCTACGCCAGCATCAAGGCGTCGGGCGAGGAGACGCAGCTGGTCGCCTTCTTCGTCGACGTCTTCGCCTACGACCTCAACTTCTACATCGACACGCACGCCGGCGACACGTACCGGATGATCGTGGAGAAGGAGTACCTGAACGGCCACTTCCTGCGCTACGGGCGCGTGATGGCCGCCGAGTACAGCGGCAAGGCCGGCACCTTCCGCGCCTTCTTCTGGAAGCCGGCCGGGGCGGCGGACGGCAGCTACTTCGACGAGAAGGGCCAGAGCGTGGAGAAGACGTTCCTCAAGACGCCGCTCAAGTACACGCGCGTCTCGTCGGGATTCAACCCGCGCCGCATGCACCCGATCCTCCACCTCAGGCGCGGCCACTTCGGCGTGGACTACGCGGCGCCGACCGGGACGCCGATCTCGGCCGCGGCCGGCGGGGTCATCACGTTCCGCGGCCGCAAGGGTGGGGCAGGCAACTGCGTCATCATCAAGCACGACAACGGCTACGCCACGACGTACATGCACATGTCGAAGTTCCGCAAGGGGCAGAGCGTGGGCCGGCGCGTGCGCCAGAAGGACGTCATCGGCTACGTCGGCATGACCGGGCTGGCCACCGGGCCGCACCTTCACTTCTCGGTGCGCAAGGACGGCCACTTCATCGATCCGCTCAAGATGAAGATGAGCCGCGGCAACCCGGTGGCGCGCGCCGACCGCGGCGAGTTCGAGGCCCACACGGGGACTCTCGTCAAGCGGCTCGCCGCGATCACCGTGCAGGGGCGCGCGGTGGCGGGGGCGGTCAGCGCCGGTCAGGGCGCAGGCGCGGCCGCCGGCTCGCCGGCCGGCTCCGGCGCGGGTGCGGGTGCGGGTGCGGGGGCGGGGGCTCCGGCGGCGCCCGCGCCGTCGAGCCAGGCGCGGTAATTGCGGGCGCGCCGGTCGGCAACGTGCGGCCGGCCCGACGGTGACTCTTGCCCGGAGTGCGCGCGGAGGTCACACTGAATCAGGGAGGTCCCACCGCGTGCTGCGACTATTTCTCGGACTCGTGAAGGGCCTGGTGATCGGCGGCGCCGTCGGCTACGGCGCGCATTCCCTGGGCCTGGTCGGCGTGTTTCACTGGCTCACCTACGGCACGGTCGGCGCGCTCGTGGGGCTCCTGGTCGGACGACCCGTCTGGTCCCACCTGTTCGACAAGTCGAGCACGATGTGGACCGCGCTGCTCAAGGGCATCTTCGGCTTCGGCATCGGCGTCGGCCTGTTCGCCCTGGTCGCCAAGGTGTGGGGCGGTTTCGATCTGCCGATCGCCGGCGAGACCCACCCGATCTACGACTGGCAGTTCGTGCTCGGCGGCGCGATCGGCGCCCTGTACGGCGCGTTCGTCGAGGTCGACGACGCCCCGTCGAAGTCCGCCCGGGAGGCGGCCGCGGGCAAGAACCGCGCGGCCTGAGCGCAGCCCGAGCCGGCGCTCGGAAATCAGAGCTTGCGCTGCACGCCGCGCGCGGGCGTGCCGAGCGCGCGTGGGCGGCGCGCGCGGGCGGCGCCGCGCTGGAGCTCGAGCAGGTTGGGCGGGCGCGGCACTGCTTCGCGCAGCATGTTGGCCAGCTCGATCACCACGCGGTTCCACAGGCCGGGCCGTGGCGCCGATGGCAGATCGCTGCGCCTGCGCGGACCGAGCTCGGGCACGGCCGCGAAGGCCGCCTGCCGGGCACGCAGGGCCGCCGGCGTCAAGTCGCGCCGGTCAGCGAGCTGGAGCAGCTGGTGCATCGCCATGCCGTCGCGCGATTCCGCCCACGCTCGGGACACTGGATCTTCTCCGCTGCTCGAATAGTGAGAGAGCCACCCGTCGCTGGGGCAACCGTAACGTTCGAGGTCACGCACCAGCCTCGCCACTGGGTCCATGGCTCGCCATTCTATCCGACGACCCTAGCTACGTAGATCCGCAGAGTTTGCGTTCACTCGACGCGTCTGCCGATTGCCATGTCGGAGGCAGTGCACCAATGTCGTCATGAGCTGGCCTCCGTCATCCGGAGCGGGGAGCAGTCCTCGGTTCGAGGAGAACGCTCAGATGGCGATCGCCATCGATGGCGCATCAGTCGCGGACGCGCCGCGAGATCCGTCCGAATGTGACGAGAATGATGGCCGCCATGGCCGGCGGGATCAGGAACAGCCAGGCCATGAAGTCGCCGCCCTCGCGCGTGTTGCCGTAGATGTAGAGCGCCCACAGCCAGCCGAGCAGCATCGAGATCGCCGCGGCGATGTAGCCGACCAGGAGGATGCGGCGCTTCTTCATGGCCAGGTGCAGGGCGCGCACGAACAGCTCGGCCTGCTCGGGCGTGAGCTCCTGGAGCTTGCGGGCCAGCTCGGCGTCTCCCTCGGTGATCGGCACCGGCGCGCCGCCGTCGTCGAGGTCGAGGCGATCGCGCGCGGGCGCGGGCGCCGGGGCTTTCGGTGCGTGCTTCTTGCTCACGGAGTCGGCCGAGAGTTTACCCTCCCGGTCGTGGCGGCAAAAGTGCGCGACGACATGGGGCGCGAGCTGGTGCTGATGCGCGAGCCGCGCCGCATCGTGAGCCTGGTGCCGAGCGACACCTTCACGCTCTGCGCGCTCGGCGCCGGCGATCGGCTGGTGGGGCGGACGAGCTACTGCGTGCTGCCGGCCGAAGCGGTCGCCGGCGTGCCCGAGGTGGGCGGCACCAAGGACGTCGACGCCGACGCGGTCGCCGATCTCGCGCCCGACCTGGTCATCGCCAACCAGGAGGAGAACGCGCGCGCGCCGCTCGAGGAGATGGCGCGCAGCGGGCTGCCGCTGTTCGTGTCGTTCCCGCGCCGGGTGGCCGAGGGCATGGCCCACGTGGCGCGGCTGGCCCGCATGCTCGGGCTCGCGCGCGCGCCGGCGGCGGAGGCGCTCATACGCCGCGCGTACCGGGCCCTGCGCTCCGACGCCGACGTGGAGGCCGCGCTCGCGGCGAGGGCCGACGGGAAGGGGCCGCCGCGCGCGTTCGTCCCGATCTGGAAGGAGCCGCTCATGACCTTCCATCAGGACACCTTCGCCAGCGACATGCTGCTCCAGGCCGGCTGCGCCAACGCGTTCGCCGATCGCGAGCGCCGCTACCCGCTGGCTGCGGACCTCGGGCGCCGCTCGCCGCTGCCGGCCGATCGGCTGGGCGACCGCGACACCCGCTACCCGCGCGTCACCGTCGACGAGGTGGTGGCGCGGGCCCCCGACATCGTGCTCCTGCCCGACGAGCCCCACGAGTTCGGCGCCGACGATCTGGCGTGGGCGTCGGCGCTGCCCATCCCGGCCGCCCGACGGGGCGCCGTGGCGCTGACCTCGGGCAAGGACCTGTTCTGGTACGGCGCGTGGGCCGCCGACGCGCTGCCCCGGCTGCGCGCGCTGGTCGCTCGCCTGTCGGGACGCGAGGAGTAGAATGCGTCATGACCCAGCGAACCAAGCGCAGGCGGCGGCGCAGCCGCGAGGCGCCGCGCCGCAAGGGACTCATGATCGGCATGCGGCGCGGTTTCAAGAAGGCGGCGACCTCGGTGGTGGGCAGCGAGGCGAAGCCGACCTCGCGCGGCCGTTCGTGGCTGAGCACCGCCTTCTCGGTGCTGCTGATCCTGGCGGCGATCGCGTTCCTGCTCTATCGCTGGCGCCGGTAGGGACGAGCGGCGTGGGCTGACGGCCGCGCGCCGGCGGCTACTGGTGGCCGAAGACCAGGACGATGTGGATGGCGGCCTCGCCGACCACGTCGTGGTCGCCCTGGGCGACGCCGACGCCGAACGCGGCCAGAGACGGCGCGGACAGGCTGGAGCTGGGATGGAAGGCGGCCAGGTCGGAGACCGTCGACACCTGGGTGGTGACCTTGCTGTAGGGCAGGCGCATCGTCGCCATGCGCTGGCTGGCGCGGGCGGCGGCGTCGGCCGGCTTCAGCCCGCCCGCCACGTCCTCGGCCAGCTCCTCGGCCACCAGCGACAGCTCGCGGTCCTCGTCGAGCGGGCGCACGCGCTTGACGATGTCGGCCACCTCGTCGCGCGTCTGGCGGTGGTCGATGCGGGACGGCAGGCGGATGAAGAGCTGGGTCACGAAGATCTCGCGGCGGCCCGCCACCACGCCGCCCAGGATCACGCCGAGGCCCATGTGGGTGGCGTCGCGCGAGAGGATGTTGGCCCGGTGGCCGGGGCTGTTCATCAGGCCCTCCTCCGCCTCGGCGACGCCGTAGGCGCGCGCCACGTTCTCCAGCACCACGGAGCTCTTGATGCCGCCGGCGCGCACGCGGTCGACGGCCGAGCCCGTGGTGGGCGAGATGTGGGCCACCACGCCGGTGTCGCGCATGTCGCGGCTGTGCGCGCGCGCGACCTCGGTCAGGCGCGGCTCGAGCCCGAGCGCGGGGAGCCCGTGGTTCTCGCGGTCGCGGTCGATCATGTGTGCCAGGCGCTTCTCCGCGTCCTGGGCCGACTCGATGGGCGCCGACTCGTCGGCGTCGAGCTCCACCCGCATGCGGGCCGGCGGATCCTCGGCGCACCAGACCGGGAAGTTGGCCATCACCGTGGCGCCGGTCCGGTCGGTCGCGGTGATCTCGACCTGCTGGCGGCCGAGATGGCGGCCGCAGCCGAGCTCGGTGCGGAAGCCGTTCTTGCCGGCCGGCGCGATCACCAGCCGCTGCACGTTGCCGTCCTCGCGGGTGACCAGGACCTCCGGATCGGAGTAAGCGGCGCTGATGGAGGCCTCGATGGCGGCGCGCCCGCCGCGCTCGAGGCGCCGCGGGATCGGGCCGGTCTCGATGAAGCTCTGCTGGAAGGCGAGCACGACCACCTCGGCGCCGCGCTCGCGCTTCGCCGCGCCGATGCCGAGGCGGGCGAAGTCGGTCGACCCGAGGATCGCCGGCAGGCGCGGGGCCAGGCTGTCCACCAGCGACGCGGTGTCGCCCGGGTCCCAGACGACGACCAGGTGCGGCGACGGCTCGATGATGCCGTGGCGCTGCAGGGCGAACTCGATCAGGCTGTAGACCAGCGGCCCGTCGGCGGGCGCCACCTCGGCCAGCTCGCGCGCGGCCGCGTACAGGCGCCCGTCCGGTACCGGGGCAGGCTTGCCGAGCTCGGCCGAGGCCCGCGCCACCGCGCGGACGACCGCGTCCGACAGGGCCGAGCGCGGCGGCGGGACCGGCGCGTCGTTGTAGGCGCGCGCGCCCGGCGAGGACGGCGCCATCTCGATGACCATCGGCCCGCGCACGCCGGAGCCGGCGATGGTCTCGGGCTGGCGCCAGCTCGGCCTGCCGGGAGCGCGCGCCGCGCTGCAGGCGGCCGCGGTCAGCAGGGCGAGGAGTGCATACGTCCCGGACCCGCGCGGCACGAGCGATCGTAGCAAATCGGCCGCGCGCAGGCGAAGCGTGCCGCCAGGTGAGGGCGGCGAGGCGCGCCTCCGCGGGGTCACCCCCCGCCGGTCGCGGCGCGCTTGCCGGCCGGGTAGGACGTCTTTTCCGGGCCGGGAGAGGGGGCCGCGGCGGGGGCCGTCCCGTCGGAGTCGGCGAACACGACGGTGAGCATGCGGGCCAGGGCGTGGAAATCGGCGATCGGGATCGGGCTCCACGACGAGGCGGCCAGCGGGCCCTCGGCCGGCTTGTCGACGCGCACCACGTTGATGCGCCAGCGGTCGCCGACCGCCGGCGGGATCGCCACCTTCATGGCCGCGTCCGCGCCCTTGACGTCGGCCAGCGGGATCGCGATCTCCGCGCTCCAGCCCCTGTCCTGGTCGCCGCGCTGATCGAGCGTGCCGCGCACCGACACCGCCGACTTCATGGACGAGGTCCACTCGGGGTGGTTGGCCTGAGAGCGCGTCTCCGGGAACCAGGCGTCGAAGTGGGCGTTTCGAGGGTTGACCTGGAGCTCGACGTAGCCGCGCCGGTTGCGGTCGGCGTCGATGAAGAGCTCGACCGCATCTTCCTTCCACAGCGGGTCGTCCTGCGCCTTGTACTGGCTGTGCACGTCGGCGTCGTCGACCTCGATGAACGCGTACAGGTTGTGGTCGTCCCACAGGAGGCGCGCCCTGGCCGCGCCCTTCATCTCGGGGCCGCCCTCGGCGCCGGTGAAGGCGGGGCTGGGTGGGGCCGACTGCAGTCCTTCTCGCCGGCCGCGCCGTCGATGGTGATGGGGCCGGTCGCGCGCCGCGCCATGTACTGCATGGGTGGCGGCGCCCTGCCCGCGGCGGCGTGGGCGCCGGCCCGGTCGACGGTGAAGCGGAGCGCGAGCACGCGCGACTCGCTGTCCGCCGGCCCGCTCTGCACCTGCATGCGATCGCTGGCCGAGCTCGAGCCCTTGCGGTAGAGGCCCACCACCAGCTGCGCGGTCGGCGAGCTCCAGCTGGAGGGCAGGGTGAACTCCTGCTCGTCGCGCACGATGTCGCCCGCCTTCCACTCGCCGGGCGGATAGCCGATGCGCATGTCGCTCTGGTCGAGGTTCAGCCAGTTCTTGCCGGCGCCGACCAGGTGGGTGAAGACTCGCCACTCCGACCCCGGCGGCGAGACCACCTTCCAGTAGTGCACGACCTTGACCCTGGCGCCGGGCGCGAGGCTGGACCTGTCGGCGTCGTTGCCGAGGTAGGTGACCTGGCCGCCGAGGTCGGCGTCGACCCGGTTCTTGATGGCGGCCGGCGCCGCGCGGAGGATGTTCCTCTTGATGTAGGAGGGGTCGATCTTCTTCTGCGAGGCGTCCTGCTCGACGCAGCCGTCCCCGCCCGCCAGCATCAGCGCGGCCAGGAGCGCCGCGCCGATCATGCTCGTGCTCGTTGTTCTCACGTCACACCACCAGGTCGTTGGCATCGTGCACGAGCGCCTCGTTCTGGCTCTCGCGCTGGACCAGGAGCTTGTACACCTCGGCCAGGAGACCAGGGTGATTCACCGCCACCACGTCGAAGGCCTCGCGCGACAGCGACAGCGCCACCGTGCGCTCGGTCGCGACCACGTCGAAGTTGGCCGGGCGCCGGGCCAGGAGCGACATCTCGCCGATGCCGTCGCCCGGGCCGAGCGTGGCCAGCACGTGCTCGCCGTTCTTGACCTGGCAGCTGCCCGACGCGACCACGTAGAGCCGCTGGTTGGGCGAGCCGTTCTCGACCACGACGTCTCCCACCTCGAAGAGCTCGGTGTCGAACAGCGGCAAGAGGCGCTCGTGCTCCTCGTCGGTCAGGCGCGAGAACAGCTCCGACATGCGCATGACCGAGGCCAGGAGGCGCGTGCGCGCGTACTGGGCCAGCACGCGGGCCAGGCGCGGGGCGCGGGCGGCCAGCTTCTCCAGCTCGTGGGCCGGGATCTCGAGCACCACGGCCGGCCCGAAGGCCGCCACCCGCGCGGTGCGGGTGGTGCCGCTGACCAGCGCGATCTCGCCGAAGAACTGGTTGCTGCGCAGCTCGCCCAGGTGCTGGCCTTCGCGCGTGACCTCGGCTGCGCCGCGCGCGATCCAGAAGAGCGCCGTGGCCGGCTGCCCCACATCGACGATGACCTCGCCGCCCGCGCACAGGCGGAGCTGCATGATCGAGCACAGGTTGCGCACCTCGCCCTGCTCGAGCACGCCGATGAGCGGGGTGGGCGCGAGCGAGTCGGGCGTGCGGCTGCGCGCGGCGGCGGCGGCGGCGCGGACCGCCTTGTCGGCCAGCTCGGCGGCGCCGTCGAGATCGGCCGGTGGATCGGGCAGGGCGCCGGGCTGGGTCGGCTCGGTCGGCGGCGGCGGAGGCGGAGTGGCGCGGCGGGCGGGATCGACCCGCTTCGAGCCGATCGCGTGCTCGCGGGCGATGTGGCGGGTCAGGTCGGCGGCGGCCCGCTTGTCGCCGGCCTGGTCGAGCGCGCGGGCGCAGGCGACGGCCAGGGCCGGGTGACCGAGCGCGCTGGCGGCGCGGCCGAGCTGGCCGTGGGCGGCCGCCGCCTGGTCCGGGCGGCCGACCCGGGCCAGGGTCGCGCACACCTCCCACCACGAGCCGAGGTCGTTCGGCTGGCGCAGCAGCCGGGCGGCGGCCCGGCCCAGCGCGGACGCCGGCGTGTCCGGAGCGGGAGCTTCTTCACTCACGATCGGGGCAGCGTATGGCCACCCGGCCTAGAACCGCAAGAGCACCGCGCCGCCCCCCGGGTCGGCCGTGGTGCCGCGCGCGCCGTCTCCGAACGGCAGGATGCGCGCGTTGCCGCGGTCCGAGCGTGAAGTCGAGTCCGAGCCGGAGAACGCGATGACGCCGACGACGACCACGGCGGCCCCGGCCACGACCCAGAACCACCACTGCTTGTAGACCGGCTTCTCCTTGTTCTCGCCCTGGTCCTTGGGCGCCGCTGGCGGGGCGCTCGGGCCGGCGCTGTCCGGCGGGGGCGGCGGACCGCCGGCAGCGCGCCGGTCGGGCGGCGGCAGGCGGCTCGCGCGCTGGGCGCGCAGCTTGCCGATGTCGATCTTCGCCGCGCGGTCGAGCTCCGGGTCACCGGTCGGCGCGGCCTCGCCCGCGCCCTCGGGCGCGCCGGCCTCGCCGCCCACCGGCGGTGGGACCAGGACCGGCGGCGCCGCCGCGCTCTTCGACTGCGACTCTGCCTTGAGCTCGGCCTCCAGCTGGCCGACCTTCGCCTCCACCGCGGTGCGGTTGGACGCGTCGGGCACGCGCTCGAGGTAGTGCTTGTAGCGGCGCACCGCCTCGGCGCGCTCGCCGAGCCGCTCGTGGCAGAGGGCGATGTTGAACTCGAGCAGCGGCGACGGCGCGAGCTTGTCGGCGGCGGCGAACTCCCCGATGGCGCCGCGGTACTCGCCGGTGGCGAAGAGCTGCTTGCCGCGCGCGAAGTGATCGCGCGCCTGCTCGGTGGCGCTGCCCTGGGCGCGGGCGGTGCCGGTCGCCGGCGGCGCGAGCAGGAGAGCTGCGCCGACCGCGACCGACGCCGCCAGGGCCGCGCGCCGGGCCCATCCGGTCGGTGTCTTCATGCCGACTAGTGTGCCCTGTTTCGGCCCGAGCGCCGTGATGCGGGTCGCCCGCCGCGCGGCAAAGTCGTCCGCGCCGCGCCCCTATTCGAGGGCGCACTCCGGCTGATCTGGATTCTTCTCGCAGCGGCAGGCAACCGAGTTCGGGTCCTCCGCGCACGGCCCCTGGTCCTTGGGGTCCTTCGGCGGCTCCGTCGTATCCACCGGCGGCTCGCCCGTGCCCGGATCCTCGACGCCCGGCTCCTGCCCGGTGGTTCCTCCCGTGCTGGGCCGCGGAACCTTCTCCAGCTTGACCGTCACCTTCTTCTTCGCGTCGTCGATCGAGACGCTGAGGTCCTTGTGGCGTCGCAGCTTGAGGGTGACCTGGAGCGGCTTGCCCGGCTCGACCTGCACGTTGGTCGGCGTCCGGCCCAGACGCTCGCCGCCGGGGCCGATGATCTCCGCGCCCTGCGGCCGCGAGTTGACCAGCACCCACGCCTTCTCCGGGGCGGGGACCCCGGTTCCCTGCTGGCCCTTCCCGTCGCCGTCGGTGCCGGCGGTGCCGGCGTCGCGGCTTCCGGCCGGGCCGGTGCCGTTGTCGGGGCCGGTCTTGCCGCCGTTGTCGGGTCCGGTCTTGCCGCCGTCGTCGGGTCCGGTCTTGCCGCCGTCGTCGGGTCCAGTCTTGCCGCCGTTGTCGGGACCGGACTTGCCGCCGTTGTCGGGTCCGGTCTTGCCGCCGTTGTCGGGGCCGGTCTGGCCCTGGTCGCCGCCGAGCTTGCCCTGATGGTCGGTCGGGCCCTGCTTTCCGTGCGCGCCGCCGGCGGTCTTCTTGCCGCCCTTCTGCTGCTGCACGACCAGGAGCCCGATGCCGCTGCCGACCGCCGCCATGACGATGATGAGGAGGATGATGAGCCCGCCGCGGCTCTTCTTCTGGGCGAACGCGCCCGAGTCCGCCGCCGAGTGCACGCCGCTGGTGAACTGAGGGTCGGGCTGCGGCACCGGGTAGCGCACCGGGGGCGGCGTGCTGCCGTGGTACGGCATCGGCGTGTGTCCCATCGGGGTGTGGCTCATCGGGCCGCGCCCGCCCGGCGGCGGCGTGGCGGCGATGGTCCCCGACGGGCCGAGAAACGGGCCCTGGTTGGGCAGCGCCGGCTGCGAGTGCGAGCCCGAGCGGTGCGCGGCCATGTAGCCGCTCATGCCGGCGCCGGCCACGCCGCGGTAGCAGGCCACCAGCGCCGCCACCAGCTCGTCCATGGTCTGGAAGCGCTGCTCCGCCTCCTTGCGCATGGCGCGGACGATGATCTCCTCGATGCCGGGCGGCAGCGCCTTGCCGTGCTCGGCCGCCACCAGCCCGAGCGGCCGCGGCTCGGACGTGATGTGCTGGGTGAGGATGGCCATGAACGAGTCGCCCTGGAACGGCACCACGCCGCCGAAGGCCTCGTACATGATCACGCCCATCGCGTAGACGTCGGCGCGGTGGTCGACGTTCTGGCCCAGCGCCTGCTCCGGCGCCATGTAGAACGGCGTGCCGAAGATGGTGCCGGTCTTGGTGAGGTGGTTGTTGCCCTCGCCGCCCGACATCTTGGCGATGCCGAAGTCGAGCAGCTTGGGCACGTCCTCGCCCTCCGCCGTGATCGTGACGAACACGTTCTCCGGCTTCATGTCGCGGTGGACGATGCCCTTCTTGTGGGCGGCGGCCAGCCCGTGGCCGGTCTGGATGAGGATGTTGATGAGGCGCTCGGCCGGCTGCGGCTGCTTGATGAGATCGCTCAGCGGCGAGCCGTGGAGCAGCTCCATCGCCAGGTAGATGCGGCCGTCCGGCAGCTGCCCGAAGTCCTCGATCGCGATGATGTTGCGGTGGCCGATGGAGGAGGCGGAGCGGGCCTCCTGGCGAAAGCGGTGGACCGCCTCCTGGTTGGTGAGGATCTCGTTGCGCAGGAGCTTGATCGCGACCCGCTTCTCGATGTGGACGTGCTCGGCGGCGTAGACCTCGCCCATGCCGCCCTCGCCCAGTCGATCCAGCAGGCGATAGCGCCCGTCGAGGATCTGTCCGATCATCGGATCGGCCGCCGCCGCCACCCCCGGTCCAGAACCGGAGGTTCTCTCGTCGCGATTCATGGGCAGGTCCAGTATGGCGCCCGGGCGCCGCGTTGTACAGGAGCGCTCCGCCGGGGCGTCGGGCAGCGCCGGGCTCGAAACCGGCAGGAGCGTCGAGCAGTTCGCGGCGAGCGCGAGCCTACCGCTCACCCCGGGCGGCGCGCCCGTGCGCGCGCGTCGCGGTCGGGCAAAATCGGGCATCGACTCGTCAGAGATCGGCGCACGTGCCCACGCCCATCCGGCTGGCGTCGTCGCCGTCGGGCAGGTTGAGGATGCACGCCTGTCCCACCGGGCAGGGCGGGAAGTCGGGCACGCCGCAGAGGTTGCCGCCGGGGAGGGATCCGTCGCCGCCGTCGCCGTCGCCGCCGTCGTCCGGCGAGCCGCCGCCCGCGGGGCCGAGCGTGCAGCCCTGGGCGATGCAGCGCGGCACCAGCCCCGCGTCGCACACGTCGACGCCGGGGCACGCGGGATCGCCGCTGCAGCCCAGCGACTCGAGGTAGCCGCCGAGCGCCGACGCCGCCACCGAGGTCTCGGCGCCGCCGAGCTCGCAGCCGCAGCAGTCGGCCGGCGCCTCCACGCAGTCGTCGTCGAGCTCGCACGCGTACACCTCGCCCGGCGGCGCGCGACACGCGTCGACCAGACAGCCGAAGCTGTCGCGGTCGAAGCCGTTGGCGCACACCTGACCGGTCGCGACCGGCGTGCAGGCCAGCTGGCACTGGAAGTCGACGCAGGCCGGCTCGACCAGGGGGCAGCCGTCCGGCGGCGGATCGCAGTCGACCTGCTCGCACGCGCTGGCCACCTCGCTGCCCGCGCTCACCGCGAAGGTCGGGCACTCGCAGCAGGTGGCCGCGACGGCGACGCAGTCCTCGGGGACGGCGCAGGCCGATGCGGTGGGCGGGCTCACGCCGCCGCCGCCGGCGCCGTCGCCGCCCGCGCTGTCGCCGCCGCCGTCGCCTCCCGCGCTGTCGCCGGAGCCGCCGCCGGCGCTCGCGGACTCGCTGTCGTCCGAGCCGCAGCCGAGGGCGACGAGGAGGGCCGCGAGGGCGGCGGGCGCGGCGAGGCGGAGCGGACAGACGAGCATCAGGACCCCGGGGGAGTGGTTGCACCTCCTGTGCCCGGGGCAAGTCACCGGAACTGCGATCTGATCCATCACTTTTCTGATATGGGTGAGCTCGGGTGTCCGCCCCGTTGAGTATCGTGGTCCCCATGGCTCCGCCGAGTGCCGTCGAGACCAAGACCGACCGGGCGCTGGAGGACCGCATGCTGGCGTTCGCCGGCGACGGCGAGCGGGTCGAGGTGCTGGCCCGCGCGCGCGCGTTCAAGCGCTCCTGGATCGAGCTGGCCGAGTCGCTGTCGACCGTCTACGAGCGCAGCTCATGGCAACGGTGGGGCTTCGACAGCTTCGAGCTCTACTGCAAGAGCGAGCTGCACCTGACGCCGGCCACCGCCGGCAAGCTGCTCGGCTCGTTTCGGTTCCTGCGCACCAGCGC
>Ga0126377_10000677_pt1 | contig 21069 bp, 25 predicted proteins | sample PanSoiMetPlot_22_FD_92647 | JGI IMG/M metagenome (GOLD analysis project Ga0126377, IMG submission 92647) | Tropical forest soil microbial communities from Panama - MetaG Plot_22 | ecosystem: Environmental > Terrestrial > Soil > Tropical forest > Bulk soil | place: Panama | collected 2016-02-17 | reverse complement strand
GCGCGTTCGTACGGGCTCGGAGTCGTTGCGAAAAACCCTGGACTGATGGAAGGAGACGTTTCGCTCATTCTGAGGCACGAGAACGTCTACGGCGCCATCGTCGAAAAGGACGCCGGAGAGCCGGGCGACATGGAAGAGCTGAGGAAGCGGGCCGCCAGGCCGACGCTTCCAGTCTGGTTCGTGTCGTTCGGCGACGGCAGGCCGTGGGCCGAGCGGGTGGCCGCGGCCGCCGCCCGATATCGCAACATGGGCGTGACCTATTCGAGCGTCGGAGAGTACGGAAACTCGATCGACATTATCCCGCCCGTCGAATGAGAGAGGACGTCATCATGAATGCGTTTCACGCCGTGTATCCCCACCTCGTGCTGGTCATCGGCACGGTAACGGCCGCCATCGCGATGATCGATGGCCTGTTCGCAGCCGGACTGATCGCGCTGGGAAAATGGAACGAGGACACTGGAGCGCGAGCGGTGCAGGTCGGGATCTCCTGCGCGATCGGAAACTTCAGCGCAATCGCTTTTCTCGCCTTTACGAAATGGATGCTGACGTAAGCGCCGGCACCACAGGCTGACTTGCACCGCGCCGCCACTTCGGCGGCTTTTTTATTTTCGGAGAAGTGACATGGCGGCATCGTCTTACGACGAGGCGCTCGCGCGCCTGCTCGTGCACGAGGGCGGGTTTTCCAACCATCCTTCCGACCCTGGCGGGCCGACCAATTGGGGCATCACGATCTTCGATGCGCGCGCCTATTGGAAGAAGGACGCGACCGCCGCTGACGTGCGCGACATGCCGGTGGAGGTGGCGAAGGACATCTACCGCTCGAAATATTGGGGCGCGATGCGGTGCGACGAGCTTCCAGCCGGCATCGACTACGCGGCGTTCGACTACGGCGTGAACTCCGGCATCGGCCGATCGGGGAGGGTACTGCGACGCGTCATCGGCCTGACCGGGGAGACCAGCGCCATCACCGACGAGGTGATCGCCACGGCGAACCGGTGCAACGCGGCCGTCGTCATCGACGCGATCTGCGACGAGCGCCTGGCGTTCCTGCAGGGGCTGCGCACCTGGCCGACGTTCGGTAACGGCTGGGGGCGCCGGGTGCGCGAGGTCCGGGCGGCGGCGCTTGCGATGACGAGAACAGCTCCGCTGAAGCGCGGTTCCACCACCGAAGATGAGCTCGCCAGCAAGATCATCGATGCGATGCGGGCAAGACGCTACCAGATCGACAGCGACGAAGGCCATCTCAATATCGTCTACGTCGAAGGGATGAACGTCGACGGCACGGCGAACGACAACGCGCCCAATCAATTCAACGATCTCCGCGCCGTCATCCGCTTCGTGGGCGGCAAGCCGGTCATCGCCGGCGCATGGGAGGGCACGACCGAGCCGTCACGGCGCTGGACCCAGGATCCGATGAACCCGAAGGGTGCCGCCCGCATCGCGTTCGGCCAGTACACCGCCTGGCAGGCGGGCATGCACCATGATCATGAGGCGCTGGTGCAGGTCGCTCCCGTCACCGTCCACCGCGATCTCGACAAGGACTACAGACGTGACGGCGACGCCCGCCACACCGGGCTGTTCGGCATCAACCAGCATTGGGGCTACGACCTGCCGCGCAACGATCTCGGCAATTCGAGCGCGGGCTGCCTGGTCGGCCGTACCAGAGCCGGCCATCGCGCGTTCATGGCGCTGGTGAAGACCGACAAGCGCTATCTGGCGGATCGGAATCATCGTTTCACGACGACAGTCCTGCCAGCCGCTGCAGTGCTCGGCGCCACCGTCGCCGACCGAGAAGGCGAGCCCGCAATGAGGCGCAGCCGGAAAGTCGGGCTCGGCGCGGCCATCGCGGCCGCGGCCGGCACCGTCGCTCATTGGAGCGACGGCCATCCTCTCATCACGATCGGCGCGGTCGTCCTGGCCGCGCTGCTTGGTCTGTACATCATTCGTCATCACAAGAGCGGAGACTAGCAATGGGACTGGTTGGATACCTAGGTTTGGTCGCCATCGTCGTCGGCGCATACTGGTGGGCTGTCCTGCCGCAGCTGCGCAAGCTTGCGTGGTGGGATGGCCTCGTCATCCGCCTCTGGGCGCTCGCCGGAAATTCGAAAACCATCGCGGTTGCTTATGCTGCCGAGCTGCTCGGCGTGCTCGACGAGGCGAAGCTGCTCGATTGGTCGGAGCTGGTCGGTTCGGAGCGGGCCGGTCGCGTCATGGTGATCATGGGGGCAGTGATGATTCTCTTGCGCCTCGTCACCCGCGCGGCGGTCACGTTCAAGCCGCGGCAACCCATTGAAGACGGGCGTGAACACGCTTGAGGGTGACTCGATGCTGCAATGGCTCGCACAGTTCCTGACCGCACCGATCATCGGCGGCTTCATCGAGGCCTACAAGGCCAAGCTCGCCGCCGACAATACGCAGGACCGTACCGCGGCTGATCTGGCCGCGAAGGCGATCGCGGCCGAGATCGAGGCGCGCAAGTCCGCCAATGCCGTCATCATCGCCGAGCAGGGCCGCTGGTACACGGCCGTGATCCGGCCGCTGCTGGCGCTGCCCGTCATCATCTATCTCTGGAAGGTGATCGTGTGGGACAAGGTGCTGGGCCTCGGAACCACCGACGCCATCGGCGGCGACGTCGGCATCTGGGCCGGCACCATTGTGACGACCTATGTCGGCGGACGTTCGCTGGAAAAAATCGCCAGGACGATCTGGAGACGCGAATGACGGGAATGCATTCGCCCAACGAACGCCTCGCCGTGCTCGAGCAGAAGGTCTCTCACATGGAGCAGGAGCTCGACAAGATCTCTGCCAAGGTCGACGAGATGCACGCCATCCTGTTGCAGGCGCGCGGGGTGCGCTGGGCGATCATCGCGGTGTCGGGCTTGGTGGGCTTCCTCGCCGGCATCTCGCACTGGATCATTTCGAAGACGTGAGCCGGCGACCATGCCCAAACGCGTTACCTACGATGTCATCTCATATGGCGAGTGGACGCGGCCGCGGATGAAGAACTTCCGCGAGCAGTGCTGCGATTGCGGCCTCATCCATCGACTGGATTTCCGGATCGTGGACGGCCGGGTGGAATTTCGAACGCGACGGGACGGACGTGCGACGGCCGCGGCGCGCCGCACGTTCAGATTCACACCGGATGAGTGACGGTCGCTGCGCGGTGGCAAGTCCAGTGGGGCGCTGATCAAAGCACGTCTCGCACCCGTTACTACAAGGATGCAATCAACATGATTTATGACGGCCTTTGGCGGCCAATGACTTGGCCGTATTGGATGCGAACTTCATTTCCGGGAGCGGTGTTAACATTGCCGACATTGCCGGGCGACGCTGGGGACCAAAGTTCCTCCGCTTCACCACACTCCGGGCCACCATCGAGCCTACACGGCGGTCTGCTCGCCAAGCTCGCGGAACTGGACGACACATCGGGCGGGCGCAGCCCCGGTTGCCTAGCTCTACGTCGTTGACCAGCACAGGCAATAGAATTTTTGGCAATCGCGGGCATTCCATCGAGTCGTGGAACTCAGGCGGTCCTTCTTGGCTGAGTTCGGCGATGCCGCCGACCACGAGCGGCGGAATCTTCGAGGAGCCCCCATCGCTGCCCGCATTCCCTCACTCCCTGCCACGCGGCAGCGGGAACGCCGACAATTTGTGGCCGACAGCTTTTGGCGAGAATACTGGGTCACGTACCGTGACTGCTCTGCAAAGGGATAGCGGATCCGACCCGGTGTACGGAATGCCGGTGCCATCGAAGCCGGCCGAACCGAATCCCATTCAACTGGCCGGCATGGATATTCCATCCCCTGGCACAATTCCGTCGCTCCCACCCCTAGTGATTCCGGGGCTACCGCAATGGAAGGAACATTTTGAACGTGGATTGCAAGGGTTGATAAATGAGTTTAGATCGTCAGGCAGAGGGCGTGGCCGCCGCAAAGAGGATGACGATGATGACGAATGCCTCAGTCGGCGGAATACAGAAGTGGACAAATGTTACCAGCGCCTAGACGACTATGCACATCAGGATTTCTTGCAGGCGTGCAAAGACCGAGCTGATTATCGCTGGAGGTTATGCATTCAAAACAAAGGGCGCCCGGATCCTCACGAGCCACGTGAGTGGGGACCCGAGGATGAGGAGATCTGGCGCAATTATGGTCGGTGAGGACGTCGAGAAATGGACGACGACATAGTCGCATCACGCAAAAAAAGAGAAAGGGTTGTCGAGCTTCATCGATGGGCCGACAAGCTCCGAAGGGAGCTTCCGTTGGGCGAAGCCATCGAAGTCCTCGACGTGCGACGACTCGGAACAAGCGACGATGACCTTTACAGAGTGCTTACGTTTGAGTTGAAGAATTTTTTGATCGATGCCGGGCGACAAGACCAGGCGGATCGGATCATCGATGAAATGATCGCGCGTCTACCCGATGACGTGCGATTCCCCATAGGCAAGGCAAGCTTGTATCTTTACGATATCAAAGATCCAAGGAAAGCATTGGATGCGATCAATTCAGCATTGGTCCGAGCGCGCCGGACGGGATTTTTCTTGAGAGAGGCTCTTGGAGTGAAGGCGCGGATCCTTTTGGAGCTTGAGCTCGGCCATCAACTGTCGCAAACGCTCGAAGAGATCATGTCAGTCGAGATGATGCCGGGGATTCCCGACGTCGGGCGCGAGCGAGATTTTGTCGATCGAGCACCGGCGGGACTGATCGACGAAGACGTACTTGCTCGATACGACGTCTTTTGCCCGAGGCCCGCGCCGAAATAGTTTGAATCGACACTCGCCGAATTCTACCGCGTGTGCGAGCCGACGGGTTCGAAAAAGGTCTTCGCCTAAAGATACATGTCCCAGAATCCGAGCGTGCGCTTCCACGCGAGCTCGGCGGCTTGCCGCTGATGGGCATCGGGCCGCTGCTCGTTCATGAAGCCGTGCTTGGCGTCGTAGCGGAAGATGTCCGCTGACTTTCCCACGCTCTTGAGCGCGGCCTCTAAGCCGTCGACGGTGGCGGGCGTGCACCAGTCGTCGTCGTTGGCAAAATGGGCCTGCAGCGGCACGCGAATGTCGGCGGGATTGGCGGCATTGGCGGGCGGGATGCCGTAGAAGCAGACCGCCGCGCTGAACTCGGGCACGCGCACTGCTCCCAGAATGGTGACCGCGCCGCCCAGGCAGAAGCCGGTCAGCCCGACCTTGACGCCGGTCAGCTTGAGATAAAGCGCTGCGCCGCGCACAAGCTGGTCCGTGGCCTCGAGAAAATTGAGCGAGCTCATCTCACGGTTGGCGGCGTCCGTGTCGTGATAGGGAACGATTGTGCCACCATAGAGGTCGGGCGCGAGCGCCTCGTATCCCGCCTCGGCAAACCGGTCGCAGATGCCCTTGATCTGATCCTGCAGCCCCCACCACTCCTGAATGACCACCACACCCGGCGCATTGGCGCGGCCAGCCTTGGCGAGATAGCCGGAGGCGTCCTTGCCGTCCGGCCGTCTGAACGTGATCTTCGTGCCCATGCTCGCTCCGATGCTCGTCGATTGAACCCCACGAAGGTCTGGACACTATCCCGGGCGGTTCGATCGATCAACGAACACGATAATCTATGATGTCATCACGGTTGGAGCCTGATCGCTAACCAGAAAGGCACTAGCCATTACGGTCGGGCCAGGACGGAAAATTTTGTATGAACGGGAGCCTCCGTAATTCTGGCGATGACTCGATCGTTTTCTTAAAACGACCCCGCTACGACGGGCGCAGCAAAGGATTTTGCGCAGCGCCATGTTGAGCCAAGGCCCACGGCAGAACGCCAAGGCGGGTCGATCGAGATTCGCGCTCAGTATACGGGCGCGCCTGATGGTGCTCGCCACCATCGCGGTCCTGCCGCTGCTTTTCGATCGCATCCGCGACATCGAGTCCGATCGATCGGAACGCCTCACCGCTGCGTCGAAGCAGGCGCTCACGCTCGCACACCAGGGCGTCGCGGCGCAGAATGAAGCGATCGTGTCCGTCCGCGCTTTCATGCAGGTGGCCGCGAGTGCGCATGGCCTCATGACCACGAGGGGCGAACGCTGCGACAGTTTTCTCGCTGATGCCACCCGACAGGTTGCCTGGCTCAAGTCGCTGTCGCTCGTTGATCCAGCCGGGCGAATCATCTGTTCGAGCAATGCGGACGTGATCGGTGTGAACATCGCGCGCCTGCCGCATTTTGCACGCGCCATCAAGACCGGTGAGTTCGCATTGAGCGACTATTTCGTGGGCAAGGTGCTGGGCCCGACCTTGCTGACGGCCTTGCCGCACCATGCGCCCGACGGCGCCATCGACGTGGTCGTGTCCGCGCCGCTTCAATTGAGCTGGTTCACCCAGGTTGCGAGCACGCTGGCGCATTCGTCCGGTGCCGCGGTCATGATGATCGATCGCTCGGGCACCCTTCTTGCTCATCAGCCCAGCCGCGAAAGCTGGGTCGGCCGGCGATTGGCCGGTCATCCGATGACGCGCGCCATGTTGGCCTCCCCCGAGGGCGTGTTCAGCGGCGAGAGCCTCGATGGCGTTCGTCGCATCGTGGGCTTTGTTGAATTGCCCGGCACCGGCGCGCGCCTCGCGGTCGGTCTCGACGAAAGCGAAGTGTTGCGCCACGTGAATCGCGAAATACTGATGAGCTTCGCGGGGCTCGGCGCGCTCTTCGCGGTGGTGCTGCTTGCGATCTGGTTCGGCGGAGAGCGGCTGTTCGTCAAGCCGATCCGGGCGCTGACCCGTACCGCGCAGCGATTCGGCCATGGCGAGCTCGACGCGCGCGCGACAGAGCTGCCCTTGGCGGCCGAGTTCGTCCCGCTGGCCGAGGCCCTCGACGACATGGCGGGACGCCTCGCTACCCGCGAGCAGGAGCTGCGCGACAGCAATGGCCAGCTCATGGAGCTCGCCTATATCGACGGGCTGACCGGGATCGCCAACCGACGTGCATTCAACGCCCACCTGGCAACGGAGTGGAAGAAGGCTGCTGAGCTCGCGCAGCCGATCGCCGTCCTCATCCTCGACGTCGATCATTTCAAGCCGTTCAACGACCGCTACGGACATGTTCAAGGCGACACGTGCTTGCGAAAGGTGAGCGGCGTCCTTAGGGCAAGCACACGGGTGCGTTCCGAGCAGACTCCGGAGCAAGCGCCCGCGCCGGCCACGACGGCGCTGCCATCGTCGATCCGGAAATTGGCATCCCGCGACCCGGATTTCACTGCGCGCTACGGCGGCGAGGAATTTGCCGTGCTGTTGCGAGGGGCGGATCTGAGCGGCGCAATGAAGGTGGGTGAACGTCTGCGACGCGCGGTCGAGGACCTCCGCATCGTTCACGAGGCGTCGCCGGCAGGGCTCGTCACCATCAGCGTCGGCGTGGCATCGATCATCCCGGCCAAGGGCGGCAACGCGCAGCGGCTGGTCGAGGTCGCCGATGCCGGCCTCTACGAAGCCAAGCGCCGCGGCCGAAATGTCGTCGTGGCCCACTCCGAGCAGATGCTGTCGCGGGCTTCCTGAGCGGTTAGACCCCAGTCCCTCGATCCTGGCGGCCGCAGCTCCATTAAGAGGGATGCGGACGTATCGACGCACGTCCTAACAGGGCGCGCGCCGGCCGCAGCATCCGAAATGGATGCGCGTGCCCGATGACGTCGTGATCCGCGATGCCGATCGTCATGAAGCGCCAGCCGCGTGGCGCTCCGCGAACTGGGCTTTGCGAACATCAGGTTTATTCGCCGGCATTTGAAAGGAGGCTGACATGCAGAGACCTTCCGAAGACGATCTCCACAACCTCATCTACGCGCTCGGCAGTTGCGACGCGCTCGAAGCCCGCCGCATCGCCGAAGGCGTCCGCAAGCTCAACGACGGCAAGAGCGTGGACCAGGTGTTGAAGGAGGACTTGGAGCGGGCTTCGCCGTGAAGATTCGCGAGAACAATATCGGCGGTGCAAAGTTTAGTTCAATATGTCCGCGCAGATAACCAACGGACGTGGTGCTGCCGGTAAGGATTGAACTTACGACCTCCCCCTTACCAAGGGGGTGCTCTACCACTGAGCTACGGCAGCGCCGGGCCGGTTGCTGAAATCTTAACGCGGCCGCGAGTGCCGCGATCCTTGCCACAAGGGCCGTAATGGCGCAAGCGCGCACCATCGAACGAACGGCTTTCGCGCAGGGGTAGACGGTCGTAATCTTGCCCCGTGAACAATCGTCCCAAGACCACCGAAAAGGCGAGGCGCCAACGGCGTTTGGGCGCTGCGCTGCGGGAAAATCTCAAGCGCCGCAAGGCCCAGGCCAAAGGACGCGCGACCGCGGAGGCCGGGGACCACACCGCCGCACCTCACGATTCCGCCGGAATTGCCGAGGATAAGCGGACCGGCTAGGCTCGGCGCAGCCCACTTGCCGCAGACCTAGATCTGTTCTGCATCCGCGGCAAAATCGCCGGACACGGGGAGGGGGCATGGATCGGATTCGTATCAACGGCGGCCAAAGGCTCAACGGAACAATTTCGATTTCCGGAGCCAAGAACGCCACCCTGCCGTTGATGATCGCGAGCCTGCTCACCGACGAGACGCTCATTCTCGACAATGTCCCCCGGCTCGCCGACGTCGGCCTCCTGCAGCGTATCCTCGGCAATCACGGCGTCGACATCATGGTCGGCGGCAAGCGGCCCGGCGAGACCCAATATGATGGGCAGACGCTGCACATCTCCGCTGCCAACATCATCGACACGACGGCGCCCTACGAGCTGGTTTCCCGGATGCGCGCGAGCTTCTGGGTGGTGGCGCCGCTGGTCGCGCGCATGGGGCAGGCGAAGGTGTCGATGCCGGGCGGTTGCGCCATCGGTACGCGGCCGGTCGATCTCCTGATCATGGCGCTGGAACGCCTCGGCGCCGAGATCGAGATCGATCGCGGCTATGTCATCGCCCGTGCCAAGAACGGCCTCAAGGGGGGCGAGATCAGCTTTTCCAAGGTGACGGTCGGTGGTACCCACACCGCGCTGATGGCGGCTTGCCTGGCGCGCGGCACGACCGTGATCGAGAACGCCGCGCGCGAGCCGGAAATCACCGACGTGGCGGACTGCCTCAACAAGATGGGCGCCAAGATCACCGGTGCTGGCACGTCGCGCATCGTGGTCGAGGGCGCTGCGAAGCTCCACGGAGCGCGCCACCGCGTGCTTCCCGACCGCATCGAGACGGGCACCTATGCCATGGCGGTCGCCATGACCGGCGGCGATGTGCTGCTCGAGAACGCGCGCGGGGAATTGTTGCAGGCGGCGCTCGACGTGCTGACGCAGGCCGGTGTCGATATCAACGCCACTAATGCCGGCGTGCGCGTGGCGCGCAACGGCTCGGGGCTCAAGGCGGTCGAGGTGACGACCTCGCCGTTTCCGGGCTTCCCCACCGATCTGCAAGCCCAGCTCATGGCGCTGATGACGCGGGCCAAGGGCACGTCTCGTATCACCGAGACCATTTTCGAGAACCGTTTCATGCACGTGCAGGAACTGGTTCGGCTCGGCGCGCACATCCATCTCGACGGCGAATGCGCGACCATCGAAGGTGTTGAGACCCTCAAGGGCGCGCCCGTGATGGCCACGGACCTGCGTGCGTCGGTCTCGCTCGTCATTGCCGCGCTTGCCGCCGAAGGCGAGACCATGGTCAACCGCGTCTATCACCTCGACCGCGGTTTCGAGCGGCTGGAGGACAAGCTCTCCGCCTGCGGCGCCGCGATCGAGCGCATCAGCGGGTAGCAGCTGCAGCTATCGCCATTCGTTGCGATACGTCCGATGCGGAAATTTCAAGCAACGGCCATTGCGATCCTTTTGTCGGGTTTGGCCGGCACCGCCCACGCACAGTTGGTGGATTGTCGGGGCGGCCAAAAGCCTTCCCAGGTCGCGGAGCTGATGTTCGGCCGCAAGATCGGCGACAGGATCGCCGTGAGCGAAGGCGAATGGAGCCGCTTCGTCGATCGTGAGATCACGCCCCGCTTTCCGGACGGGCTCACGGTCTTCAACGCTGCCGGCCAGTGGCGGGACAAATCCAGCAACAAGATCATTCGTGAGCCCAGCAAGATCGTGCAGATCGTACTGCCGGGGGTTGATGGGGAGTTCAACCGGCTTAACGAGATCGCCGAAGCCTACAAGTCCCGCTTCAAGCAGCAGTCCGTCGGCGTGATCGTCCGTCCTGCCTGCGTATCCTTCTAATGCCCCGAACCCGAAGTTCGCATAAGAGCGTGCTGCAAGTGCTTGCGAACTTCGGAATCGGGACACTAGCGGCGAACAGATCCGGGCCGCATGGCCGGCCTGTCCCCGCTTGCGCGGGCCCTTGCCCCTTCCTAACTACCCCCTAATGTCGGAGGTCGCGGAAGGACGCTAGGGAGCGCGCGTCATGGAGCCGGTGAAATTCGTAGCCCTGGATCGGGACGACCTCGAGGTCGTGTCAACCCATTTGCAGGACGCCCTGGTCAAGGTGGCCGACGTCATGTGGCGTCCACAGGAAAAGCGCCTGGTGATCGCGCTCAGCCGCTTCGATTGGCTCGCCGCCGAAGGGACAAGACCCGAGTTGCGGCGCTGCCGCTCGGCCCTGCGCTTCGAGCGCGTCAATTGCTGCAAGTGCCGCAACGTCGATCCCGCCGGCAAGGATGCGGTGCTCAACCTGCTGGCGGTCGAATTTTCCGAGACCGACGCCCCCGGCGGGGTAGTGACCCTGACCTTTTCCGGCGGGGGAGCCCTGCGGCTGGAGGTCGAATGCCTGGAGGCCGAGCTCGCCGACCTCGGGCCGTCCTGGCCGGCGGCCCAGCGCCCCATCCATTCGGGCGACGTGCCCGACGCTCGAAGCTGAAAACCCCGCTTTCTCGCCGCCATTGAGCCTGCCCGTTCGGTCCTGGATCTTGCTTGGTCGCATTTTCTGCGGAAAACCGGTACCCACTTTTCCGGAAAATGCTCTAGGACAGGACCAAAGGCACAGGACAATGCCGATCCGCCTCGACCGCCGCGCTCCCGATTTTGCCGAGCGTTTCCGCGCCTTTCTCGCGACCAAACGCGAGGCATCGGCCGATGTCGAACAGGCCGTGCGCGCCATCATCGCGGACGTCGCAGATCGTGGTGACCGGGCCCTCATCGAGCTGACCCGGAAATTCGACCGCCTCGATCTCGACCAGGTCGGCCTCCGGGTGACGACCAGCGAGATCGAGATGGCCTATGCCGCCTGCGACCGAAAGGCGCTCGATGCACTCGTGCTCGCGCGCGATCGGATCGAGGCCTATCACCGCCGGCAAAAGCCCACGGATGACCGCTTCACCGACGCGCTCGGGGTAGAACTCGGCTCGCGCTGGACGGCGATCGAGGCGGTCGGCCTCTATGTGCCGGGCGGCACCGCCGCCTATCCATCCTCCGTGCTGATGAATGCCGTCCCGGCGAAGGTCGCGGGTGTTCCGCGGCTGGTCATGGTGGTGCCGGCGCCGGAGGGCAAGCTGGTGCCGCTGGTGCTGGCGGCGGCGAAACTCGCCGGCATTGACGAGGTCTACCGCGTCGGCGGCGCCCAGGCGGTGGCGGCGCTCGCCTATGGCACGCAGACGATCGCGCCCGTCGCCAAGATCGTCGGGCCCGGCAATGCTTATGTCGCGGCAGCCAAGCGCCTGGTCTTCGGCAAGGTCGGCATCGACATGATCGCCGGACCCTCCGAGGTGTTGATCCTTGCCGACAGGACCGGCAACCCCGACTGGATCGCCAGCGATCTCCTGGCCCAGGCCGAGCACGACGCGAGCGCCCAGTCGATCCTGATCACCGATGACGCCGCGCTCGCTGACGCGGTCGAGAAAGCGGTCGACGCGCAGCTCAAGTCGCTGCCGCGCGCCGCGGTCGCTGGCGCCTCGTGGCGGGAGTTCGGCGCCGTCATTCTGGTCGGCACGCTCGACGAAGCGGTCCCGCTGGTCGATGCCATTGCCCCGGAACACCTCGAGATCGAGAGCGAGGACGCCGAGCGTCTGGCGGGCCGCATTCGCAATGCCGGCGCCATCTTCCTTGGGGCCCACACCCCCGAGGCGATTGGCGACTATGTCGGCGGCTCGAACCACGTGCTGCCGACGGCTCGTTCAGCACGCTTCTCGTCCGGGCTGGGCGTGCTCGATTTCATGAAACGTACCTCGATCCTCAAGTGCGGTCCCGATCAGCTGCGCGCGCTCGGGCCCGCCGCAATTGCGTTGGGTGAGGCCGAAGGGCTCGACGCGCATGCCCGATCGGTGGCGATGCGATTTAACCCGTGATGACCCGCCCGGAGCGTCCATCCAACAAAAGATCCGACCGCCTCGTGGCGGTCACATTGGACGAGAACTCGATCGGCCGCTCGAATCCCGATGTCGAGCACGAGCGCGCGGTCGCGATCTACGATCTGCTCGAGGACAATACCTTTGCGCCGAACGATGACGAGGCTGGGCCGTTTGCACTGCATCTGAGCATCACCGGAACCCGCCTGATGTTTGACATCAGGCGGGCCGACGGCGCGCCGGTGGTGGCCCATTTGCTGTCGCTCTCACCCCTGCGCCGGATCGTCAAGGACTATTTCACCGTCTGCGACAGCTACTACGCGGCGATCCGGACGGCGACGCCCGACCGCATCGAGGCGCTCGACATGGGCCGGCGCGCCCTCCACGACGAGGGTTCGAACATCCTGATGGAGCGGCTCGCGCGCAAGGTGAAGCTCGATTTCGACACGGCGCGGCGTCTGTTCACGCTGATCTGCGTGCTGCATTGGAAGGGATGAGCGCCTCATCCGCATTGCGGCCGCAGGCGGTGCTGTTCGCTTGCGGGCTTAATTCCGTGCGCTCGCCGATGGCGGCGGGACTGCTCAAGCAGATGCTCGGCGGTTCCCTCTATGTCGGCTCGGCCGGCGTGCGCAAGGGCGAACTCGACGCCTTCGCCGTCGCGGCCATGGACGAGGCGGGGATCGATATCCACGCGCACCGGCCCATGACCTTCGAGGAGCTCGAGGACCTGGAAGGGCTCAATTTCGATCTGATCATCACGCTCTCGCCCGAGGCGCACCACAAGGCGCTCGATCTCACGCGCACACTCGCCGCCGACGTCGAGTATTGGCCGACGGCCGACCCGACCGCAATCGAAGGCAGCCGCGAGCAGCGCATGAACGCGTATCGGGAGGTGCGCGACCAATTGCTACAGCGGATCCGGACGCGCTTTATTCCTGCGCGCGGCGGCAACGAGTAATCGCTTCGACCACAAGACAGCACATTTTCAGAATTCCGCTACGCGTCTTACCGAAAATGCGTGGCGTACGTCGTCGATAAGCCATCCATTCCCTGAGCGTCTCACGACACCAACGCTTCGAGGCCGCTGCGATCAGTGGCATCGGCGCGGGGGATAGCCTTGCGCCGCGTCCTTCCACGCACACCGCGGCGGCTCGATGAAATTCTGAGCACCACAAAACCTGATGCGCCGTTGAGGTCAGCGTGCGTGAATTTGAGGCTAATCATGATGATCCAATCTTCCGACCATTCGCGCTCGCATTCGGAGCGCATGCTGCGCGACTCGGTCGCGGCGCTTCGCTTCGCTCACAAGATGAATCATCTGAATTACCTACATAGTCTTTTTTTACGCCGGCACTACGATCCCAATCAGCCGCGTGTACCAGCGGGCAATCCCGACGGCGGGCAGTGGACCAGGGTCGACGGTGGCGCTGGACGCGCTCTGCAGGCTGCTGCGAGCCAACTGCATACGCTTGTTGAAAGCGATGGCAGTTCCGACTCGATTGAGCCGACAACTTGGCCGGCCGAATTGGAACAGTGGATGCGACTCGCCGCAATCCGTCGGGGCCCGCCGGGAATTCCCACCAGGCGGCCGCCTACATCCGGTGAACGAACCAGCGTGATGAGGGAAGTCGCGAAGTGGCTGCGTGAAAATGCCGGACAGGTCATCGAGGGCGTCGCTTGGCTCGATGAATTCCTTGCGACCATCGAATCCTACCTTGATCCGCCGAAGACCTTGGAGGAACTGCAGCAAGGAGTTTCGACGCCGAAAAAAGGATATGATATCCACCACATCGTCGAGCAGACATCGGCCGAAAAGGATGGCTTCCCGCGATCGATCGTCGATGCCCCGGAAAATCTCGTACGCATCCCGAGAATGAAGCATTGGGAGATCAACGCGTGGTATACGAGAAAAAATCAGGCATATGGCAAACTCTGCCCTCGCGAGTACCTGAGGGGCCAGTCTTGGGGCGAGCGGCAGCGTGTGGGCTTGCAGGCGTTGATTGAATACGGAGTTCTAAGGCCATGAAACGCGCTTCACTCAGCAAGATGACCGTAACGCAATTGGTTGATAGGTTCATCATCCTTGGACTTCAGCAGGACCAGGCAATGCTCAACTACAATAGTTCCGAATTCAATCGCCTCTTTGACGAGCGGGAAGCGTTGGAGGAGGAATTGAAGAAACGCCCTGGAGATCAAAGGCAAGCCTTGCTTCCATTGCTTAATCATCCCAATACCCAAGTTCGGTTGATATCTGCCATAGCCACGCTGGCGCTGGCACCGGAGGCGGCGCGGCAGACACTTCAGGTGATCAGCGATCGTCAGGAGTATCCGCAGGCGGCGGATGCTCGCGGAATGATGCGGGCGCTCCGCGAAGGAACTTACATTCCCAGTTAGATGTCACCCCCCAGCCAGACAATTGTAGGTCGCGGTTTTCAACAGCCATGAAACGCCTTGCGCTCAGGGAAATGACGGTGGCGCAATTGGTCGATCTGTTCGTCGTGATCGCCTTGCGTCAGGACGAGGTGATGCTGGAGCCCGCCAAGTACAATCGCCTCTATGACAAGATGGACGCCGTCAAGGAGGAACTGAAAAATCGTCCAGGCGATCAAAGACGAGCCTTGCTTTCACTACTCGATCATTCCAACGTGCAAGTTCGGCTGAAATCCGCTATCGCTACTCTGGCGTTGGCACCGGACGCTGCGCGGCGGACGCTTCAGGTCATCAGCGATCGCCAAGAATATCCTCAGACGGCCGATGCCCGCGGAATGATGCGGGCTCTCGACCAAGGGACCTACATTCCCAGTTAAAGATTTCGCCGCGTCTGGTGAGAGGTTGAAGAGAGCATCTTTAACTCTGGACTGGGGCGCCGCCAATTCCGGCCTTCACGGGGAGCCACGGCGCGCGACCGGATTTTTCGCCAGTGGCACGCCGAAGGAGGCGCGCGAACTCTTCTAGTGCGACGAAAATGCACGGCAACATCGAACAACAGTGACCAGTTGTCGAATGGGCGCGATTCCGCTAATTTCCGCGCCTTCGGGGCGGCGGCGGTCCGCCTGTCCTGTTGCAAAGCTCGCTGGGTAGCGGATGGCTAAGGAAGAACTCTTGGAATTTCCCGGTGTCGTGACGGAGCTGCTCCCGAACGCCACCTTCCGGGTCAAGCTCGAAAACGAACACGAGATCATCGCTCATACCGCGGGTCGCATGCGCAAGAACCGCATCCGCGTGCTGGCCGGCGACAAGGTCCTGGTCGAGATGACCCCCTACGACCTGAGCAAGGGCCGTATTACCTATCGGTTCAAGTGATCCTGAATTCTCGGCCAGTCCATGCAACCGCAGCGTACACAACCATGATCGGCCGGCCCAAGCTTGTCCTCGCGTCCGGCTCGCCCCGCCGGGTCACGCTGATCAACCAAGCCGGCATCGAGCCCGATGCGCTGCGCCCGGCCAATGTCGACGAGACCCCGAAGCGGGGAGAGCTGCCGCGCGCCTGCGCCAACCGGCTCGCGCGCGCCAAGGCCGAATCCGCGCTCGATCTGGTCCGCGAGGACGAAGAGCTCAAGGGCTCCTATATCCTCGCCGCCGACACCGTCGTCGCCGTCGGCCGGCGCATCCTACCCAAGGCCGAGCTGCTCGATGAAGCGGCCCAGTGCCTCCGGCTGCTTTCTGGACGCAATCATCGGGTCCACACCGCGGTCTGCCTGGTGACGCCGAACGAAGCCTACCGCCAGCGTCTGGTCGAGACCCGCGTGCGGTTCAAGCGGTTGTCGGAGGAGGACATCGAGGCCTATCTCGCCTCCGGCGAGTGGCGCGGCAAGGCCGGTGGCTATGCCGCGCAGGGCATCGCCGGCAGCTTCATCGTCAAGATCGTCGGCTCCTACAGCAATGTGGTGGGGCTGCCGCTCTATGAGGCGGTCACGCTCCTCTCGGGCGAGGGTTATCCGATCCGGTTCGGATGGCTCAACGCGGTCTGAGCTACCGCTGCGTCCGTCGATCCCCTATATCGGTTGCATGTCAGAGCGCGCCGATGTTCCCCGCACCTTGTCCTGCCCGATCTGCGGCAAGCCGGCCGTGCAGAAGTTCCGCCCGTTCTGCACCAAGCGTTGCGCCGACATCGACCTCAACCGCTGGCTCAGCGCGGCCTATGTGGTGCAGGGCAAGGAAGAGGAGGACGAGGACGGCGTGCCGGCTTCCAAGCCCGCCGATGAGGGGTCTTGAGGGCCAATCGCAAGCAGAATCGGCCGTTCTGGACAGCCGGGAATCGACCCTCTATAACCCCCCGCGCTCTCCTTCGTCCGCCGTCCGGCGGGCGCGGCGCCCAGGTAGCTCAGTTGGTAGAGCACTGCACTGAAAATGCAGGTGTCGGTGGTTCAATTCCGCCCCTGGGCACCAAAACTCCTCAACCAAGTGTAAGGATTAGGGGGGAGCCACGAGCTACACCCCGCTCAATTCGGTGCGCGGCTATACCGCGCTAGCAATCCTGGAAAGTGTCTATGGCAGCGAACCTTTGTCTTGTGTCACTGCAAGCCGTCGAAGGAGCTCACGTGCGAACTGCGAAAGCGAATCGTCGCGCGCGCCCATGACCACGATGCGATCGCCACGACGGGCTAGTCTGACCAACAAGTCGCCACAGGCGGCGCGATCAGGAAAAGCAAAGGCCTTTCGGCCACGCCGTCGGATTTCGCGAACAATATCGTCGCTGCTGACGCTGCGGTTGACCGTGCCGCCGAAGTAAACGGGCTCGGACATGACCAGAACGTCCTCATCTGGTAGCGCTCTCGCAAAGCAGTCCACTAAGGCGTCCCTCATCAAGCGAATCGGGCCGTAGCCATGGGGCTGAAACATCAGCAGCAGGCGGCCGGGAAACGCGTGCATGGTTTCGAGCGTGGCCGATATCTTGTCGGGATTGTGGGCAAAATCATCGACCACGGTTATGTCATTTGCAGTGCCCACGACCTCCAGTCGCCGACGGATACCACTGAACTCGCCTAGATGGGCCGCGGCCGCTGGGAGGGTTACGCCGCAGGCCTTCGCGGCACTCAAAGCGGCGAGTGCGTTGGCCACATTATGCAGCCCTGGAACTTTCAGGGCCACCTGGACGGCCTCCTCGGTATCGCGCGCCTTCACTTGGAAAGCGATTCCAGCCGGCGACCGGACCGGCGGAGACGCGACGAGGTCGGCTTGCACAGCACCCAGACTGTAGGTCACCGCTTGCCCCGGCTTCAAACCGACCATAAGCGCCGCGGTTTCTGCGTTATCGAGATTCAGCACCACGGTCTGCGCCTTGGCAACGAAACCGCGGAAAAGCGTGCGCAGCTCGTCCAGCGATTTATGGTCCAAAGAGATGTTGTTCATTACGGCGACGCGGGGCTCAAAAAACGTAATCGAGCCGTCGCTCTCGTCCACTTCACTGACGAAAACCTCGCCCCCGCCAATCCTGGCGCTGGCAAAAGGTGAGCCCACATCGATGAAGTTTTTCATATCCGCGCCATTCATGATCGTTGGGCTCTTTCCAGCGCGGTGCAGAATCCAGCCGAGCATGCCGACCGTGGTGGACTTGCCGCTCGTACCGGCGACACCGACGCCTAAGTTGGCAGAGTTGAAGAGTTCGGCAAGAAGCCTCGCGCGTGTGGTGACGACGGCACCAATACGACGCGCGGCTTGCACGTCGGGGACCGTCTCCTCAACCGCAGCAGACGTGACCAAGATCTGATCGGCCCGGCTAACGCCACTACCATCCTGCGGATGGAGCAGCACGCCACGTGCACGCAGAAAATCAAATCTTTCGGCATTGCGCCCCTGGTCAAGCGCGCGGTCAGAACCCTCAACCAGTCCGCCCCTAGCTTGGATGATCAAAGCGAGCGGGGTCATGCCACTACCGCCGATGCCGCAAAAAAAGTAATCTCCGAGCTTGGACATTGGCGAAATCTAGAAGGGTTACCGATGAGGTGCAACGCAGGCTGGGCGCTTGGATGAACAAAGAGAGGTCCAGGATCGGCGTAGTCGCGCCGGCTTCGCGCATGTCTCCGGAAGTTGCTGTGAGGGTGCCGACGTTGGCCAGATCGCTGTACCCGGACAGGACACCTGAGATCGTCTTCCACCCCCAGTGCTTCGCTTCGCACGGACATTTCGCTGGCGATGACCAAGCCCGCGCACAGGCCTTCCTCGACGTCGCTAATGACGAGAGCTACGACGTGGTGTGGTTCGCGCGTGGCGGTTACGGTTCCTGCCGCGTGGTGGAAGCGGTCATGTCCAGGTTGACGAAGCCGTCCAGACGAAAAACCTACGTGGGCTATAGCGATGCCGGTGTGCTGCTTGCCGCCTTGTATCGGGCTGGGTTCGAGGCCGTGGCGCACGGTCCGGTGGCGCAGGACATCCTCCGAGACGCGGGGGACGCAGCAGTTGAGCGAGCGCTCGCCTGGATGGTCGATCGGTCGCCAGGGGCGTTGGAGCCCACGGTCAGCCGCGTGAAGAAGACAGCAGCATTTAACATGACGGTCCTTAGTCAGATACTTGGCACGCCGCTGCAACCTGACCTCGACGGACACGTGCTCATGTTGGAAGAGGTGGGGGAGGCAATGTACCGGATTGATAGGTCGCTATTTCACATCACCAGTAACGCCGGAATCAGGCGGGTGTCGGGCATCATGCTTGGCCGTTGCAGCGACATCGTCTCGAACGAACCGGATTTCGGAATGAACGAAGAAGAGATTGCCCGTTACTGGTGCCAGAGGTCCGGGATTCCATGGTTGGGACGCGCTGACATTGGACATGATACCAACAACAAGATTGTTCCCTTTGGGGCCAGCACATGACGGGCCCTCAGCAAGATGTAGCCACGATCAGCGCACAGTCGGATGCGGACGTTGCGCGGCCGGTTAGGCCCGAGTTGTATTTCGGCAACACATTTTGGAAAAATGACAACCTCCGGTTTTCTTCCTTGCGTGACCATAATTGAGCCTGCCTGTGCAGCATGGTTCACGCGGAGCCTTCGACGAGACAGAGCGGGGGAGGGGGATGAAGAGCCCGCCGCGACTTGCTGTATGGGCGACGTTGTGCGGAACGGTCGTTCTCACCGGTTGGGGTGCTGCCGGGCTTGCTGGCTTCGGTTCGCGCGGCATCGAGAACACCGGAGCGCCGATCAAGGATAGCCCGGCGACATCTGTTACCGCCGAGCACATCGACGAACCGAAAGCAACCGCACTGGTCGAGGGCTCTGTCTCCGTACTGGTCGAGGACATTGTCTCCGTCCCCCATATCGGGAGCGGCAGCGCTGCTTTGCCCGACGCTCGTCCGGCGCCGCCGCCCGCCGCGACACCCATGCAGCTTGCGTCGTTGAGCACGCCTGATCCGGTGCAGAATGCCGCCAAGCCGGCCGTGAGCTCGTTCGAAGCTCTCGATGCGTGCCTCGAGCCGGACGTCTGCATCGACCAATACCTCTGGTCGCTGTACGAGCGGACGCAGAAGGTCGACACCGTCAAGGTAACGGAGAGGATCAAGGTGACGGTCGAGAAGAAGGGCAAGACGAAGACCGTCGTCAAAACTCTGACGAAGTACGTCACCGAGGACTTCGCGTGGAAGGATCCGATAGCCGCGCAGAAAGCCGGCATGTCGATGAAGGACTACGTGATCGGAGGCATGGATCGGGGGTTCAAACGGAAGCTGTATCATGCGCTTCGCGCCATGGACGACGCAGGGCTTTCGCCTGGCATAACCAGCGGATTCCGCGATGATTACCGGCAAGGCATCGCAACCGGTAACAAGGCTGCGACGGACAGCTCATACCATGGCGGAAGCCGCCGCGGTGGCTATGGCCATGGGCTTGCGGCCGATCTCGTGAGCATGAATGGCGAGACACGTGCGGAGCGAGGCAAGTGGAGTGAAATCTTGTGGGCGTGGATCGATGCGCACGAAAAAGAGCTTGGGATCGGGCGACCGTATCTCGACAGGGATCCGCCGCATGTTGCGCCGATTGATGGCAAAGAATACGCCGATAAACGCGGCCGGGCGAAGGCGCATCTCGCCAGATTGGCAAACAATCACGGCATGACGAAACGCGCAAAAACGGCAAGTCGTTAAGGGTAGGAAGCTTCCACCCATATCAAGTGCGCAGTCCGAGACGGGGAGCCGGCGTGACTGCTTACACTAACGGCAGAACGTAGCGCGGGGCAATCGGCCCGCGTGTACCGTAACGCCCAAGTCGATCAGAACAAGGTGCCAAACCATTTACTCGTCAACGAACCATCGTTGTCGACCCAGGGGATCGGTGGCAATTGCGGCCAGTAAGATGCATACGGGTGCACTTTCGCAAGCATCACTCTGCCCGGAAACCGTGCGAGGAAAACCTTATTCATTCCGCCATCCAGTCCGCTGTAGATTGGGGCAGCTGGCACGTTGCCTTCGAGCAATTGCGCATATTCGAGCTCGTCGGCGCGTCGTTTCTCCAGCGCCCGCCGCGCAATTTTCGGATTCACGACAAAGGCGGGGCATTTATCGGTGGGATTGAACACGAGAGGATTCGGCGAAGTCGGGGGAGGTTGCGCATCGAATACATAGAGGCGATTGCACACATCCACCTTGGGTTCGAGATGCGTCGTCTCGAAGTGATCGTTGCCGATCTTGAGCATCTTCCAGAAGGCCAAGCTCGGATTATTTCGATGCCGCGCCAGATTCGCCGGCGTCAAGCGGAACGGATAGGCCTGTACTTGGAATGACCGTCGGCCGCCGAGGAATGAGTCGCGCGCCAGCGAATAGATCTCGCTTATCTGTTCGTCGGTCATGGCATAGCAACCGCTCGACGAGCAGTCGCCGTGGATCATGAGCAAGCTG